>ENA-UOJA01002060-UOJA01002060.1-human-gut-metagenome-genome-assembly--contig:-C19-NODE-2060-length-14725-cov-427.745603_pt1 | contig 14725 bp, 13 predicted proteins | sample MGYA00242337_ERZ723884 | MGnify/ENA metagenome assembly ERZ723884
GACTTCGGGCAGGTTTTTTATGCTCTTTGGAGTTTTAGCGGACAGCAATAAAAAAAAATGAGCAATTTTGTATTGCTGTGTGAAAAATTTTTCTTTCCTTTGTATTCATAAACGCTTAAATACATATACGATGAACAATATCTTGGTAATAGGCTCAACTGGTCAGATTGGCTCGGAGCTTACAAGGAAGTTAAGAGGCATTTACGGAAACGCAAATGTAGTAGCTGGTTACATTAAGGGCGCTGAGCCGAAGGGTGAGCTTGCTGAGGCAGGTCCGATGGCTGAGTGCGATGTAACGAACCCACAGATGATTGCCGACGTTGTGAAGAAGTACAACATCGACGCCATCTACAACCTCGCAGCATTGCTGTCTGTCGTTGCCGAGTCGAAGCCGCGTCTCGCTTGGAAGATTGGTATCGACGGTCTGTGGAACATCCTCGAAGTAGCTCGCGAGCACGGCTGCGCTGTGTTCACTCCGAGTTCAATCGGTTCGTTCGGCTTGAGCACACCGAAGATGCTCACACCGCAGGACACTATCCAGCGTCCGCGCACTATCTATGGCATTTCGAAGGTTACTACAGAGCTTCTGAGCGACTACTACCATAATAAGTATGGTGTAGACACACGCGCCGTGCGTTTCCCTGGCGTTATCTCTTACGTTACACCTCCGGGTGGCGGCACAACCGACTACGCTGTCGACATCTACTACTCGGCTGTTCGTGGCGAGAAGTTCGTTTGTCCGATTAAGGAAGGCACACTCATGGACATGATTTACATGCCCGACGCATTGAAGGCTGCCGTAGACATCATGGAGGCAGACCCTGCACGCCTTGTACACCGCAACGCGTTCAACATCGCTTCGCTCAGCTTCGCTCCAGAGACTGTGTTCGCTGCAATCAAGAAGTACAAGCCTGAGTTCGAGATGGTTTACGACGTTGACCCGCTGAAGCAGAGCATCGCCGAGAGCTGGCCAGACCGCATGGACGACACCTGCGCTCGCGAAGAGTGGGACTGGTGTCCGGCTTACGACCTCGACGCTATGACGAAGGATATGCTCGAGAAGCTTACAATCAAGCTCAAAGGATAATAACTGTTATATATAATAACAGCTTGGTGCACTTGAGACAAGTGCACCCCCTTGTAACGACAGTATAAAAAACAAGAGCCTACAGCATTATTGCCGCAGGCTCTTGTTTTTTTATGATATTACAGTCTTTCGAGCACCTCCTTTATGAGGTTGTCGATATGGTTCTTGTAGCTTGTGTCCGCCTTCTTTATGCGGCGGTTGGCGATAACCATGCAAACCGTTGTGGCTTTGTGACCCATGAGGCGAGCAAGTCCGGCGAGCGCCGAGCTTTCCATCTCGAAGTTGGTGATGTGCTTGCCGTTATACTCGAAGTTCTCCAGCTTCTCGTTCTGGTTAGGGTCGGTGAGCGGAATGCGCAGCTCGCGTCCCTGCGGACCGAAGAAGCCTCCGCACGCCACTGTTATGCCGCGCACCATGTCGTCTTTTGCGATGCGCTCCACAAGCTCCTTGTCGGCAGCGATGGCGTACGGCGCAGGCTGGCACATATTGCCCGACCAGCCGAGATGGTTGAGCAGCGCGCGCTCCATCTGCAAGTCGCAGACAGCGTTGCGTCCGGCGTAGAAGTTGAGCAAGCCGTCGAAACCGATAGAGTATTCCGAGCAAACGAATGTGCCGGCAGGCGTATAGAGCTGCAGTCCGCCGCATGTGCCGATGCGCACAATCTCGAGCGAGCGCAGCGTCTCCTTCTCATGGCGAGTCTCGAAGTCGATGTTAGCCAGCGCGTCAACCTCGTTCATCACGATATCGATGTTGTCGCAGCCGATGCCGGTAGATATAACCGTTATGCGCTTGCCCTTGTAAGTGCCGGTAACGGTGCGGAACTCGCGGCTCTCAACGGCGCATTCCTTGGTCTCGAAGTGAGAAGCCACGAGGTCTACGCGTCCCGGGTCGCCCACGAGAATCACCTTGTCGGCGAGCTGTTCGGGCTTAACATGCAAGTGGAAGATGCTGCCATCTTCGTTGATGATGAGTTCAGACTCAGCAAAATATTTCTTTTCCATAATCCGATGTCCTTTCTTTTGATTGTTTATATTAAATTAGTTTGAGATTTTTACTGTTCGTCTTCCGTCAGATCTATTTCTTCAGCAGTATGTTCTCCGCATTGCGCAGGTCGGTCTCGGTTTTCTTCAGCATTCGTCTCGCATCGTCGAGCTGCTGTTCGAGCTGCAGAATGTGTCTTGTGAGCGATTCGCGGTTGCTCGGATTCGCGTTGTGATACTTCTGGCGCATCACTTCAAGGCTCATCTGCTTGTTCTTGATATCGTTGCGCAGTCTCACCACCTCGAAGTACATCTGGCGTGTCGAGTTGCTGCGGAAGCTGTTTATGTCTGTATACACCAAGTCGTCGTTCACAACGAAGTTCACCTTCTCGTCGTTCACCACTCGGCTTGCCGTCTCCTTCTTTATGGCGTTGAGCTTCTTGAGCGAGCCCTTTCTTATCTCTGGTGTAGGCCACGTCTCGCGGATGCGCATCAGCGCTGCGCGACTCTCTATCTGCGCGTCTGTCATATCGTCCGTATCGTAGTTGGTGCGCTGTTCGGGCAGAACGAACGCATAGACACACGCCTTGCCCGCCGGCTGTCGGCGAGTAGTGGCGAACCATGCGAAGCGCTCGGTGTCAGCCTCCACGTAGACGAAGTCGTCGTCGTGCGAGTTGAACGGCAGACCGATGTTCTCCGGCTCGAAGTATGTGCCCTCGTCGGCGTTGTACTTAGCCACGTAGATGTCGCGCTTTCCGAGTGCGTCGTTAGACTTGCCGGCGATGTATAGCGTCTGGCCGTCTGACGAGAGGAACGGGTAGCTCATGTCGGTAAGCTTCTTGTCAATCTCGCTGATGCGGTGAGGCTCGCCCCAACCATCGCCCAGTTTGTTGCGCATGTACAGATGCTGCACGCTGTCTTTGCCAGCCACCTCGGTGTAGTAGCACTTGTTGGCGAAACCGTTGATGAAGACATACTGGTTGGGCTGCGTGTCGGTGTCGAAGAAGCTGTTGTAGCTTACGAACTTGCCGTACTTCGGCGAGAGCGGAATAGCCTCCAGCACGCTGTCTTTGTCGACGACAGTGCTGTCCACCACGAATATCTTCTGCGTGTTGGGCAGCATGTTGCTGAATATCTCATGCTGCTTGGCCGTCATCTGTGCGGCAGCGGCGGGTTTAGCATTCTTACGTGCTACGGGCTTAGCCTTCTTCTGCTGCGCACAAACCATCGTTGTAGACAGCAGGAGCGCAAAAAGCATATATTTCCTTGAATTCATAGTCGTGTAGGTTGTATTCATGTGATATTTATCATTGCAAAAGTAATAAAATAATTTATATTACGTTACATTATATGATGGAAAAACAGAATAGCTATTCACATATACTAAAGTACACCGGCTTGTTTGGCGGTGTTCAGGTGCTCGGTATCCTCGTCGGACTGGTGCGCAACAAGCTCGTTGCGCTCATTCTTGGTCCGATGGGTATGGGCTTGTTGGCTTTGTTCTCCTCTACCATAAAGCTTGTTGGCGACTCTACCAATCTCGGACTCTCCATAAGTGCGGTGCGCAACATGTCGGGCGCTTACGATTGCGGCGATACCGATCGCCTTCTGCGTAGCATCAGCGTGTTCCGCCATTGGTGTCTTATCACCTCGCTGTTGGGCTTGCTGGTGTGCGTAGTGCTGTCGCCGTTGCTCAGCAGGTGGACTTTCTCTTTCGGCAACCATACGCTCCACTTCGTTCTGCTTGCGCCAGTGGTGTCTCTGACGACGCTCTCCACCGGCGAACTTGCCATTCTGAAAGCCACACGCCGTCTGCGCGACATAGCCGAGAACTCAGTCTACGCTATGATTGTGACACTCTTCGTGTCCGTACCTATCTACTATTTCTTCGGCAGCAAAGGCATCATACCGTCGTTGCTGCTCGTTATACTGCTGCAGACCATCATCGTTATGCGCTATTCGCTGCGAGCCTATCCGTTTCGTCTCAATTTCCGCAAGTCGCTGTTGTGCGAAGGTTTCGGCTTCTTGAAACTCGGCGTAGCGTTTGTTATAGCCGGCATGGCTGGCAGTGGGGTAGAGATGGCTATACGAGCATATATTAGTAATGTAGACGGCGTAGACACCGTAGGTCTGTACAACGCCGCATACGTAATGATATTCACCTATGTAGGCACCGTGTTCACGGCTATGGAGACCGACTACTATCCGCGCTTGTCGTCTATAAGCAAGTTGGGTCGCGAGTTCAACCTCACGGTCAACAAGCAGATAGAAGTGTCGTTGCATCTCGTTTCGCCGATGCTCGTGTTCTTTATCCTTGCCATGCCCGTTCTGTTGCCGATGCTTTATAGCGGCAAGTTCTTGCCCGTATTGCCGATGATGCAGGTGGCGGCATTGGCTATGTACGCCCGCGCCATCTTCCTGCCTATAGAGTATATCGCCTTGTCGCGTGGCGACTCGAAGCGTTTTCTTTGCATCGAACTGGTGAACGACGCCCTGCTTCTTACTATGGCTATCCTCGGCTACAGCCGCTACGGACTCCTGGGTATGGGTGTCGGCATGACCGTAGCCTCGGTGCTTGAGGTGTTCGTGGCAGCCGGCTTCTGCCGTGTGGCTTATGGCTACAAGCTCTCCGTAGCGCAGCTGAAGATAATATCCGTACATGCAAGCATCGGAGTGCTCACCAGTCTGCTCACGTTCGTAGACAATGTGTGGATATACGTGTCGGTCGGCACGTTGCTTCTGGTTCTCGACCTTGCTTATACGCTCTCGATAATGCGCCGACACGTAGACATCGACATCGTTAACCGCATAAAGCGCAAGTTCGTGCGCCGTTCTTAGGGTTAACGCTTCAGACGCTTGTAGGCGCTGTGCAGCAAGCTGAGGTGTCGACATGTGCCGCAGGCGAAGTAGACCATAGCCAAAGCCTTCTCGTACATGCCGAAGCCCTTCAGCGTGCTGCGTCTGTATCCGCCGAAGCGCACGCCGTGTTCGAATTGTCTGAAGCGCTTCACCGCCTCCTTGTATTCAGCTCTGCTCATGTTGCCGGCGTTGTTGAGCAGCAGCATGAGCACGTTCAGATACACCTGCATCTGCCAACGCCTCATCTTCGCCATCACCTCCTTCTTCATCTTCTCCTGCTCAGCCTTCTTGCCGAGCATCAGCGCCGTGTTGAGCCGCTGGAACTGCTTCGGCGCGAACTTCTTCGTCATAGCCTCCGCGTTGCCCTGATAGTAGAAGAACGTGCCGTGGCAGAACGCCGTTTTGTTGGCATGCAGATACTGCACGCGCGTGTTGTACTCGTCGCTGTCGAAGTAGCTTGTGTCGCAGTCGGCGGCGAACATCAACCGGCGGTGGATAAGCGCAAAGCCGTGTATCGAGAAGTCAATGCACGCGGCGAACGCCTCCTCGCCAGAGAGCAGGGTGGAGTAGTCGCCGTCGGGCGCGAACGAGCCTTTCGCTTGCTCCGTAGAACCGTCGGTGTTGGCGAGCAGCATGTCAGGAATCACAATCTCTGCCCCCGTTTCCTCGGCGCGAGACACGGCATTCTGCAGCAGATCGGCAGACAGATAGTCGTCCTGCGACATATAGAATATGTAGTCGCCCTCAGCCTCCTTGCTCATTATGCTTATGTTGCGAGCCGTGTTGCCCTTGCCGTCGTTCAGCTTGCTCATTATCTTTATGCGCTTGTCGGCAGCAGCCAGTTGCTTCAGTACGCTCAGGCTGTCGTCGGTCGACTCGTCGTCGAGCGCTACAAGCTCCCAATCTGTGTATGTCTGCGCCGTCAGCGACCCTATTGAGCGCTGCAAGTATCGGCTGCCGTTGTAAACGGGCATGAGTATCGTGACTTTTATCATTCTTCGTGATGGCTATGTTCTCTGCAAAATTACGAAATTATTGTCTGCCCGGCGTCGTAATTTCGGGTTTTTCTTTGCTCTTTTTCCGCAAATTGTTTTTACCTTTGCAGCGATACATAACAATAAATGGTTACGAAATGTCACAGATAGATATTTTTGAGGCGAAGAGCAGCACGCCGGAATACGTGGCGGCTGTAAACCGACTGCTGAAGCAGCTGTGTTCTTCGCCCTGCGAGATGAGCGCCGAACGCCTGCAGCGCATTGTGGAGGAGCCTAACAGCCGACTGCTGCTGCTCACGGTAGACGGCGAGGTGATGGGCATGTGTACGCTCGGCTTCTACACTTCGCCCACCGGTCGCAAGGCGTGGATGGAGGACCTCGTGGTAGACGAGACGTGCCGCGGTATGCATCTCGGCGAGCGTCTCTTCAACTTTGCTGCCGACTTCGCAGAGCACGAGGGCTACGACACGCTCATGCTCACGTCGCGACCTGCACGCGTCGCGGCTAACCGTATGTATCAGAAGCTGGGGTTCGGACGCAAGGAGACGAACGTGTATCTTAAAAGTAAAAAGCCCCTCCCAACCCTCCCCGTCGGGGAGGGCTTAGTTAGCAAAAGTTCAGAAAGGCTTAAAGAGGCTTAGAAAGGCTTAGTTCGGCTTAAAAGAAAGAAAGGAAAAAACAACAATACTATGAAACTGGATAACAACACGGGATTGGTGCTCGAAGGCGGCGGAATGCGCGGCGTCTTCACGTGCGGTGTGCTTGATGCGTTCATGAAGCACAACATGTATTTCAACTATGTGGTGGCGGTGTCGGCAGGAGCTGGCAACGGCATGTCGTACATGAGTAGGCAGCCGGGGCGCGCACGCGTTACGAACATCGACTACATGGACAAGTTCCACTTCATCGGACTGCGCTACCTGCTCACGCAGGGCTGCATCTTCGACGCCGAACTGCTCTACGACAAGGTGCCGAACGAGTATGTGCCGTTCGATTACGACGCTTATTTCAACAATCCGGCTACGTTCGAGATGGTTACAACCAACTGTCTCACGGGGCGTCCGATGTACCTCACCGAGCGTCACGACCGCCAGCGCGCGCTCGACGCCGTGCGTGCTTCGGCTTCGCTGCCTTATGTCTGCAAGATAACGAACGTGGACGGCATACCGATGCTCGACGGCGGCATCGTCGACTCGATACCAGTGGAGCGCGCAATGGCTACCGGTCATGCGCAGAACGTGCTCGTGCTGACGCGCAACCGCGGCTATCGCAAATCGGGGCACGACATAAAGATTCCGCATTTCATATACAAGAAGTATCCGCGCCTGCGCGTGGCACTCAGCCATCGTATGCGCGTCTACAACGAGCAGCTCGCACTGGTGGAGCGACTCGAGGACGAGGGCAAGGTGGTGTGCATTCGCCCCGAACGCCCTATGGAGGTAGACCGCATGGAGAAGGATGTAGCCAAGCTGCAGCGGCTCTACGAGGAAGGCTTTGCACTCGGAGAGCGCTTCTGCCTGCAGCATGAGGAGGAGAAATAAAGGGGGTGCACTTCAGGGGGTGCAGCTGTCTCAGCTGCACCAACAAAGCAGCGTGGCTTTCATTTGCTCGGTTGGTGTACTTATTGCTTGGTTGGTGCACTTAAAGGGGGTGCACTTGTCTCAAGTGCACCAACCGAGTAGCATGGCTATCATTTGCTTGGTTGGTGCACTTATTGCTCGGTTGGTGTACTTAAAGGGGGTGCACTTGTCTCAAGTGCACCAACCGAGTAGCATGACTTTCATTTGCTTGGTTGGTGTACTTATTGCTTGGTTGGTGTACTTAAAGGGGGTGCAGCTGTCTCCGCTCGGCTTTGCCGCTTGCCAGAGCAAGAAGTGCACCAACCGAGTAGCATGGCTTTCATTTGCTCGGTTGGTGTACTTATTGCTTGGTTGGTGCACTTCTTGCTTGGTTGGTGCACTTGAGACAAGTGCACCCCCTGAAGTTACATCTGCGCAAATCCACCGTTTCCGTCCGCCGCCCGATCAGATTCCGTTCGCCGTCCGATCGGATTCCGTCCGCTGCCCGATCGGATTCCGTCCGCCGTCCAATCAGATTCTGTCCGCCGTCCGATCGGATTCCGTTCGCCGTCCAATCAGATTCCGTCCGCCGCCCGATCAGATTCCGTTCGCCGTCCGATCGGATTCCGTTCGCCGTCCAATGACTTAAGCTTAAAAATAGTAGCGGAGGTCTCCGGCCTCCGCAGCACCAAGTCTGACACTAATAAGTATAGTTAGTATCGCTGGTTGCTGCGGAGGCAGTGGACCTCCGCAATTTTTGGGTTTTTACTTGCTAAGCTCCTTCAGAACCTTCTCAAGTTCTGTCCAGTGCTCCTCAGTCATGTCGTTAGGCGTGAAGATGCTGATGCCGTCGGCACCCGCAGCCATAGACGACTGCACAGCCTCTGCAATCTCAGACGGCAGCAGACCAGAGTTCTCAGGGTCTACAACCTTGTCCTTGTGGCGCCAGTCGTGGCAGATGAAGATACCACTATATAATAAGGTGTTCTTGCCCTTGATGGACTCAGCCTCTTCCTTCGTCACCTTGCCAACCCAAGCAGCCGGCTCCATGTAGAAGTCGTTGTAGTTCATCGGGAACACAGCGTCGAGCTTCCAGTTGTTCCACTGCTGGCGCACCATCCACTCTGCGTAGCTCTTCGGACCGGGGAACACGTCGGCGCTAATCTTCTTCTGCTTAGCGTGTACAGCGTCAGAGATAGCGTTCACGAGGTCAGTAACGGCGTCGCAGCGGAACTGTGCCCACTCCTTAATCTTCGACGGGTCGGTCACCTTAGTGATGTCGATGCCGCTCTGCTTCTTGAACGCAGCAACGCAGTCGTCGCAGTAGCAGTAGTCGGCCTTTGCGTACTCGCCGTTCATTGTCAGACCGTACTTGTCCCACAGACCGCGCGCCAGGATGACGTCGGCATAGCGGATATAGTCGAGCTGCACGTAGTCGACCCCAGGAATAGACGCGATCTCCTCGAACTTCTCAACGAGGAACTTGCGAACCTCCTGATTGCGCGGGTCGAGCGTAGTGTAGTAGGGCACGTAAGCCGGCTTGTCAGACGCCGACTCGCCGAGACGGTTCACAGTGTACCAGCTCTTCGGCTTGCCGCCCTGCACCATCGTCGGCACCCAAGCGTGATACTCCATGCCCACCTTCTTAGCCACCTTAGCGGCTACGGCAATCTTCTCGACGTCCATGCCGGCGTTAATGCATACGCCCGTAACGCCGTGCTTCTTCCACGCCTTGAAGTCGGCTGTCAGCGACTTCTCTGTAGTGTTCTCACCCCATCCCGACCATGCGTAGACCGGAATCTTTGCGCCCTTTGCGCTTACGCCAATCGTAGCGAGCGCCAGAGCAAGAGTCATAAAGAATTTCTTCATGTGTTTTAGTTTTATATTATTAGTTTAAACAAACGTAACTCGCTCTAAATTGGACTTTAATTGAAAATCAAGAAGTTGGGCGTTTGCCTATATTATATAGGTAACAATATGGAAACGAGCGGACTTCTGCTCGTTTCTGTATTTTGCAATATGCAAAGAACACTCCTTTTACAAGTGCAAAGTTAAAACTAAATTCTTAAAAACAAACTTTTCTGCTTTCATTTTAGGATTATTTATGAATCGGTTTATGTAGCACCCCAAATACCTTTAAGTATAACTTGCTTTGTCCCTTTATGTTGCTTTGATGAGATAAGAACATTCAAAGTAAAGCCTATTACAATAATGCGAAATTTTCAATTATTTACGATTTCTGTAATTTTTTTGAGAATATTACACCTCTATTTAAAATTATTATTGTACTTTTGCAAGTGTATTTACCTATTTATATATATAGTATGGCAAAGAAAGATGTAAACAGATTGAAAATAATGTTGGCAGTAACCAAGCGCTCAAACAAGTGGTTGGCAGAAATGTTGGGTAAAGACCAAGCAACCATTTCTAAATGGTGCACCAACACTTGCCAACCAGACTTGGAAACCTTAATACGGATTTCTGATTTGCTGAAAGTGGATGTAAACGATTTGTTGAACAAAGAATGTATCAAAGAATGATGAACGATATATTGAAACAGATAAAGGCTGGTGAGGTGTCGGGAGTGCAGTTCAAGGAACGCATTCTCGACAAATATGATATTGCCTGTGAGTTAGTGGCGTTCAGTAATTCACATGGTGGCAAGTTGGTAGTTGGTATAAAGGATAAGACCGGAGAAACCAATGCCTTGTCGTATTCTGAGGTACAAGAAACAACCAACTTGTTGAGTGACATTGCTTCAGAAAACGTAGTGCCATCCATTCTGATAAAGATAGATACTGTTGAGGTCGAGGATGGCAACTTGGTTATTGCTACTGTGAAGGAAGGACTCAATAAGCCTTATCATGATAATAAGGGAATCGTATGGGTGAAGAATGGTGCCGACAAGCGTAAAGTGTTCGATAATGCTGAACTTGCAGAAATGATGACCGACTGCGGTAGTTTTGCTCCAGACGAGGCTGGTGTTAGGGATGCAACTGTCAACGACCTTGATGCAACGACCATCAAGCAGTTTCTTGGCAACCGTTTTGAAAGAGTTTTGGAGAAGAAAGGCTTGACAGGTGACGCTTTTAATGAAGCATCACTTGATATGATTTGCTCTGCCATAGCTAAGGGACATGACTGTGAGAAGATACTTCGCAATCTGCGATTTATCCGTCCCGATGGCACACTGACTGTTGCTGCCATGCTTCTGTTTGGCAAATATACCCAACGCTGGATGCCAATGATGACAGCCAAGTGTATCTGTTTTGCTGGCAACAGTGTTGGCAGCAAGGTGTTCCGTGACAAGGTGAATGATGCAGATATGGAGGGAAATCTGCTTCACCAATATGACACGATCATGGATTTCTTCACTCGTAACCTGCATAATGTGCAGGTGGGAGAAGAATTTAACAGCATGGGTAAGTTGGAAATACCTTATACAAGTTTGGTTGAGTTCACGGTAAACAGCCTTGTACACCGTTCGTTGAACATGAAAGCTCCTGTTCGCATTTTCATTTTCGACAATCGTGTGGAGATTCACAGTCCAGGTGCATTGCCTAACGGACTCACTATTGATGACATCAAGGCAGGAACTTCCATGCCTCGCAATATGTTCCTTTTTAACAATGCTATATACTTGCTGCCATACACTGGTGTGGGTAGCGGCATAACCCGTGCACTGGACGAAGATATCAATGTCACGTTTATGAATAATGACAAGGCACAGGAATTTGTCATCACGGTTTGGAGAGAAGAAAGTAACGAAGTCGAGAAAAAAAGTAACCAAGTCGAGGGGAAAAGTAACCAAGTCGGTAACCAAGTCGAGGGAAAAAGTAACCAAGTCGAGGGAAAAAGTAACCAAGTCGAGGGGAAAAGTAACCAAGTCCAAGACTCTGACACTAAAAAAGTGTCATTGTCTAATAAGCAAAGGGATATAGTCAATTTCTGTTCAGTTCCTCGAACCACCGCAGAGATCATGGAACGCCTTGGTTTATCCAATCAAACCAAGAACCGAGAGCGTTACATTACATCCCTTGTTACAGCAGGGTATTTGCAGATGACTAATCCAGATAATCCTACAGCAAGTAATCAAAAATACAAGAAAGTAAACAAAAGATAAGAAGCGTATGGATTCATTATTTCTACTTCAGTTTGCATGTTTCATATTCATGCTCATCAATGCCTTCATCGTAGCACTCTCTCATCTGCATGTAAGATGGGAGAACAAGCGGTATGAGCGTTCTCGATGGATGATCGTTGCTGCCCTGATAGGACTGGCGATACAATATGTGCTGCAGATGACTTTCGGGTTCCGTGCTATGCACGATAATCTGGGGGCGGTCATCAACATCCTCCTCTATACCCCCTGCTTCTCGCTCATCTCCATAGGAATCTACAACATAGAAACCACCCGTGCTAACCTCAGAAAGATGATACTGATGTGTAGTGGCATTTATGCTGCCATCATTGTGGTCTTTTGCGTGGGTATCAGTCTTCATCATAGCCTGTATATCAGAGAGGGGCTTTATCTGATGCTGGCTCTGTTTTGCGTAAGTGTTTTCTATTGCATATACATGATTATTCAGGAGATGATTAGGCGTAAAAATATGTTGGAGACAATGGCTGCAACGGATTTGTTGCCTTACGTGAGATATTCGCGTGCAAGTGTAATCATTCTATGGCTCGCAGTTCTCGCTATGCCAGTTGCCATCTTTTCTACTACCTTATTATATATAGTAGGTCCAGCCGTATTGCTTGCCTTGCTGTTCTTCAATCTTACGTTTATCGCTCTCGGCAGCAGTTATATCCCTACCGAAGAACTCTTGGATGAAGAAGTGGAAAACGATGCCTTGGTGGGAACAAAATATAGGTATGGGGGGGCACTTTCTGCTAAACAGCAGACCTCTGCTGATAGCAGAACAGAATCTTTACAACCACTTTCCGATGAACGCAGAGATTTCATCCAGAAAAGTCTTGATGCATGGTGTGCGAATTTAGGATATAAGGACAGTACTGTGAATATGCTTACCCTCTCTCGCACACTTTGTATCTCCAAGGATGAGTTATCTGTATTCTTCGACCAGTATCTGAAAACTACATTCAGAATATGGCTTGGGGATATACGTTTCAATGCGGCAAAGAAGATGATGTTGGAATTTCCAGACTATAGTAATGACATTATTTCTGCCGAATGTGGCTTCTCTGCCCGTACCTATCTGTACCGGATATTCAAGTCAAAGGAAGGTTGTACGCCTACCGAATGGCGAGAAGAACAAGTTGCAAATGCAGCACCAGATGATAAAAAACAGGATTAACCATTTTTCAATAAATATCAGAAAAACGCATAATAAAAGGGAAAAAATCGTTAAAATGGGTGTCTACTTCCTACGAAGTAGACACCTAAAACATAGGAAGTAGACACATTGACAGGGGAATGCGCCACCTTTTTTCTTAGAAAAACACTATCTTTGTGCCATGAAAGAAACAATAGAAACTATACCAAGGATAGAATTAGCCCTGATCATCATCGGGGTGTTTGTACTCATATTAGGTATTATCTTGGGATATGCCATGATACATGAGTACAGGATATATCTTGATGATCACTATAAGGCTCGCTATAGCTTTCGTGACTTCATCAAGAGGGAACGCTTTTATATATATTTGTTCTTCGCATCCATATTTATCTTCGTAACAAACCTCTTGTATTTCCTGGAGTGAGTTTCGGATAGAATGGATGAATTAGCTTTATGGTGGATACTTGGTCTGTAATTGGAGATAGATCTTTATTTTTACGGTAAAAAAATGAATGAGATGATAAATTATTTGACAACAAAAAATCGGTTGCTGGTTGCAATACTTGCATTTATTCTTCCATTTTCTCCTGACTTCGTCATTGCGTCACCCAAAAATCTTCATCAAAGAGTTTGGCGATTTTCTGATGCCTTGCCATCAACATTGTCTGAGTGTATACATCCTTGTTCAGAGGTAGCTTAATTTGTATGGTTGTGATGGTCTTAGCCAATGCAAGCACCTTGTCTACGCTCATTTTAATCTCTGAGACTTTCAGCATGCGCTCCAGTTCCTTGTATACTTTCAAAGCCACAAAGCAGATGCATATATGGGCTTCGATGCGTTTGCGTGTAAAGTGAAACATGGGGCGTATCTCTATCTTTGATTTGGCTATACGGAAGGCCCGTTCTACGTGCCAAAGGTTGTGATATGCTGTGTATACATCCTGTATTGGTATATCCGTATTGGTGAGATATCCTTTTAGGCCGTCCCATTTGGAGTCGTCGGCAATACGGTCATAGTTGATGGCTACCTTCACTTCACCATCCATGGATAAAAACTTATTGTAACCTCTTTTGTTTATATTGCCTTTAGTGAGCGCACCATGCTTGTATGCCTTTTCCAATCTGCGTATTCCCTTCTCTCGGTTATAGGCATCTTTCTTAGCACGGTCGTCTGTATAGCCGACCAAGAGCCGACGGCCACCTCCTTTGTCATATTCAACCATCTGGCAGTCGCGCTTGGGCTGTTCCAGTATCCAGTTCTTGACTTCCTGACTTTCATTCTTTATCTTCGCACCTATTATATACTTGTAGCCGTGCGCCTCAAGTTCCGCTATATTTGCATTGTTCATCAGGCCGGAGTCGGCCACCACAACGAAGTTTTCTAATCCGTATTTGCTTACAAACTCGTTTATCGTCGGCAGCATCGTGTGGCCTTCATATTTGTTGCCCTCATGGATGCAATAGGCAAGCGGATAGCCACCCAAACTTACAAGCAGGCCGAGTATGATCTGAGGATTACTGTGTCGTCCCTCTTTAGAAAAACCGGTCTTGCGCAAGTCGTCCTCATAATCCGCTTCAAAGTAAAGTGTGGTGACATCATAGAACAGCACACCGATATTTCCACCGAACAGTTTTGCTGTATGGCGCACGCTGATGTCCTGTACGATTTCGTGCTGATGGTCGCTAAGCTTGTCAAGATAGCGATAGATTTTTGAGAGATCCACATCTTCGTCAAAGTGGTTTTTCAGATATTCCACCGTAGCAGCCTTGCTCGTTGGATATGCCAAACGGGCTTTCACTAGCTTGCGGAACACTTCATCGTCAATACGATTGAAACCAATCCTATCAAAAATGCGGTCCAATATCAAGTCGCAACCATTGAGAAGTATATTAACGTGAGTTCGACGAATTAGAATAAGGTTAATTGTCTATCTATAGTCCTTTG
>ENA-UOJA01002085-UOJA01002085.1-human-gut-metagenome-genome-assembly--contig:-C19-NODE-2085-length-14568-cov-5.828636_pt1 | contig 14568 bp, 10 predicted proteins | sample MGYA00242337_ERZ723884 | MGnify/ENA metagenome assembly ERZ723884
CGCATGCAGCTCAACGGGAAATTCGCGCTTGTCGCAGACAAGCGTGAAACGCATGCCGCGGTGCGACAGCTCAATCTGCTTGGCTTCAAACACGTGAGCAACGCCGAATGCCTGCCCGAAAGAGGCTGCCTCACCCTCCAATCCAGTCACCCAGATCTCGGAGCCGTTCTTTTGAGCAGCATCAGCGTACTTCCGGCTCCAGGCATCCGAGGCATTCAACACGGCAGCCTTCAGACCCGGCCAAGCAAAAAGAAGTCCTTTGGCCTCGCCGTACGCTTCCATCGTCTGGTGGTAATCCAGATGATCACGAGACAAATTGGTGAATACACCCACTTTGAAGTGCGTTCCCTTCATGCGCCCCTGATCGAGCCCAACGGAACTCGCTTCCATCACAAAACTCTTGGCACCGGTCTCTTCAAGATCCTTGAGGATCCCCTGCAAAGAGGCTGCATCCGGCGTTGTCAGATGCGGAGCAGGGATTTGCCGTCCGGCGAAGAAGACGCCGACTGTACCGATGATGCCGGACGGAGAGCCCAGAGCGGTCAAAAGCGAGGCCGTCCAGAACGTAGTGGTCGTCTTGCCGTTTGTGCCAGTCACGGCCACGCCTGTCATGTGAGCCGAGGGTTCATCGTAAAAGCGCGCGGCGATTTCGCCGAGCCGCTCGCGCAGGTGCTCCACAGGCTTAGCGGGCAGCGGATAGTGTTCAGGACGCTGGCTCGTTTCAGCCTCATAGATCACGCCCGCCGCTCCCCGGGCAGCTGCTACACGGATAAAAGTGCGGCCGTCGACCTTTTCACCCGATACGGCGCAGAAGATATCGCCCGGCTTCACCTCTCGGCTGTCGAGCCGAAGATGTGCACCCGGATGTGCGAGATCTTTGAGCCACGCCACCGAATCTTTGATCGTCTGATCCATGAGTAATCTCCGTCCTTTTTGCTTCAATAAGGTTCAATTGCGAATTTTCGCCAGGAAGCCGCCGCCCGAAACGGACTCTCGGTCAGGACTCACCATCAACATGCGCAGCGTACTTTCAGCAATTTCGCTAAACACCGGACCAGCCGCACGCCCGCCGAAACGACTGCCTTTTTTAGGCTCGTCGATCATCACAGCCACAATGAATCTTGGGTTGACGGCCGGAACAATGCCTACGATGCTCGCCACCGTATCGTTTGTATAGCGTCCGTTCTTAACCTTGTTGGCCGTACCGGTCTTGCCGGCCACGGTATAGCCCGCCACCTTAATAGTGCTTGCCGTTCCCCCGGCAGCCATCGTCTTCATCATCATGGCGCGGATAAGCCGCACAGTCTCCGGTCGATAAACCTGCTCGCCCTTGGGCAGTTCGCCTTCCGGACGCTTATAGAGCGTCAGGTCAATAACGTCACCCGTTCGGGCCAGCGCGGTATAAGCGCGCACAAGCTGCATGAGCGACACGCTGATGCCGTGTCCGTAAGCAATAGTGGCCTGTTCAATCGGCCGCCAGGTTTTTGCCGGACGAAGACGTCCGGATGCCGCGCCTGGGAAGCCCATTGCAGGAGCGCGCCCGAAACCTAAAGCGGTGTACATATCCCACAATGTCTGCGGTGACATTTCAAGCGCGATCTTCACCGTACCAATATTGGACGACTTTGCCACGATCTCGGACACTGTCAGCAGTCCATAATCATGGGTGTCGCCGATGGTGCGGTCACCGATGGTGAGCTTTCCCGGCGCCGTCTGAATGGTCGTCTTCGGACCGACAATTCCCATATCGAGCGCCTTGGCGATGGCAAAGGGCTTTAAAGTGGATCCTGGCTCAAACTGGTCGGTGAGCACACGGTTGCGCATCTGTTCAAAGAGCATCGTGGAGCGGTCGTTCGGGTCATAGGACGGAACGTTGACGAGCGCAATTATCTCCCCGGTCTGTACGTCAGCCACTACCGCGGCACCAGCCAATGCCTCAGACTTCTCGACCTGTGCTTTCAAAGCCTGAAACGCAAGAAACTGTACGCGGGAGTCGATGGACAGCACCACATCATGTCCCGGCACGGCTTCCTTTTGCCAGATATCGTCAATGATCCGGCCGCGAGCATCGCGGATCACTCGGCGCGCCCCCGGCACCCCGGTCAAATCCTTGTCTCGGGCCAGTTCAATACCTTCTTGACCATGATCGCTGCGGCCGGTAAATCCCACAACGTGAGCGACAGCCGGGCCATCGGGATATTCACGCAGCACTTCTGGCGAAACACCGATGCCGGGAAGCTTCAAAAGCCTCACGGCCTCTGCTGTCCGCACGTCTTGAGTACGGGCAAGATATGTAAAGTTCTTTGACTTAGCCTTGAAAATCTTGTCACGAACTTCCTTTGGCTTCATCTGCAGGACATCGGCCAACTTCTTAAAGTCATCGGCTGAAAGTTTTTTGGCGAATGCGGGATCCGCCCAGATGCTGCGCACAGGCTGACTGGCCGCAAGCACCACGCCATTGCGGTCCAGAATTTCCCCGCGCTCACCGGCAATGGTGAGCGTCCGGGCATAACGCGCCTCGCCTTGATCCTGAAGAAAATCCGTCGTCACGGCCTGCAGCCAAACCGCACGACAAACGAGTCCGAGAAAAAAGACCGTAATGAAGGCAAGTGCAAAGTACGTGCGCCATTTCGGAATCGGAATGACGATGAGCGGACTTTCGGCGCTTTTGGGTTTGGCCTCTTGTGCAGCCCGATCTCGCTGCATGAGCTCGAGGAGCTTATCGACCACTGCGTCAGCCGCACGCTTCATGAAGTTTGTCATGACCGGCCTCCAGCTCCAGCACCGCGAACCGAAGGCTGAGCATTCTTTGGATCAGCCTTGCTCTTCTGAGCATCCCCATTCGTCGTCAGCGCATCAAGTTCGCGGCGCACTTCCGGCAAAAAGTCGATTCGTCCGTCCGGCGCCTCCACGAGCGTCACCGTATCCGCACCCGTTGCCCCGGACAAGTCGAGCATGGCCGCACCTGCCGAGATGCTCCCCGGAAGCGAAGCCCGGCGAACTTTCATTTCCAGCTCGGCCTGATCGTCGAGCAGTCGGCGATGAACATCCATTTCATGCTCGTGAGCCACAAAGAGCTGACGCATTTGAAAATGAAGGTCTACCAGACAAAACGCGCTGCCCACCAGGACGATGCCTAAAACGGCCGTCCACAGCAGTTCCGCACGCGTGACGGGACGCATGGCCTAATCCTCCCAGAGACGCGCAGTACGCGTGCCAACACGAAGTACGGAAGAGCGTGCACGCGGATTGGACTCTGCTTCGCTCTTGGTCGGCAGAATACGAATCACATCGCAGAACCACGGCTGCGCATTGAAACCCGCCGGCATCGGGAGCCGCGGATCGAGATCTCGGTCAGGATGAAGGCGCTTTTCGAAAAAGCGCTTGACAATGCGGTCTTCAAGCGAATGGAAGCTGATGACGGCCAATCGACCGGCCGGCGCCAAAAGAGCCCCTGCACTTTCCAGAGCGGTCTTGAGTTCATCGAGCTCGTGGTTGACCTGAATACGCACCGCCTGGAACGTACGCGTCGCCGGATGCTGAGCAGCATCGCGGCGATTCTTCGGCACTGCCGCTTCTACGAGCTTTGCAAGCGCCCCGGTTGTAGTGATTGGCGCACGAGATCTTGCTTCAACAATTGCCCGTGCAATGCGGTGTGCGAAGCGCTCTTCACCGAAATCCGCAAGCACTTCGGCAATTTCCTCGGCCGATGCTCGGGCAAGCCACTCCGCTGCGGTTTCGCCGCAGCTCGTGTCCATGCGCATATCGAGGGGCCCCTCGAAGCGGAAGGAAAAACCGCGGGAGGGATCGTCAATCTGCGGCGACGATACGCCGATGTCGAGAAAGATCCCATCGACCTGTCGAATACCGAGATCTCCCAAACGTTCTTTCATAGCGGAAAACGGCGCATGGACAATCTGAAAGCGAGGATCTTTAATGGCAGCTGCCGCCGCCACCGCCTCTGGATCGCGATCGAAAGCAATCAACCGCCCTTGCGGCGCAAGCCGCTCAAGAATGAGTCGACTATGGCCGCCGCGGCCAAAAGTGCCGTCCACGTAGAGTCCATCTGGACGAGCAACCAAGGCTTCAGGTGCTTCGCGGCTCAGAACGGGAAGATGGACGAAGGCGGACATGGCTTGATTCTTTTTCTGCTGTCAAGCAGCGCCGCTGCGGACGACGCGCCTGGGAAGCACTGTGCGGGCCTCCCAAAATTTTGGAAATATTTTCTTTGGCAGAAAGCGGGTTCAGAACGTGAAGTCGAGATCCTCAACGGTCTGCGCGACGGCCTGCGCCTCGGCAGCAGTCAGGCGTGCACGATCCCAGAGCTCGAAATGATCACCCCAGCCGACAAGAGCTGCTTCGCGTTCAAGTCCAGCGAGTTCACGCAGCCCCGCAGGGATGAGTACGCGCCCGGCACGATCAACCTTCAGTTCCTCAGCACTCCCCAGCACTAAACGGACAAAACCGCGTGCGGAGAAAGGAAGCTTCAGGAGAGCATCGCGCTTAGGAGCCCAGGCAGAAGGGGGATAAAGCACCAGGCACCCGTCCGGATGACGCGCAGCAACGATCACGCCGTCAGCGGCCGCTTCATCACGCGCACGCTTAGGAAGCGCAAGCCGCCCCTTGTCGTCGAGCGTGATGAGCGTAGTGCCTTGAAACACTTTCCTATCCTCAAACTGTCTTCAATCCTTCATTCCCGTTGGGCCAGCGTCCCGCAGAGACGCTCCCACCAATTCCCACATTTTCCCACAGTTGCCAATAGTCAGATCATGAAAATCAGTACCAAATAGGCAAAAGATCTTGTCTAAAGCGTAAAAATCCAATGAAGCTTGAATCAACCACAGACCTATTTAGGAGTCTGCGGGAACGCATAAGAAAAAACCCGCACGAGCGGGTCTGGATGTATGTACTGTCCAACAAGGATAGGGACAGCGGAAGCTGTTGCTGCAATTCGGCGGAAGTTCTCTTGTAAGCCGGATTCTGTCGCGCGAAGTCCTATAGGACCTCGGCGGCGGTCATTCATCTAGGACGACGCTCACGCGCCGCCTCAAGCCATCTACCCGCAGCCGGACGGGGCCCGCCCATTGGCTGCCTATTTGATGTTGCTCCCCGTAGAGATTGCCCGTTTCACCCGGCCCGAAGCCGGCTCGTCTCTGTTGCTCTAATCCGCGCCTTACGGCGGAGAGGCGTTACCTCCTACGGCGCCCTGCGGAGTCCGGACTTTCCTCCCGCGGCCTAAAACCGCCGACGACCGCCCGGAAAACTTCTCGTCGAACTGCAGCGAGGCGCTACTTTACCGACTATGCGTCAGCGTGGCAAGCCGGATTCCGAAGGTTTTCACCCAACCGCATTCAGCAAAACTTTTGTCGGCAGGTCTAATTGCACATAGACATCTGCGCCTTGTGGGACAATGTCGGCTTTCGGCTCTATCCATCTCGCTCGACCGCCACGCAGGAAAGGCCTCTCGGCTGCTTAGCCGCAAACACAGGTCTCTGCCGGCGGAGCAAATTGAGCGCTTTCGTCGATCCCTCTCATTGTCATGCAACACCCTCAACTCTTTCGTCCCACGTTTCTGGCCCGCGCAGTCTTTGCCGCAGCCGTTTCGTTTGCGTGCACTGCTCAGGCAGGCCTCTGGGAAGCCGTAGTAGACACGACGCCGGCAGGCTACGCCCGTCAGTCGTCTGAACGTCCGGGCGATTGGGCCTCTTTTTGGAGTGACACCAAGGAAGGAACCAAGCGTATCTTTGAGGAGGGCAACTCGGTCTGGATCGTTCCAACCTATACCAACCATCCAACCTGGGCTTGGAAAAAACGGCATGAAGAAAACGGTTATCCCTTCGGCATGGGCTACGCACGGCAAGTGATTGACAATCGCGGCAATGAACGCCTGCTTTTCGCCGTTAACTTTGTGGATTCCAACTACCGCATAGAGCCGATGGTGGGCTACTCCTGGCTCGCTCGATGGCCGATCGGCTCTACCGGACTCCATGTAGGGGCGGGCTATCTCGCAGGCATCACGATGCGCGGCGACTATATGTGGGCGCCGCTGCCTCTGCCGCTGCCCGTCGCCAAGATCGGCACCGATACAGTGTCCTTCTATGGCACCTTCATTCCTTTCACCAACGTCTTCTTCTTTTACTCGACGATTACCGTCGACGACGCGAAAGGCCGCAAGATGCCGCTCGCATCTGACAGTCCTTGGGTGAAGTCGCCTAATCTGCTCTACGGGTCCTATGGCTGGCAGTATGTCGACAATGGGGAAGAGTATTCCAAGAGCCTGATGAAGAACGATACGATTTGGAATATTGGTCTGCGCCGTTACTCTGGGCGCAGCTGGCAGACGGATCTCAAATATTCTCGGGCTCAGCACGATGTCGCCTATGCCGACGGCTCAGGCAAACAGTCCATCGATTTCCGCACCTATACACTCACCATCTCCTACAACATCGACGTGACTAAATCACTGCGCCTATTTGCCGGCGCCGGTGTGGGCTACGGCAAAGCCGAAGGTCCCTACAACTCTGACACCAGCATCTTCCCTGCGCTCACGCTCGGCGGTACCTGGGCCTTTACAGACCACTTCTGGCTCACTGGGTCGATGGATACGAACTTCCCGCGCTACAAAGGCGTGCTTGCCGACCGCGACAGCGAATATGTATTGAAGTCCATGCCGACCGCCTTCACACTCGGCCTCGGTTTCGCGTTCTGACGAACGGCCACGCTTTCAGCACCGTCTACAAACCGTTTGGAATCACATTTCCAGGCGGTTTCTTTTTCCGGCTTAACACTTAGAAAAGGCCAACTCCATACAATTCACTCTGACCCAATTTAATGGGCGCCCTGCAAAGCCTGCGGCGGCGCCTTTGCGTTGTGCCCGGAAGCGCTCTCTGATCCAAAACGGATGAACGTTTTCCGCACTTCGGCTTCACCCCACATTTCATTTCCCAAAGGACAAGCAGTCATGGATCTCAATCAAGCGCTCATCGAACGCGCCCAACACGTCATTCCGGGCGGCGTCAACTCCCCCGTACGAGCTTTCGGCTCTGTCGGCGGCGCTCCGCGCTTTATCGAGCGCGCCAAGGGCCCTTATATGTGGGATGTGACGGACAAGCGCTTCACGGACTATGTCTGCTCCTGGGGGCCGATGATTCTCGGCCACAATGATCCGGAAGTCGTTGAGGCGGTTCATGCAGCAGTGGATCGCGGCCTTTCTTTCGGCGCTGCCACGCGTGCTGAGGTTGAAATCGCCGAAATGATCACGAACATTCTTCCTGCTATGGAAGAAGTTCGTCTCGTCTCCTCCGGCACGGAGGCCGGCATGTCGGCGATTCGTCTTGCCCGCGGGTACACCGGCCGCAACCGCATCATCAAGTTTGAGGGCTGTTACCACGGTCATTCCGATGCACTTCTGGTGAAGGCCGGCTCGGGTCTGCTCACCTTCGGCAATCCTTCATCTGCGGGCGTTCCGGCTTCAGTGACCGAACACACAATGGTGCTTGAATACAACAACCCCGAACAGCTTGAAGATGCTTTTGCCAAGTACGGCGACGAAATCGCCTGCGTCATCGTTGAAGCATTCGCAGGCAACATGAACCTCGTTCGCGGCACACAAGAATTCATTGATACGATGCGCCGCCTCTGCACGAAGCACGGAGCGCTCCTCATCGTTGACGAAGTCATGACAGGCTTCCGGGTCGCTTTGAAGGGAGCTCAGTCGCTCTTCAACGTCACGCCCGACATCACCATGCTCGGCAAGGTAATCGGCGGCGGCATGCCGGTCGCCGCCTTTGGCGGACGTCGTGAAATCATGGAAAAGATTGCGCCCTGCGGCCCGGTCTATCAAGCCGGCACCCTGTCGGGCAACCCTGTTGCCGTCGCCTGCGGCATGGCGACCCTGAAGAAAATTCAGGCGCCTGGCTTCTACGATCGTCTCGGCGCTCAGACTAAGCGTCTGGTCGAGGGACTTCAGGCTGCCGCTCAAGCCGCCGGCGTGCCCTTCACCGCCGACAGTGTCGGAGGTATGTTTGGTCTCTACTTCCTGCCGCAGCGTCCTCAGGGCTTTGCAGACGTAATGAAGGCCGACAAAAATGCCTTCAACACGTTCTTTCACGGCATGCTCGACCGCGGCCATTACTTTGCGCCGTCCACTTTTGAGGCGGGCTTCGTCTCTATCACACACACGGATGAAGTGATCGACAAGACGATCGCCGACGCCCGCGAAGTCTTCGCTTCAATGGCGAAATAAAATATCGCTGCTTCGCACCGTTTGGTTCTGCGTGCACTGACAAAGCGTCAAGCCGCAGAACCAAAGAGAGGGAATGCTTCCACTTATTCGATCCAATCTTGTCAATCCGTCCCATGTCCCTGCTGTCCGCATTCCTGAAACATGCCAATTTTTCTGTTGCCTTTGGGCGTCTGGGAACTGCGTTCGTTATCGCCGCCGCACTTTCTGCCGGAGCGCTGACATCGAACTGCGCCCTTGCAGCAAGCGATGACGGCTGGTTCTCCGCCATTGACGCCGGCCGCGGAGAAAAGAAAGCCGGTCCGCATGTCACGGTTGACATCATTGCCGAAAAAACCTCATTGACACCGCAGGCGGTCAACCGCTTTGCAGTTCGTTTCCGTCATCAAGAGGGCTGGCATACCTACTGGAAGATGCCGGGGGATGCCGGGCTGCCGCCAGAATTTACCTTCACGCTCTCACCGAGTGAACTGAAAGCCTCAGCACCGCTATTCCCGCTGCCAGAGCGAACAGTAACCTCCGGGCTCATTACCTTTGGCTATGGCGGCGAAACGCTTTTCCCCTTTAATGTGGAATTGCCGCGCGGTGCATCCGGACGCGCTCAAATCGCGCTGCACGTCGAATATTTGGCCTGTAAGGACATGTGCATTCCTGAGTCGGCCGACGTCAAGTTCTCCATTCCAATTGACATCAAAGGAAAAGATTCAGATGACGCAGCGGCCGTTGCTGCTGCTGTACGCGCCATCCCTGAACGTGTTCAAAACGACGGCAGCATCAAGGCGACCATTGACGGCAATCGAATTCGCATTGATGTTGCGGGGAACGCGATTGTCGGCAGGTCGCTTGATTTTCTTCCGTCCGAAAAAAATGTAATCGATCTGCGTCAGGCCCCACAAACCGCTGTTGGCATCACGCAAGGCAACGAACCGCCTTCTGCCTCACTCTGGCTTGCCGCGACTGAACGATTTGCCAAAACACCCCAGCCCGCACTCGAAGGCGTCCTGGTCGCTGACGGCGGTCCAGCCAAAGGCGGTTGGGCGATTGACACGTCCGTGCCGCTGCAAACCGGATCGGTAGCACCGCCTCCGGCAGTCAATACCGCAGCCGCCTCGTCCCAGGCCGACGCGGCATCGGCCGCTGCCGACCTGAATAACAGCAGCCAGATGACGGCAGGAACCGGCGCCGCGCTTCTCTTTGCATTTTTGGGCGGTCTGATCCTCAATCTGATGCCCTGCGTCTTTCCTGTTCTTTCGCTCAAACTCCTCGACCTCGTCCAAGGCGCCCACCAGTCGCAGCGTCTCGTTGGGCACGGTCTGGCTTTCACAGGAGGCGTATTGCTCTCTATGGTGCTTCTTTCAGGCACCTTGATGGCGCTTCGCACTGCCGGTCACGCCGTAGGCTGGGGATTTCAGCTGCAGTCGCCTTGGGTGGTTGCGGCCTTGATTCTCTTATTCGGAGCCATCACCTGCAACCTTCTGGGACTTTATGAATTCACCTTCGGAAGCCGTGCCGCAGATCTCAAAGTCGTGCGCAGCCTGCCGCAGTCCGGAATCACTTCGTCCTTTTTCTCCGGCATTTTGGCGGTCATTGTGGCAAGTCCCTGCACCGCTCCTTTCATGGGGGCTGGGATCGGCTATGCACTCACCCAGCCCGCCGCAGAAGCAATGCTCGTCTTCCTCTCGCTGGGTCTCGGCATGGCAACGCCTTGGCTGCTTTTGTGCCTGTTCCCCGCCTGGGCCAAAAAGCTCCCCAAACCGGGACCTTGGATGAACACCTTCAAGAAGGTGATGGCTGTCCCCATGCTGCTCGCACTCCTTTGGCTCGCCTGGGTGCTTACCAAGCAGGTTGACTATCGCGGTCTCTTGATCGTACTTCTGGGACTCGCCGCACTTGCCGCCTTTTGCTGGTTATTAGGAAGACGTCAGTTTGGACGGTCCTCGAGCACCATTGTTATGGCCGCACTCGGAACACTTACGGCGGCTTCACTGGCGCTGACGGCTTGCGGCATTTTCGACCGCCAGTCTGTTTCAACAGAGGAGGGGTGGAGTACGTGGAGTGCAGAAGCCGTACAGAGTGCTTCCTCAGCAGGCCGTCCTGTTTTCATCGACTTTACTGCTGCCTGGTGCATTACTTGTCAAGCCAACAAGCTTGCTGTGCTCGACCGTGAGGAAGTCGTTTCACGAATGAGTGAACTCGGCTACGTTCGTTTTCTCGCCGACTGGACCAATAAGGATCCTGCTATCACCAAGGAACTGGCCAAGTATGGCCGCACCGGCGTACCGCTCTACGTTCTTATTTATAAGGACGGCACGGTCAAAGTGCTCCCTGAACTCCTCACAACCGGCATGGTCTTGGATGCACTGAAATAAATCAACAGCCGCCGCAGTCCGGCGCGTGCCAAAAGACTATTGAATAAGGTCAATCGGGCCTGCCGAAGCGTTTCTTCAGCAGGCCCGATTCTTATTTATCGCGTCTTGTTTTCGGAATAGTCGTAGACCCAATCGATAACGATGTTTAGGAAGGGAATCCCATTGGGCACGTTTTTAGCGCCCCGCACACTTGCGTAGACAGCATAGCGCTGACCGTTTTGCGCCTGAATAAATCCACCGATGCTTCGCACATCAGAGAGGAACCCCGTCTTGATGCGGCCGCGTTCCTCTGCCACCTTGCGTTTGGCCATGGTCCCATCTCTGCCGCTAATCGGCATGGAAGCCAAATATTCCGGCATGTAGGGACCGGACCACCCGGCCGCAAGTAGTTGGGTCATTGCTCGGCCGGTCACACGAGTCTCACGCGAGAGTCCCGATCCATTGTCAATCCATATCTCCTGAGACGTGATGCCTTTCGACTGCAGCCATTCGTCGAGCGCCGCACGTGCATCTTCAAGGGTTGCGCCTCTTGGGAAAACCAATTCCGCCCGTGCAGCAGCCTTTCCCGCAGACTTAAGCTTTCCCGTCGAAGACTCATTCTTTTGCGCTTCATTAAAAGCCTCTCGAACCCGATCAGCCCCCAATGAAAGGAAGATATGCCGCGCCATTAAGTTGTTAGACCACTTATTGGTGAGTGCCACCACTTCACCCAAAGGCTGCGAAACACGGGAAAAACGCCGTTGAGCATCTTTGGGTACGTTTCCTGATACCACGTGCCCCGTCCAGGTGCGGCCGTCGCGCTCCCAGAACGCACGAAAGAGCCGCTCGAGGTATTCGTTGGGTTCTAAGGCGATGACATTGAAGTTTTTCGGCCCGCAAGCTGCCGGAAGCTTGCCGGTAAAGGTCACACGCTTGCGGCCTTTGCCCAGATCCTTCAGCTGGAAACCAATTGACGTCTTCCAATCACCGCATCCGCCTCGACCGAGCGGGATTGTCTCTGGGAAAGAAATACCAGCCAATTTTGGCACGGTCACGATACGGCCCGTTTGGGTCTCCTTGTCGGGGATAAATTCGAAGCTTAGATTTCGAAAATTGATGAGCGCAGGATCGGGCTGCAAGTTGTAAGGACGAGAGCTGCGGCCGTCAAACGCTCCTGGATCCACCTGAGGAATATTGAAGTAGGAACGGTCAATGACGATGTTGCCTTCAATCCGCTTGATGCCGGTCTGAGCGAGTTTGTCTACCGCCATAGAAAAATCCTCAACCACGAAGGCGGGATCACCCCCTCCGCGAATAAAGAGACCGCCCTTCAAAAGCCCCTTTGTGGTTGGTTCTCCCAGCGTATAAAAACCCGTGTACCAGCGATAATTAGCCCCCAGCGTTTCAAGCGCAGCCAGAGTCGTCACAACTTTTGCCACCGAGGCCGGTCGATCAATGCGGCGGTCATTCCAAGCGAGGACAGCGGCCTTCGGCGATTCAACCGGCACTACTGAAATCACAATATCGTCAGGATTGATTTTCAGCCGCTTGGCCGCTTCTGCGAGCGGAGCCGGCAACTGCGACTGAGAGGCAGTTCGGCCCGCAGCCGAAGTTGCCGCAGACGCCGTTGGCAGCGCAACCGTAAACGAAAGCAGTGCCGCAGCCGTCAGCGCTTTTGCAGCAAACAGCTGCACCCGGCGATTCAGCATCAACTTTGCGCTTTCACTCAAGCATTTCCCTGCACACATCAATGGATCCTCGCAGCGGATGAAAAAAAATTTATCTCCAGCCCTTGAAATCGAAAGAGCCGTCCCCATATAGGCAAGTAATGGTAGCGGATGTGCCTCGAAGGACATTCCGCCCGTATGAATTTGTTGCATGCCGAGCTCTCCGCCATCAATTAGGCAGTGCGATTTGAGCACGGCATCCAAGCTTTTCAAAGAATCTTTTGGAGATTTCCCAGATGCAGATCCGTCCTTTGCATGACCGCGTCATCATCAAGCGCCTTGAGGCCGAAACGACGACCGCCTTCGGCATCGTCATTCCTGACACGGCCGGCGAAAAGCCTGATCAGGGCGAAGTAATCGCCGTCGGTCCCGGCAAACGTGATGAAGCTGGCCGCCTTGTGGCGATGGACGTTAAGGTCGGCGACCGTGTCCTCTTCGGCAAGTACTCCGGCCAGACCGTCAAGGTCGACGGCGAAGAGCTCCTCGTGATGCGCGAGGAAGACATCATGGGCGTGCTCGAATAAGCCGCCCCCGAAAGCACTCCACGTACAGATTTCTAAATAATTAAGGAATTACAAAATGGCTGTTAAGCAGGTTCTTTTCGGTGATGATGCCCGCACGAAAATGGTTCGCGGTATCAACGTTCTCGCCAATGCTGTCAAGGTAACGCTCGGCCCGAAGGGTCGCAACGTTGTGCTTGAACGCTCTTTCGGCGGCCCGACGGTCACGAAGGATGGCGTGTCTGTCGCCAAAGAAATCGAACTCAAAGATAAATTTGAAAACATGGGTGCCGCCATGGTGCGCGAAGTCGCCTCGAAGACGAGCGACAACGCCGGTGACGGTACGACCACTGCTACGGTTCTCGCTCAGGCCATCGTTGATGAAGGCATGAAGTTCGTTGCCGCCGGCATGAACCCGATGGACCTTAAGCGCGGCATCGACAAGGCTGTTGCCGCCGCCATCACTGAGCTCAAGAAGCTCTCCAAGCCCACTACGACCAACAAGGAAATCGCTCAGGTTGGCGCCATTTCGGCCAACTCCGATGAAGAAATCGGTCAGATCATTTCCGAAGCCATGGATAAGGTCGGCAAGGAAGGCGTGATTACGGTTGAAGACGGCAAGAGCCTCAAGAACGAACTCGAAGTCGTCGAAGGCATGCAGTTCGACCGCGGCTATCTCTCGCCCTACTTCATTAACCAGCCTGAAAAGCAGGCCGCAGTTCTTGAGAACCCGTTCATCCTGCTCCACGACAAGAAGATCAGCAACATTCGCGAACTTCTGCCGGTGCTTGAACAAGTCGCTAAGGCTGCTCGTCCGCTCGTCATCATCGCTGAAGACATCGACGGTGAGGCCCTCGCCACATTGGTCGTCAACTCCATCCGCGGCATCCTGAAGGTTGTGGCCGTCAAGGCTCCGGGCTTCGGCGATCGCCGCAGCGCCATGCTCGAAGACATCGCAGTCCTTACGGGCGGTACGGTTATTTCGAGCAACGTCGGCCTTTCGCTCGATAAGGCTACGCTTGCCCAGCTCGGCAGTGCCAAGAAAGTCGAAGTCACGAAAGAAAATACGACCATCATTGACGGTGCCGGTGATGCCGCGGCCATTGAAAACCGCGTCAAGAACATCCGCACGCAGATCGAAGGCGCCTCGAGCGATTACGATCGTGAAAAACTTCAGGAACGCGTGGCTAAGCTCGCCGGTGGCGTTGCACTGATCAAGGTCGGTGCCGCAACTGAAGTTGAAATGAAGGAAAAGAAGGCCCGTGTGGAAGACGCTCTGCACGCCACTCGCGCTGCCGTTGAAGAAGGCATCGTCCCGGGCGGCGGCGTCGCGCTCATCCGCGCCAAACTCGCCATCAAGGACATCAAGGGCGACAATGACGAACAGAACGCTGGTATCCGCATCGTTCTGCGCGCCATGGAAGAGCCGCTGCGTCAGATCGTCGCCAATGCCGGCGATGAACCGAGCGTCGTGGTGAACACCGTCGCTCAGGGTGAAGGCAACTTCGGCTACAACGCTCAGTCCGCCAAGTACGGCGATATGGTTGAAATGGGCGTGCTCGATCCGACGAAGGTGACCCGCACGGCACTTCAGAACGCCGCATCTGTCGCTTCGCTGATCCTCACGACCGACTGCATGGTTGCCGACCTTCCGGCCGACGACAAGGCTGTCCCCGCCGGCATGGACGGCATGGGCGGCATGCCCGGCATGATGTAATCGACGGCAGAATGCCCTGACACGTTTGAGCGGC
>ENA-UOJA01002087-UOJA01002087.1-human-gut-metagenome-genome-assembly--contig:-C19-NODE-2087-length-14562-cov-5.119735_pt1 | contig 14562 bp, 29 predicted proteins | sample MGYA00242337_ERZ723884 | MGnify/ENA metagenome assembly ERZ723884
TCTTCACGGTCTTCTGCAGATCGATGATGTAGATGCCGTTGCGCTCGGTGAAGATGTACTTAGCCATCTTGGGGTTCCAGCGGCGGGTCTGGTGGCCGAAGTGGACACCGGCCTCGAGAAGCTGTTTCATAGATACGACTGCCATTGTTTGTTTCCTCCAAAAATTTAGTTTTTACCCTCCGCACTGCGGGGTTTCTGTTTTCTAACCTTTTTGGCGTGTTACCGCAAAAAAGGCACAAAAAAACAGCGCAATGCGTGTGTATTGCTTTAGTATAGTACCATACCCCGGCGCAAATTGCAAGTGTTTTTTGGAAATTTCTCGTTGCAGGCACGTTTTTCGTCTATACAAGCTGTTATGTGCAACAAAAAAGACCTGGCAGAAAACTCTGTCAGGTCTTTGTGGTGGACTACTACTCCCCATATCCGAACCGGGAAGGGCCTCAACGCGGAAAGTTTTGGTGGGGGCGTCGGTTAGGTTGTAGGCGGTGGTGATGCGGAAACCACCGTCGGGGTCGTCCCAGATGGTGACGGAGTTGACAAGCAGATTGATTAGGTTGCGGCGGAAGCGCTCGTCGTCCACGTCGCCGTGCTTGAACTGGTCCAGCCAGTAGATGACCATATACTTGTCCAGCTGGATGGCACTGGTTTCCTCTGCGGCAAGCTGATTCTCGTAGTCCTTTTTCTGTTGCTCCAAGCCGGTGATTCGGTGCATGAGCGTGTCGGATGCGACACCTTTTTCAATAGCGGTGACGATGTTGTTTATCGACTTTTCCGTCTCCGCTATTTTTTCTTTTAACAGGGGGATTTTGGTGGTGGCCGATATCTGGCGCTGGTTTTCCCGCACGGCAATGTCGGCCAGTTCCTCTATATAGTCGTCGGTAAGCAGTTGCATTGCATCTTGCACAACGACTTTTTCTATCCACTCTTTGCGGACGGATTTTTTATTGCAGGTGTGTCCCCTTTTGTGGTTGTAGCAGGTGTAGTAATAGTACGGCTCGCCGCTGCGGCCCTTGCCGCTGTCACCGTTCATCTTTGCGCCGCAGTGACCACAGAACAGTTTACCGGCCAACAGGAACGGCACTTGCGCTTTACCTTGCGACGGCGGCACAGGGCGCGAGAGACGGCTTTGCACGGCGTCCCAAAGTTGTTTGTCGATGATGGCGGGCACGGTGTTCTCGGCCTTGTACGCGCCGTACTTGTATGTGCCGATGTAGCGTTCATTGTGGAACATGGATTTAAAGCTGCTGCGGTTGAATGCAGTCCCCTTGCTTGTGCGGTAGCCGTTGGCGTTGAACTGCTTTGCAATGGCCGTGGCGGTGTGCCCGGCGGCGTACATTTCAAACGCCTGCTTGACGATGGGCGCGGTGGTAGGGTCGATGACCAGGCGGCGGTTTTCGATGCGGTAGCCCAGCGGGACCGTGCCGCCGGTGGAAAGATGCTTCTGCGCTGTCTCTTTCATGCCGCGGGTGATTTTTTGCGAAAGCTCTGCTGAATAAAACTCTGCCATGCCCTCCAACACCGATTCCAGGATGATAGATTCCGGGCTGTCCGACAGATTCTCGGTGGCGGAGAGCAGGACGACACCGGCCTTTTTCAGCCGATACTTGGCATTGACAGAATCATAACGGTTGCGGGCGAAGCGGTCCAGCTTGTATACGACCACCGCGTCAAAGCGGCCACGCTCGGCGTCGCGCAGCATCCGTTGGAAGTTGAGCCGCTTTTCTACGTTGTGGGATGCAGAGGTGGCGCGGTCAACGTATTCGTTTATGATTTGGTATCCGGCGCGGCGGCAGTATTCTTGGCAGACATGGCGCTGCCCCTCAATGGATTGTTCGTTCTGGGCGGCGCTGGAATAGCGGAGATAAAGCACCACATTTTTGATTTCGCCGTTCATGCCGATACCTCCGAAATTTTGATTTTGCAGTTAGTGCAAAGTGCCTCATGCACACAGAACATCATATATATTTGTAGATAGTATACCGCGCACAGAAAAGATTTACAAGAGCTGAACGCGATTTAAAAATATTTAGAACAACCAAAAAGAGAACCCCGCCGCAGTCTTAAACGGATGCGGCGGGGTTGGCTTATTCTTTGTCGTCTTTATGCTCTTTCAAATAGGCTTCATTTTGCTTCTTAACAAATTGGACCATGTTGATAAGCGGCAATGTGATTTTGCCGCTTCCAAAAACCATAGCGGAAATAACTTCCATTTTCGCGCGGACAATGCCATAAAGTACGGAAGCTCCGTTGATCCACAGCAGTTCGCCGAGTTCTTCATCATCTTTTTCCTTGTCCGCAGAGAATACGCCTTCCACGGTCATTTTGTAGTCACAGCGGGCCTTTTCGTTATTTTCCACAGCTAGGTTTCCGCTTACGATTACACGCACGCGGCCGAGCTTTTTTGTGCCCTCTGCATTCATATAGAAATTACTGACAGCAACCTCTGCATCGTTTGTTAAAAGGGCATCCGTTCCCAGGGTAATCAATCGATTGCTAAAACTGCATTCAGAAATAAAACTTTCTTCCAGTTCAATCGATGCGTTTACATCATGCGTAGGAATCATGCCGCACCTCCCCGAATTACTTTAAAAGCGAAATACGGAGCAACCGTTGTGGTGGCGGGGCTGGGATTTTCAACTTTTGTTTTACTGCACACCGATTCGCTGCTTTCGTATGTGTGGGAGTCAAGATTGCCGGAGAAAAGCACATCCAGCGGCATATTGATCTTTGCACTGATTTCCGACAATGTTTTGACAGAAAAATTGTATTCACCGCTTTCCCATTTGGAAACCATAACCTGCGTGACGCCCATAAGCTCCGCAAAAGCAGCCTGCGTCATATCGTGCTCAACGCGCCACATTTCAATGGCAGCAGAAATAAGCGCCAACTGGCGGTTAGCGCTCTTTTCAGCCGGGGACATTACAGCCCCAAACAGCTTGCTCAATGCTTTCGACGTTTTCATAGCGAACCTCCTAATGCTCATCCAAGGGCCATTGCGCCTGAAAAAGAGTTTTCCGTCTTTCGGCTACACGGATACCGCGCTGGTAATCTCCGGGGTTCTTTTCAAGAAATGGGTACAGCAGAACAATATTTTGCCCTTGGATGTAAAAATAAAGGATTCTGGGATTTTTCCGGCTTTTGGGGTAACGTGCCGAGTAAATATCATCTGTGCCCGGTAGTTTTTCAAAATTTTTAAGTGCTGTTGTGGCAGTACCATAAGCGTCCAGCTGGGTCAAACTGCGCTGTAACCACTTGATATATCGCTCGGCAGCTTTGGGGATTTCATCATCCGCAAAAACTTCTTCCGGCGTCATATCCAGCACATGGTTACAAAATTCATCCATGAAATTGTCCGGCCCATAGATATTGTTGTAACCATCTATTTTTTCCAGTTCCAGAATAAATCACATCCTTTCTTATAATATAACCTATAAGTTATAAGATTGCAAGAAGTTCAGGCGCTATACACAAAATTTCACAATTACATATCATTCCCCGCGGCAAAAGCCTACGACGCGGCCCTCAATTTGGATGTCGGACAGTTCGGGGCCGCGGTAGACAAGCGGCGTGTAGGCCGGGTTGACAGGAACCAGCGTGACGGTCTCCCCCTCCTGGTAGAAACGTTTGAGGGTGGCCTCCTCCCCTATGCGGACGGCGGCAATCTCGCCGTTTTCAACTTCGGGCTGACAGCGGATGCAGACGACATCGCCGTCTTGGTAACGCGGGGCCATGCTGTCCCCTTTGCAGGTGAGCGCAAAATCAGCGTTCCAGGCGGCAGGGATGCCGATGCGGGCCTCGACGTTTTCCTCGGCAGTGATGGGCGTACCGCAGGCGATGGAGCCGACCAGCGGAATGGTGGTCATTTCAGGGAGTGGCTCGAAACCGGCGGGGATGGTGCTTTTTTCTTCTCGAATAACAACCGGCTGATTACTGTCTAGCATTGCTATGACATCATTAAAATCTACTCCGATTGCGTTCGAGACCGCTTTTATCGTTTCAAGTGAAGGAACGACCGGCTTACCATTCACAGGATTATAATTGCGTTCTAGTATAGAGACATAAGCCTTGCTAATTCCGCTCTTTTTTGCAAACTGCTCCATACTCGTCCCTGTTTCAGAACGATATTTTTTTATAAGGTCGCCAAGAATCATGGTGAAACCTCCGAGATAGCAATGTTTAATATACTGTACGTCTAGCATACAATACAAAATCAAAAAAATCAAGTCTTTTTGTAAAATCCGCTTGACATCATCCGTCTAGTGTGCTAGACTTTAGGCATCGACAAGGAGGTGATGTAGCGATGCCCTTCAAAATCAAGGAAGCTCGTCTCGCCTGCGGTATGACGCAGGACGAACTTGCGAAAAAGTCCAACGTATCAAGAGCAACAATTATCGGCCTGGAAACTGGGTCGATTAAGGTCACAACCACGGAAACACTTATCAAAATTGCGTCCGCGCTTGACAAAAAGGTCAGCGATATTTTTTTGATGTAGTTGTCTAGTATGCTAGACAACGTTTAACTCCCATTCCCTACCCCCAGGAGGTGAACCGATGCAGACTTGTCCACTAACGAAAAAGCCCCTTTGCAATAAATGCAAAGGGCCAGTGTATAAGTGCGCACCTGAGAAAAACACAGCATGCCGAAAAACAGCGTGTCAAAGAGTCTGCCGCTTTACCTACGAGCCGAAATTTGCAGCGGATGATAAGCCGATATGCGTCAAAACGGAAGAATTCCTTTTATAGACGAAACCCACGAAAGAAGCTCTTGCGTGTTACGCTTGAAGGTCTGCTCGCCATAGACAAGGGCGTCGCTTGTAAGCTGAATGCAGCATATTTCATCCCCTGCCGCAAAGCCAGTAATACAGCCTGCGCGTTTAAGTTCAGCGCAAAGTTCGAATACATCATCAGAACTCATATTGCTGAGATATTCGCGATGAATGTCTTGCGAAGAACCGAAATCGTTAGAGACGGTTCTTCCCTTTCCCTCGGCCCGGCGGCCACAGTAGACTGCATACAGGAGTTTCAAAAGTTCTTCGGATTCATGTGTAATATCAAATTCAATCATAAAAGCACATCCTTTCCGCCGCCATTGTAGCACAGACAGGGCGGTGCGAGCAAGTTATATTCCCTACCCCAGGAGGTGAACCAATGCAGAACAATGGAACGCCCCCGCCTGATGGGCAAGATCAGACAGGGGCAGAAATCAAAAAGCTAAAGCGCAGTGTTTTAATTTTGAGCGTCTGTTGTTTCGTTCAGGCTCTCACCATTGGCGGTATCGTTTGGCAGATTTTGCGAATCGTCAGAACCCTGGCCCTGCTCAATCAGAACATCCAGATTATCACTCAAAGCATCCAGCTTATCACTCAAAACGACGACCTCATCACACAAAATTTGCACAGATTCTACGACCTGCTCGTTCAGCTCGTTGGTCTGCTGTAAGGAGGTGAACAGGTGATGAATAATTTTTACTGGGCTGTTTTGGTTGGTCTTGCGATGGTTGGAACTTACGTTATTCTTTCTACCATTTTGCCACATTGATTACCTACTCTGGGAGGTTGACACTAACGGAAGCTCTAGCAATCAAGATTCTTTATATCACGGTAATCTGTGTGTTACTATACACGGTCTATGTAATTTTTCGACGTTAAGCATATCAAGGAGATGAACACTGCATGAGCTGGCGTGAACGAGAAAACGCGGCCGCAGAGGACAGAAAGTACTTTTGCGGAACCACGAACTGTAAAAAAACGGTCCTTGCACTGTTGGCGCAGTGCAAGGACGACGATTTAACCGTTGAAGAGGCTTTGTTCTGCCTGGATACCGCCCGGGCGGAAATTGGGGCGGCGACATACCGGGCAGAAATGAAAAGCCTTACTCTTTAATGAAAGATAGAATACCATGCCTCAGGAGGTGAACAAGACATGAGATACTGTACCCATGCAGACAGGTTGATTGATGAAATGCGGCAGAATCCGCCGGAGGAAATCGAAATCAACGGTGTGAGGCTATACACAAAGAATACGATAGACAAGCGCCTGCAAAGCAGAGACGAATACGCCGATAGAGAAGGACGAAACATGCGGCATTGCTTCGGGCTTTGGAACGTGCTGAACACGGCCGCCATTATCGCACTTGCAATAATGTTGCTGAGACGGTAAGGGCGGTGAATCAGAATGTATTCAACCAAGATGGAAAAACGCCTCGACGAAGGCCACGACACCAAAGTAGTGGTCGGCCAAGAGGCCGAGAACGAAAGAAAACACACTGACGCCGATATTTATTGCAGAAAAGTAATTCGTAATGCGGTTTTGTCGTTTTTCGTCGGCGTCGTGCTTCACGGACTTTTCATACGCGGCTAGGGCCATGCGCCCCTGCGGCGTGATGGCCCAGCAGTTATCATAAACCTGTACGGACCCATTGTAATCCATGGTGGTGCATCCGACAGCGGAAATCCATCCGCAAGAAATAAGGTCATCATAGATTTCCGGCGGATCATCCGCAGTTTGCGGAGAATTCCGAAACGGAAGAAGGGCTTTATAGTATTCGGGGGTAAGTTCCATAAAAACACGTCCTTTCTGCTTTGCTGCCATTGTAGCACAGAAAAGGCGGCCCGGGCAAGGAAGGTGAACACCGATGAAAGTTTTTGACCTGCTGAACACCTGCGGCAATGGGTTTGCTGCGTACAGATTTTACGGACGGCATGACGACGACATGAGCGGTTATTGGGTGAAGCGCAACCGAATCCCGGAGTTGCTTGTGGAAACGAAGCTGTTTACATGGCGCGTTGAGCGCGACCGGCTGTGCTTGCAGGTGGATGACGAAACGCTGGAAAAGGTGCTGTACACCATAGACGGCGGGGATGGCCGACACAATCAGCCTGTTTCCGCCTGCTGAAAGAGGTGAAAAAATGCAGATTGCAAACGAATACAAGGCCCAGCAGACGGCGGTCTGCTCTTTGCTGGGCGGTATCGTGGCGGACTACTTTAAGGACGCGGACCACCGGGCCGCGTTTGAAAGCTGGTATCTGGAACGATACGGAAAACCGTACCAATGGAAAAAGCTGGAAGTTTAAGTGGAGGTAAAGCTATGACACGGAAACGCTGCATTAAAATTTTGATGGAGGCTATCGGCAGTTCCAAGTACCGGCAAACCGAGAAAGCCTTTCTGGTATGCCAGAAGATTGCCCGGGAGGATGTGCCGAACGTGAGCAACGAGAACGTTCTTATTGCAATGCTGTTCAAAGGCGCGGACATGGCGGGCGACATGGAAGTTTTTGAAATTGAAATGCGCTGCATGGCGCGGGGAACGTGGCTGCGGATGCGCCAGTCCATGAAGTACAACAGGCTGTTCCAAGGCGGCGCAGCATGAAAATTTTTGACCTGCTGAACACTATGCGCCGCGTGCCGCAGTACGTGGGCGTGCATGGGCCGGGTTTTGTGCTGGAACACACGGCCTGGACAGACTGGCACGCCATGCCGAAGGATGTGCTGAAAGCCACGGTCATGACCTGGTGGATTGACAACGAAATGGACGAACTGCGCATTGCCGTCCACCCCGCCACGGCGGCAAAACTGCTGGAAGAATACAAAGTGGGTGAAAATGTCCAACAGATAATCCCTATTGCCCACAACAAAAAGGAGCTGAAATTATGAGTGACAAGGAAAATCGTTCCCGGAACCTGTTGGAGCAGCTGGAAAAGCTGCCCGAGAAGGCGCAGGAGCAAATCGGCCATGTGATCCAGGGAGCGGCCCTGGTGACGGAGGCCCGCGAGAAAAACAAGAACGGCGGCGCAGCATGAAACGAGGCGACCGAGTAGACAAGAAAACCGCCGCCGTACAGGAAATCGTAGAAAATGCGGTGCAGAGCAAGCGACTGTACCGAAAGACCCTGCACGAGACAAACGGCGTGCGCAACGCCGGAACCCGCGGGGCGCTAATCTGCCGCGCGGCCGAGCTGGCGGGCATGGTGCAGGCGTACCGCGAATGTCTGCTGCTGATGCAGCGCGGCGGCATGATACCGCCGGAACTTGAACTGTTCGTCGGTGCCATGCTGGACGATTCCCCTAAACAGCAATGACCCCGCCCCGGCGGGGCATATGAGCCGCCGACGGCTGCAAGAGGCCCGGGGCGGATGGTCCATGCAATGGACCTCACAACCTTTCTCCCGCGGCTGCCCGGCGGGTAAGTTCGGCAGCCCCCGGCTGTGCGGGGAATGCACAGGCGCGGTGCTCTCTTTACTTTCTCTGCACCGCACAAGAGGCAGCGCAGCGGGCCTGTTCCGCGTTGCGCAAAGCCTGGCCGCCCGGTCCATTCCCTATTCCGGGCGGCCCACATGAGGTGCGCCGATGGTTCGCGGGCGGGCTCGTGACCCGACCGATGCGGTTCAATTCCGCAGCGCACCACCAAAGGAACAAACACAAAGGAGCGCGGAACATGAAAATCACCGAAGTGGACAAGCCGACGATATCAGTACAGATGGCGTGCAGGGTTTTGAGAGGATCCGGCGTGCAGATGGGCGTTGAAAAGATGCGGGCCGGTATTGCCCAGGGCGTCTACCCTTTCGGCGAGATTGTGACGCGCGGCGAACATCTGAAAAATGACTGCTACACAGTGTACACAAAACTGCTGGCAGACTGGATGAAGGAGCGGGGTATCGTATGAAATACGCGAAGAAATTTCTTGTGGGCGTCTGGGTCGTGGGCAAGCTGTGCGGTGTGTACCTGCTGGTGCTGGCCGTGGCTATGCTGGGCAGTATGCACGGCGGCGTGGCCGCTGTGCTGGGCGCGGTGATGACAGCCGTGTGCTGCGCCGTGGGCGGGCTGACACTGTTCTGCATGGGCCAGGCTGCCAAGCAGATTTTGCAGGAGGGGCGGCACTGATGGTGGAAAAACAGTTCAGCCGTGAAGAGCTGGAAATCATGAAGTGGGACTGGATACACTGCCAGAATGTCCAGCAGGTGGCCGAGCTGCACGCTTGCGGAAAGAAGGATGTTATCGACGCCCTGAATCTTAATGAAAAGCCGCGGCCCGCGCGGAAACGCCGCTGGGAAGAACTGCATCCGGCCAAGGCGCGGCAGTTTGTGCAGCAGGTGGAAAGCGGCGTGCCCATGAAAAGAGCGAGCCGCGAAGCCGGAATGCGGACGGTCCGCACCGGCTATGTTGTGTACAGGCGGATGACGCAGGATGCAGCAGCTGCCCGGCTACATACCGAACCGACAAAGCTATATGCCGGTGCAGCGCTTGACAAACGGGAACTACCGCGTGGCTGTGCGCAGCGGCCAGAATGACAAAAAGTACACCGAAACCGAGGCAGCGAAGATAGAACGTGCGGCGGCGATTGACTGCACCATCCGCCTGGATGCTTACGCCACAAACTGCAACCAGGGCGTGCGGTGCAGGCTGGTGGATTACAAAGTGGTGGAAAAACGTGAAACGTGAAGTTATTGCAGAGCCGCCCGGCGAGGCGTGGCATCTGCTGTGGATGCGCCGGGCGCGGCGCTGTCCCCGCGGCGATACCACCCGAAACAGGACGGAACCATGAAATGATAATGCAGCAGTGCCTTAATACATTTAAAATCACGCACCCGGAGTGCCGGGCCTGCAATGGACTGAAAGCGACGTGTGAGAGCTACGTGCCGAACCCAAGCGAGAAGGCCCGGCGTGAGATTGACCCGGATGCGCGGAAGAAGTTGCCGGAAAAGCTCTTTCCTGCCGGTATGCAGGGCAACCCGGCGGCGCTGCAAGAAACGCGCTTTCGACCGCTGGAAGGCGGCAGAAAGCACAGGTGAAACAGAAATTTTCCATTCTCTATACTTCCTCATGTGACGCAAAAATACTGAAAGGCCGGACGGCGAAGGGCAAGCATCAGCCGCGCCGCCCGGCTTTTTTACATGGTGCGTGGCGCTGTCCCCAAGCAACGCAGCCAGCCGGGCCGGACCCGGCACGCACCGCCAATTTATAAGAAAAGAGTGGATGAAACTATGGTGCTTCTGGTTTTGGTAGTGGCCGGTATCGGCCTGTATGCTGCCTGGTGCAGCGGCAAGGATGTAGGCTACCAGAACGCCCAGCGCGAACAGGCGGCCCGCCTGGATGATGAACTGGAACCAACGATCTATTTGGTCGTGGCGAATAAGAAAGGAGACGCGGAAAATGACAAGCGTTGAAAAGGCTGTGGAAATCATCACGGCACAGCAGACAGAACAGAATGCACTAGGCCCGGTGTGGTGCGTGGGCGAGCAGCTGAAGGATATGCTGCAAAACGACGAGGACGCCGCCGCGCTGGTGGTGAAGGACATGGAACAGGACGGCATGGGCATTGCTGAGTGCGAAGAGAAAATTCACGATTTTGCAAGGGACAACGGCGGATTTTGCGGGCCGAAGAACGCGGATAGAATTATCCGAAAGTTCTACGGCATTGAGAATACGCACTTCCCCGCCCCGGCGGAACCTGCCGCAGCGCGCCGGAAGAAAATCAGCGTGACGGATTTCCTGTAAAGGAGCGCCCGACATGAGAACTACGGAAGAATACCGGGCTATGATCCCGGAAGAACCGCCCGCCGACCTGGTAGCTGAAATGGTCCGGCAAGAGCTGCTGGACAGCGGCCACATGAGTTTTAAGTGCATCGGCTTTGAAGAAGCGGACGCCAGAACACGCGACGATGACTTTTACATGGATTTACGCGAAAGTTTCCGCAAACGCCCCGCCCTGCTGTGGTGCAGCGAGTGCGAGAAAGAAATGCTGGCCGAGTACCTGCCGAGCGACAGTAAGAAAAATGAGTTCGGACGCCGGAGGATCCGCTACTATGATGCAGATTTCAACGAAGTTGTTGAAAGGTCAAATGCCGATGTGATTTTTTGCCCGAGTTGCGGAAAGAAAGTCGTTTTACGAAGCGCGGCGGACCTGCCACGGACGGAACAGAAATTTATGGTCGTGCCGACCGTTGCGGCGGGCTGCCTGATGCTGACAAAATGGTGCGTTGAGCGGCGGCAGTTTGTGGGCGGCGAGAGACTGTACAAGAACGCCTATGAAGCCTACATTGTGGACGGCGGCTGTGCGGTGAAGCTGGCACACTACAAGCGCGGGCTGTACTGGAATATGTTGCGCCTGGAAGAATGGAAGCAGAACAAGCGCTTTGAAGATCGCATGACCTGCCCTTATTTTTATGATGGTGCGGAAGGGCGGCCCAGCCTGGACGGCACGCCGCTGGAAAACGCCAAGCTGTGGGAGTACCTGGACCAGAGCTACGAAAAGAACGATTTCTACCCGGTGGCGTATCTGCGGCTGTATGCGAAGCACCAGCAGGTGGAGAACCTGATAACCGCAGGCTTTGCGTGGTTGGTGGCGGACGGCATCCGCCGAGAGGTGAAAAACGTAGGAAGCTACATTCCAACGAGTATCTGCCCCCTGCCGCGCCTGCCGTGGATAAACTGGAAGGAAACCCGCCCGGCACAGATGTTGGGCCTGAACAAGGCGGAGGCCCGGGCGCTGAAAGAAAGAGGCTACGGCCTGGAAAAGTTGGAGCTATGGAAAAAATACCGCGGATGCAACACACAGCAGGAGTTATTCTACCTGCTGGACTGCGTGGACGCCATGGACGCGACAAATATTCTTGAAAATGATTTGCCACTGGCACGCACCGTGAACTACCTGAAAAAGCAGAACCGAACCTCTTACTACCTGATGGATTATTTGCGCATGGCCGAGCGGGCCGGAATGGACATGAGCCAAGAGGCCGTGCGCTGGCCGAAAAACCTGCGCGCCGCCCATGATCGTGCAATGAATGCCGAAGCGGCGGTGCGGGCCGACACCGCCGAATGCGCCAACGCGTTCCGCGAAATGAGCGAGCGATGCGCGGGGCTGGCGTGGGAGAAGGATGGTATCTGCATCCGCGTGGCCGAGCGGCCCAGCGAGCTTGTGCAGGAAGGAAATGTGCTGCATCACTGCGTTGGCGGTTACAGCAAGAGCCATGCACAGGGAAAAATCATCCTGTTCATCCGGCACAGCCGCCGCCCGGATCGCAGCTGGTACACACTAAATATTGATGTGCGGACCAAAGCCGAGATACAGCTGCATGGCTACGGAAACGAGTTGGCCGACGGAAAGAAACTGCAAATCAACAAAAAAGTGCTTGCATTTGTGAGCGATTGGCGGCGTGAGGTGCTGGACAAGTGGACACTGCCGCAGAAACCGAAGAAAAAGGCGAAAGCCGGATGAGGTGATGCAAAAATGACCTACGACGAAAAGCAGATGATCTTTACCGGCGCGGCGACGCCGGAGGAAAGCGCGGCGCTTGCGCTGCACTATGAAATTGCCACGGCGGCCCGGGCAGCTGCCGACAGCCTGCTTGACCTGGGCCGGAAAATCAAGCGGATGCGCGACACCAACGGTTATAAGGCCCTGGGCTTTGAGACACTGGGCGACTACACCAAGACGGCCATCGGGCTGAACCAGCGACAGGCCTACAATTATATTGCGGTGGTGGAAAAGCTCCCCGCGCAGCTGGTGGAGCAGAACGCCGCCGCTGGCGTAACCAAGCTGGCACTGCTGGCCCAGCTGACGGACGGCGAACGGCAGCAGGTCGTGGCCGAGACGGACTTGCAGGATGTGACCGTCAAGGAATTGCAGGAAAAAATCAAGGAGCTGGAAGAGAAAAACAGCGGCTACGCCGAACAGCTCTGTCTTTTGCAGTCAACTACACAGCCCGAGGCCGACGAGCTGACGGAAGAGCAGCAAAAACGCTTTGACGAAATGCAGGCCAGGATGGAAGAGGCCGAGAAAAAGCGCTCTGACGCGGAGAAAGCCGCCGAAAAAGCGGACAAGAACGCCAAGAAGCTGAAAAGCGACCTTGCCAACGAGAAGGCCCGCCGTGACGGTGCGGAGGATGCCCGCAAGGCTGCTGAAGAAGCGGCCCGGGCACAGGCGGAAAAGGCGCTTGAAGCCGAAAAAGCCGCCCGCCAACAGGCCGAGGCCAACGCGGAGGAACTGGCAAAACAGCTGAAGGTCGTCGGTGACGAGGATACTTTGCGGTTCAGCCTGCTGTTTGACCGCGTGCAGGGTGACGTGGATGAGGTGCTAACGCTGTGCGACGAACTGCGCGGCGACGGCAAAACGGAAAAGGCCGGTAAGTTCAGCGCCGCGCTGCGGAAGGCGCTGGAATCCCTGGCCGCGGCAATCGAAACGGAGGAATAACGATGAAGGTTGATAAAATCGGCAAGCTGTGCAGGAAGACAGGCTGCTGTCAGCTTATTTCTATCGGCCATTCGGACGATAAGGAGGCGCAGTTTATCAGCACCGGGCACAGCGTCTATCCCCTGCCGCCGGATTTTCCGAGAATCACAAGTGAAGCCGAGCTGGCCGCCGTTTTTGGCTGGGACAGCAAAAAACAGAAAGAAGTCTCTTTGAGCACCGATTATTACTGTGCGAAGGACGATTTGGCGGAAATCAACCTCTACGATTCCGAGGAAGGCGAGCTGGAATGTACGGAACTGCCGATGGGCGTTATCTATGGGAAGATGAACTGCGTCGGCCTGACGGATACCATGGGCGGCTGCGGATTCATCAACGCCATACTGACGGAACCGCTGAAGGATGAAATGAAGGATGATTCCTACTTCCACTACACAAAGCGGAGAGCCGGAACGGACCATTACTACTACGTAATGAAGGATGGGATGGATCTGCGCGCCATCATTCTGCCGACGGTTTTTAAAGATAGATTCTTTCAGGATTTAGACGAATTTTATGCAGCGGTATCGGACATGAGGGAAAAGAAATGACGGATTATATTTTATCCATCCGGCCCAAGTGGGTACAGATGATTTTTAGCGGAAAGAAAACGGCGGAAATCCGAAAATCAGCCCCGCGGGCGCTGGTATCAACAAAAGCGCCGCTGCGCGTGTGGGTGTACGAGACAAAATCCGAGGGCGGCTGCGGCAAGCTGGTGGGTACGTTTATCTGCCGCCGGATTGAGTGGCTGAAGGCGGTGGATTTCAGCACACGGTCAAAGTTGCTGGTAGAGATTGCCCACGCAAGCTGCCTGACGGAAGAACAGCTGAAAGCCTACAAGGGCGCGGCGGGCCGCATTTTCGCATGGAAGATCGAGGATGTGCGGCGGCTGCGTGAGCCCATGGAACTGAACGATGTGTTCCCCGGGCGCTACCTGCCGCCGCAAAGCTGGGCGAAAGCCCCGGCGGAACCAGCCATCGAGGGCTTGACATGAACGCGCCGTGCTACGGCTGCCAGGCCAGAAAACCGGGTTGCCACACCGGCTGCCCCGCCTACATATCGTATCGTGTAGAAATGGACAAGTTTGCAAAATACATGGCCGATAACAAGCCGGTCGACGCCATGCGCGTGACCCACGAAATGGACAAGAAGAACCGGCGGCGGAAGTACAAGGGCGGCAAACAGTAGCGGCCACTATTATATAAGGTAAGAAAACTGAATAAACCCGCGCCCGGCGGATCCGGGCAATTTTTCGCGGCCAATAGGCCGCTTGAGGGCTTGTATAGGGTTTTATCTTTTCCCCCATTCTATCCAATAGAAAAACCAATCCAATTCCAACC
>ENA-UOJA01002099-UOJA01002099.1-human-gut-metagenome-genome-assembly--contig:-C19-NODE-2099-length-14508-cov-7.255103_pt1 | contig 14508 bp, 17 predicted proteins | sample MGYA00242337_ERZ723884 | MGnify/ENA metagenome assembly ERZ723884
AGATGCTTAAGTTGTTCGTCGGTGAACAGGTCACAGCCAGCAGCGATTGACCCACAAATGATACCTGTACATACGGTTTTCTCATCTGGGATCAGCATGTTTTGGATTTCTACCGGGTGGCCAAAATCCCATGCGCGGCGCAGCAAAGATAAGTAATACTCTTCCATCTCATCTGTGACCGCTTTAGATTCCTGCTGGAGTTTCTGTTGATCGGCATTCTCCTTTACGGAAGGCTTGGGTGTTGCTTTTACTTCTGCCTTTTTCTTTTCCGACTTTTTAGTCGGAATCATCGGGTTGTCCATATTTCTGCCTCCTTTAAAATTTTTGCAATAAAAGAAAAAAGACAGACTCTTTGATTTCTCAAAGGATCTGTCTTTTGTTTACCATATTAAAACACGAACAGAAAAATCTCTGTCCGCTGCCTTCTTATTGCTTATTTATATTTTACACCCATATACCCTTGTCTGTCAACACTAAACACCAGAGAATGCTTCATACATGTTTCTTAAGGACGCCAACTCCTCTATTTTATGCAGAAAGCCTGCTACGAATTGATATTTTCCGCAGCAGGCTTTTCTTATTTTCTCATATGTCTGACAACAATGGGATTACGCCCAGCTTTTCCGGCTGATGTACCTTCGCCGGAAGAATAAACATCATACATATCATTATCCGAAATGTTCGAGAATCGCTGCATCTTCTTTGCAATTCTGCTGTATTCGGTCTGATTTTCTGTATGATATCGAATCCAGTCTTTGATTTCTTTCCCCCGCAAGGGAGAGTTAAACGAAAGAATGTTTCTCATTATTTTTTCCTCATCCGTTGTATTGGCTCAAGACAATCGCGCCGCTGGCTCGCGTCTGAGGCACATCAATGATTCTTTGGTTTGTCGAGCCTCGGAATGTCAGACTGACGTTCTTCTGTGCCGCGACAAACTCGCCATCAACGAGGACATCAATCATCGACAAGATAGCGTCTGTATCCTCCGAATGACATCTTTGGTTATTGGCGTCGTTCAGCTCCTCCCAAGTATACCCGGAATAAATCCAGATATCCTTATCGGGCAACTCCCGGCGCACACGCTCGATGAACGGACGCAGCGCCTTCTGGTTGACAACCTCCATAGGTTCACCGCCAAGAATGGTAATGCCACTGATGTATGGGTGGTTGGTTTCAGAAATCAGCATATCCTCTACCTCGGGGGTAAAGTCCTTGCCATAACTGAAGTCCCAAGCAACCTCATTGAAACACTCTTTGCAATGATGCGTGCAACCACTTACGAAAAGCGATGTGCGACAGCCCGGACCGTTGGCGACATCACAAATGAAAACTTGTGCGTATTTCATACTCGTTCCTCCTTTGAGGTAAAAGAGAGCAGAAGGTCTCTGCTCTCTTTTAATGTTCATTATTTTTGATTATCTGACAGTTTTGAATTTTTCGGTTATTTTTTGCAATTTCGGTTATTGAAAAAATATTGAAAAATTTTCGGTTATCGGTTTATTCGGTTGTTAAAAAAATTTTTCAGTTATTCGGTTACCTGAGGTTCCGAGACGTGAACTACTCGATCACGAATCTCCTGTGTGCGTCCCTGATTCCAAAATTGGGTGCCCAGGTAACCACAAGTCCTGCGACAAACATTCATCTTATGTTGATCGCGGTTGCCACAGTTCGGGCATTCCCAAACCAGCTTGCCATCGTCTTCGACAATCTGGATTTCTCCGGAGTAGCCGCAGCACTGGCAGTAGTCAGACTTGGAATTCAGCTCGGCATACATTATATTATCGTAGATATACTCTACGATTGCTTCTGCCGCCTCGACGTTGTTTTCCATATTGGGAATTTCCACATAGGAAATAGCACCACCCGGAGAAAGTTTCTGGAACTTAGACTCAAACTTCAGCTTATCGAATGCGTTAATTTTTTCGCGAACGCAAACATGATAGCTGTTTGTCACGTAGTTATGGCTGGAAACATTCTCTACTACACCAAAATGCTGCTTGAGCGCTTTTGCAAACTTATATGTTGTGCTCTCCAGCGGGGTGCCGTACAGCGAATAATCAATGTTCTCCGCAGTCTTCCACTCATTGCACTTATCATTCATCCGTTGCATGATAGCAGTAGCGAGGGGTTCGCCTTCCGGTTCGGTATGACTGTGACCAGTCAGATAGTATACTGCCTCATACAGCCCAGCATAGCCAAGCGATAACGTACTGTAACCACCATATAGCAGCTTATCAATGACTTCGCCTTTTTTCAGCCGAGCCAGTGCGCCATACTGCCACAAGATTGGCGCTACATCCGACGGAGTGCCAAGCAGTCGTTCGTGACGAATACGCAGTGCTCGATGGCACAGTTCCAGAGTTTCGTCAAACTCTCTCCAGAACTCATCCATGTTTTTTTCCGAGGCCATAGCGACAAACGGAAGATTTACGGTTACAACGCCCTGATTAAAGCGACCGTAATACTTTCCCTTGCCCGTTTCTGGATCGATATACGGCGTAAGGAAGGAACGACATCCCATGCAGGGATACGCATTTCCGTTTCCGTTCTTATCGATCTTGTTCTGCAGCATGATCTTCTCGCTGATATAGTCCGGAACCATGCGATGCAGCGAACAACGAATTGCGGTTTCGGTTACATTCCAATACTTTGTGCCGGGATACGCATTATCTTCCTCCAGAAAATACAGAAGCTTAGGGAATGCAGGAGTAATGTATACTCCTTGCTCATTCTTAACGCCCTGATAACGCTGGCGAAGAACTTCCTCGATAATCATTGCAAGGTCATCACGGAGCAGTTGATCGTCGCCGGCCTCATTCAGGTACATTGCTACAGAGATAAAAGGTGCCTGACCATTCGTTGTCATCAACGTGATGACTTGATACTGGATAATTTGGACACCCTTTTCTACATCCTTACGGACGCGTTCCTCTGTAATCAGATTAATCTGTTTGTCATCCAACGAAATACCCGCGTCTTCGAATTCCTTGACAACCTGTACGCGGAAACGGCGGCGGCTCTCATTAACAAACGGCGCTAAATGTGTCAACGTAATCGTTTGACCGCCGTATTGGCTCGACGCCACCTGCGCGATGATCTGCGTTGCGATGTTGCATGCAGTCGAAAAAAGGTGCGGGCGTTCAATCATGGTACCGCTGATCACGGTGCCATTCTGAAGCATGTCCTCCAGGTTGACCAGGTCGCAGTTATGCATCGGCTGAGAGAAGTAATCTGCATCATGGAAATGAATACGGCCTTCATCATGCGCCTTCACAATGTCATCCGGCAGCATCTTGCGGCGTGTCAGGTCCCTCGATACTTCACCGGCCATATAATCTCGCTGCGTGGAAACAATGGTCGGATTTTTATTGGCATTTTCCTCCATTGCTTCCTGTGACTTTAACTGGAGAATGGAAAGAATTTTATCATCCGTCGTGTTCTTCTGGCGCTTCAACTGATGTTCATAGCGATAAACGATGTAGTTGTTTGCCAGTACATACGCATGATGTGCCATCAACTCATAAATCACCTTATCCTGCACGCTTTCTACGGTCGGGATATTGCCGGACTTCTTGCATTCTGCTTCGATGCTTGATGCGATGGCTTGAATAGTGCTATGCGGAAGGCGATCTTTTTCGATGACGCTTGCATTTGCCTTCTCAATAGCCTTCTCGATTTTGGCGCGGTCGAAAGTAGCTTCCGAACCGTCACGTTTCATGATTTTCATAGTTTTCCTCCTAAAAATCACTGTTTCCAGATTTCGACTGAAACATGTTCACTGGGTTCACCAAGAATTCTTGTAGTGATCTTCTCGATTACCTCCCAATCTCCTCCTGCCAGGCCACAGCCGATCTGATACGGGATGCGGATTACGACATCGGAGTTCAACTTCTCAGCAAAGTTTTTCACCGTAGTCATACACACCTCAAACGCATCATAGTCGGTTTGGCGCTTGTCAGTACCGTACGAATTCTGTGCAAACATATTTGCAATATACAGATTATCGTTCAGCACGGGAAAAAATTGGACATTACCAAGACCGGTACGATAATCGTGCTGGACTTCTCGCATCGACTTGATACGTCTGCATTCTCGTTTGTATGCTTCCTCTACATCAGGGTATTTTTCCTTAACGTTTCTTGCGAAGCCTGCACCCATTGCGCCCTTGCAATTGACTTGATTACACAGAATCATCTTGCGGCCATCGGCAACAGGGGCAAGGATATCACCCTTCTTGTACTCAATTTTCACATTATTAGCCTCCTCAAAAAAAAGTATATATGTAAAAAACCGGATACTCCATTTTACAATAGAATATCCGGTTTGTTTACTTGTTAAAAATGCGCACAGGTAATCCCGTGCGCAATCCTCTTATCATTGATTATATTTTACACCCGTATGCCTATGTTTGTCAACACAGACTATTGACAACACACCCCTTTCTGCGTATAATATATACATACGAACAAATGTTCCTTCCTATTGCATAGGCCTTTAGCTCAGTTGGTTAGAGCTGCCGGCTCATAACCGGTTGATCGCAGGTTCGAGCCCTGCAAGGCCTACCACTGCACGCAGCCATGTCGTGCATAAACCTCCTAATGCTTGTATGTGTGTGGTCATGCCTGCGCTTGTGGCACAATCTGGCGCAGGCATGGTTGCCGCAACATTAAGGACCTAACATAATCAATATCTACTTTTCATTGAGCGGGGGCGCTCGACCTGGAACACCGAGCGCCCCTCCTCCTAAAATCTATACCTTTGGAGGTTTTTAATATGATTCAGATCACACCCGATGCAGCAAATAAACTGATTCGATCCTATAAGGACGAACGACGACTTCTGATGGAGAAGGAACGTGTTGATTGCACGTATTCTTATCTTGGCACGGAACAGCCGTATATCCCAGATTACGATTTCAAGCAGACGCAGGAACGGCTTGAAGTTCTGTCTGACAAGATCATCAAAATCAAGCACGCGCTGAACCAGTTCAATATGAAGACCGTTTCCCCTGCAACTGATATGACCATCGATGAGATGCTCGTTCGTATGGCCATTCTGTCGGAATCCAAGTCGCGGCTGGAACGTATGCGCAAGATGTCGCCGAAGTCCCGTCGTACGTATCCGGGTACGAGTGCTTCCGAATACACCGAGGTTAATTTCTCGCTGGAAGAAGCAGAAGCTGCATACAAGAAAACGGTAGACGAACTGACACGGATTCAGCAGGAACTGAACCGTATCAATATCAATAAGACCTTTAAGGTTGATATCGACGTGTAAGAATACTTTCCTTTGTTGTTTCTCCCGCCCCTTGAAAAGCTACTTAACAAGTAGGTCGTTATAGTATATAGTAAAGGCTTATTAGTTATTTTTTTCGTATTTGTAATCGGATAAGTACATGGTATTATAGAACATGAAGTTCTTCCATTTCTATTTTGATATTACATATCTAAGGGCGAAACAACATAAAAACCGCTATCATCGAGTAACATCGATTGACCGGAGCAGCGATATAGGGTTGTAGCCGGTCCCCGTTATGGCGAGATGGTGAAATTGGTAGACACAGCAGACTCAAAATCTGCCGCTGAAAAGCATACGGGTTCGATTCCCGTTCTCGCTACCAACAATACTATACGGCGGAGTGGCGGAACAGGCAGACGCTGGGGACTTAAAATCCTCTGCCGTTGGACGTGCGGGTTCGATTCCCGTCTCCGCCACCAAATATGGAGCATAAGCCGCTTGGATGCGGGACCGGTATTTTCCCCGGTGAGGGATATCCTCGTGGGGTTCGAACCCTCAATGCTCCTCTCTGTTTTATACAATCTAGGGGTGTCGCCAAGCGGTAAGGCAACGGCCTTTGACGCCGTTATTCGTCAGTTCGAATCTGACCATCCCTGCCATTTCACCACCGATGTGGCGTAAGGAAACCGGGCGAGGTTAAATTTCTCAAGTTAAGCGGTTCGACTCCGCCATCAACGGTTCAGGTTTTCTTTCTTTCTTTTTGATGCGATATATGAATTTTCTAATTATATTGCCTCAATCATGTATATTCGTGCGTAACATCTACGAAAGTACACCGTGGATGCGATTGGTATATACCAGTTCAATTCTGGTCGCACGAGCCATTGAGCCGTTTTTTTCCTTTCGGCTCATCTGTATGTTGTGGCTTTTGTCCACTGTACCTTTCTTTCTGTTTTGGGTCGTATGATTTAGTCATAGTCACACGGCCCGCTATCGAGGTGTAGCCCAGTTGGTAGGGCGCTTGCTTTGGGAGCAAGATGCCGCAGGTTCGAGTCCTGTCACTTCGACCATGGCGTGTAGCTAACGCCAATGTCTGCACGAGGGCAATTACTGCAGATATATAATAGATTTTTTACATCGCTGAAAACTGCTGGCGTGCATGGTCATGAACGTGTACTTGTGAAACCCACTCGGGTGGGAAGTAGACAGTGTGATAATCTAAGCGGATTGCCCTCAATTTCCGATGCGGGTGTAATTCAATGGTAGAATGTCAGCCTTCCAAGCTGAACATGCGGGTTCGATTCCCGTTACTCGCTCCACCACCTGCAAGAGGACGATTATGCAGGCATCAACAGAAACACATATCCTACCTTCGTGTTTTTCGTTTTATAACCGCTGAAAACTGCCTTTTGGGTGTGACAATCTAAGCGGATCGCCCTCTAATATCACCTTTCTGCTTCTCGCAGATGCATTTCCATTTTATCTCCTATATTTGTCGTCCTCCGAGAGGGTTGGTGGTCAAGCCCTCTCCTCCCGTGCTGTTGTAGCTCAGTTGGTAGAGCAGCTGATTTGTAATCAGCAGGTCGTCGGTTCGAGTCCGTCTAGCAGCTCCAAAGCCGCGTGGGTTTTTGTTGTACTCCTGCGCGGCTATCCCCTTTTGTTGGAGGCTCAATTATGTGCAAACAAGCGAAAAGAACCGTCATTCCAGGCGAAATATACCGGCACTTCAAAGGGAAGCTGTATCGCGTCCTGACGACTGCTGAACATACGGAAACCGGTGAAACGTTGGTTATCTATCAAGCACTCTATGGCTCGTTTGGTATGTATGCTCGTCCTTCCGACATGTTTCTCTCTGAAGTAGACCACGAGAAATATCCGGAAGTAGAACAGAAATACCGTTTTGAGCGCGTTGTTTGGGACAACAATACATTCGTTTCTGCGGAAGGGTGAAAACGCTATGAAGCTAACCATCAATTTTGTAGATAAGACCAACAAGCGTTCCCCTACCCTTCTTGCGGCGTGTCAGAGCAACATTGAAACGGACGAACCGGATGCAGTAAGAGATGCATACGCAAAAGCTATTCAGCAGGTTCATACGCCAGATTTTCGCGGCAGCGCAGCGGACCTTTTGGCTCAGGCATCAGCGATCGTTGCAGGCGAATTTCCTGATATGGTGATTAAATCTGTGACCGACGGAGCAGGCCTGGTTTCGTTTCCTAAGTACACGCTTTTCGTTGAGCTCACGCCTAAGAAATAAGACAATCTCCATTTTTACACCTTTCTGATATAGGGGGCACAGTGCCCCCACATGCTGCCGTAGCTCAGTTGGCAGAGCAGCGCATTCGTAACGCGCAGGTCGCCGGTTCGAACCCGGCCGGCAGCTCCATTTTTTTCGAAAATGAGAAAAAAGAAAAGATTATGAATAACGATAATATGCAAGAGGAGAAACGACATGTCCGATACCCGCGTAATCCGCACTATGCTGCTCCTGCAGGAGCTTAAGACAAAAGCCCTCAGAGGTTTTGTCAACTTCAAGGACGCGACCAACGATGATTATCACGATTGCATCTGCTACGACAGCGAGCACCCGCTTAATTCTACATCGTTCGGCGACATTGGCGGTCAGCCCTATCCTATCGTTTGGGGCGCACTCATCGATGAGATCCATCATGATGTCATCTCGTACTATGATACCGTTATCGACGGCAAGGTGTATGCTATTGTCGATCCCGAGAACGGCTGCTCTATCGCGATCGAGGATCTTTTTCCTGACGAAGAATCCATTGATTTGGTTTTCGATGGCGACGATTGGTACGAAGTTTGAGCCAAAACAGCAAAACCGACTCTCTTTTCGAGAGCCGGTTTCTTTTTGTCTGTTTTTCATCAACAAGCACAGAACAGCGCAAATTGGGGACTTCAGATGTCCCTAATTTATTTTTGTGCAATTCGACGAATCGCTCTGATTCATCCCCAGGATGTTGTTTTGTTCGTTGTGCATATTGCATAATTTCTTCTGACTTTCGAGAAAAAAAGAAAAGCAGACTCAAAAATGAGTCCGCTTTCCTGTCGTTCCCTGTTTGTCTTATTATTTCGTCTCCTGTTTCGTTATTTTCTTATTCGGGAAATTTTCCACGAGAAATGAAAGAAAAACTGTCTTCTGTTCCATATACGACCGGTGCCCATGGACCGTCGGCAATAGGTTCGATAGCAGGCGGAGCAATGCGCGTAAAACTGCATCGCATATATCTCTCGCTCACCTCGTTTTGTGGAGCTCTTTCGTATACTCCTTGCAGAGCAAACTCTGTTTCGTCCAGCAACCAGAATTCGCCGGTAGCAAAAACATCTGGAACATCCTTTTCCATTGGCTGATATACATCGACCTTGTTGGTGTCGATAATGGCTTTATACAGAAAAAACTTTTGAGTTTTCTCTGTCTGCCAATCTATTTCGGCTGCCAAAATACAGCCATAAATGGATGGACATACGCAAATGCGCGGCTGTACATCATTTTCAAACGAAGCGCGAGTTTCCGGGATTTGCGGGGATAATCGCATGGTTTTTCCGCGAAATTCTCGTTCGATACGATAAACAGCAAGAATCATCGCGACCGCTTTCCTTTCACTTCTTTTTCCCGAGAACGAATAGTGGTGACATTCGAATCTTTGATAAGCCGTGCCATCAACTTTTCGGCAGGGATACCTTCTACGCCTGCAACCGTACAGATTGCATGCAACATAACTGTTTCATAATTCGCGACAAAAATGTCTACCGGAATACGAATCTGGAAAAGCATTTCATCTTTTGCAAATTGGTATAAATCTATAGCATGTCTTGTCACAGGGAATCGAATCCATCCCTTCTCCGTGAGATATTCTGCAAATTTCCGGGCAGAAACCTTATTGAGAAGCTGTGGCATATATCCTCGAACAAAGTCTTCTTTGACAAGGCGCTCAACGTCTTCAGGCGAAAGTCCTGTATTCTCATAAGCTGCCAGCTTGTCGATTGCTGCACCGTTATAGCTGCCGTTTTCAGTTTTTCGGCAAAGCGCAGCCTTGATACTGTACTTATGTTCCCCGTTTTCTGAGGTTAAGCGATTGCCGTTCTTATCCGCTGTCTGGAGCAGCGGCTCTGGAACATCAATGCCGATAGCTGCACCACATTGCGGGCAATACTTATCTGCATTATACAGCGATGAACCATCTTTGCCAACAAAACATCCGTTCATCCACCTCGATTTGCAACAACGAGAGCATATCACCTCTGTCTTTTTGCTGGCTTCATCATATTTGCAAATCCATTTTGCAGGGATGGCCGAAACAGAAGGCATGGTTTCCAACCTGTTGATCGCACTAAATGCAGCGGCATAGTCGCCGTTTGTACGACGAACAATTTCCAATGCATCGTTGCGTCGAATAAGCTCGTTCCAAGCCATTAATATTCCTCCTTGTGTTTTGTGTATTTTGACGATTGTGTTTGAAAATTTCCGGGGTTTTATTTTTGCCGATTGTGCATTATGCATAAACAGCTCAATAAAACCCCGTTTTGTTATGCGTCCACAAAAATTCCCGAGTAAACGCTATTCTCTATCTGATAGTGATGGAAACGATAGCCTTCCGGTACTTCGGCTTTTTTGAGCGATGTCTTCTGTAGCACAAATGCATGTCCGCCAATATTGACGACGTACTCCGCACGGGGCACCATTTCGCGTTGACGAGCATTTGGCTGTCGTACGGGTACACTTTCGTTGGTAGCAATGCAAAATGCTCTTACAGCGTTATTGGCCACCGCAATGACATCGAATAAACTGACCTGTCCTTTAAGAATCTGGTTTTTCATGTTTTCCTCCTCAACCGAACAATCCCAAACGACGACCATGCCGATGAAATGCTTCAACAGTGACGCCGAATTTTGCAGCCAAATTATCTTTATTGATTTGGCCGTAGTTGTGCTTGTTCTTGTGACACATTTCAACCATTTTAGCTCTGGGCATCAGAAAGAAAGATGCGAATTCATCTGCCTCATCGACCTCATCAGGCGAAATTAAATCGCGGCAAGAATTGATATTAGGGCGCAGGTTTCCATCCTTAGAGATATGAAGCAGTAAATGCCCCAATGCTCGAGCGAGAAACATACGCTGTTCTGCGGGATGACGCCATGCAGCGATAAACAGGTCGAAATGCCACGGCTCTTCTTTAGGCTTTCTCATTTCTGGAATCTTGTCAACCTGGATAATCTTGATCTGCATAGGTGCGCCATTAATTAACGACGCATACCAACGAATCTTATGAGCTACCTTGTTGGTTAAAATAGTCGTAAGTTCGTCTTCGCAAAAAACGAGCAAAACACCATCTTTGATAAAACCCTTTGCGCTCAATTTCAAATTGACGCAAATGCCGATATTAATTTCGTTGCGCAAAATGTTAATCAGTAAATCCCAATCCTCCCAAGGTTCCATCGGTTGTTCAGATGTCTGTTTCGGAGTCTGCAAATCAAACTCAAAATTGCAACCGTGCCCCATATTGAAGGCTTCTTCTTTGCTGAGCCAATGAATAGTACCGCCTCGTGCGGTCAAAAGGCTTTCCGCAGAAAACGGAAGTAACTCCAAACCTGCATGTGCTCGTACTACAGCGGCCAAAGCCTCGATTCTCTCCACCATATGTATTTTCCTCCCTAATACAGAACATTTGGTCGTATATTTTAGAGGGCATCATATTGACGCCCCCTTTGCGGATCACTTATCTTTTGAAAGCTGAACCCGTTCAAACCGGCACTGAGCTCGAATATCCGACATGGGTTCGTAGCTAAGCAACCAAAACTGGATAGCTCCGTTTTCACCCTGCCAGCCCTCGTAAACCTGTGCATACGGCAAACCGCATGTATCATATCCCGCCTTCACGGGAGTAATGCCAGATTCATAAAAGGCAAGCAAAATGCAGTAGCTTGCTCCCTTGTGGACAGCTTCATACAATCGCTCGATAGTATAAAAAATGTCGCCTGCATACATATCGGTCAGCTTTGCAGTAACACGAATCATTGCATCGACAATCGACGCGACATTGTTGATTTCCGTTTCTACGGTGTATCGTTTGGTCTCTATAGGATAGAGATGCCGCATCTTATAACCCTCCATTTCGGGCTCGGGTAATCCAATATTGAATTTCATTTGATTTTCTCCTTACTATTTTTGTAAAAGGGGCATCATTATGACGCCCCTTATGATAACTTATTTCCTTTTCCTTAACAACCAGCCGAACAATCAGCAATCGTCTTAGCAACAGACGCTCGCTGGCAAACTGCTTTGGTCAAATTAACCTTCTGCCAAGAACCATCGACATATACCTGATTCCAAGCGTGGTAGTTGTTGCCGACATAGCCCTTTACGATCTTGCAAGGGATCTTCTCATAGCGGCACATAGCAGCAAAGAGTGATGCAAAATCGTAGCAGATACCCTTGTCGGCAGCGAGAACAGCGTTCGGGTCTGGCGTATACTGCTTTACCTGACCGCTGGTGATCTGATCGGCGAATCGATAATCGTACTGGTACTTATCATTGATGAAGTTCCAGATAGCGACTACCTTTTCGCTTTCGGTTTTTCCCTTGCATAGCTCGTCGGCTTTCTTGCTGACAGAATCGCCTGGAACAAACGATACTTCAGAAGTGGAAACTTTGAACGGTGCAAATGCATCCTTCATAGTTGCATTGACAGTGCTCTTGGTGACTTCCTTGTATTTCGTGCCGGCTACATTGCTGTACAGGGCTACGGTGTATGTACCATTACCCTTTTCCAGTGCGAAATTGGAAGTACCGCTTGCACAGTCGAGGAAGGTTTCGCGACCGCCGCTGTAGCGGATGCCGACCTTCAGGCGCGATGTGGACGTGTAATTGATCGTCACATAACCGTTGTTGGCGTTCTGTGAATCGATCGTCAGGTTTGTTGCCCCTGCCTGTGCCATGCCGATTACGGACAGAACCGTAATCATTGCGAACACAACCTTCAGCAGGTTGTGCAGGCATTTGTCCATGGCCTTCATCATTGCGTTAACTTCTTTCATTTTCGTTCCTCCATAAAATTATTGCAAATTTCGAGTCTTTCCGACGGAATAATGCCTTCGAACTCAAAATATATGCCGTAATATGTCTCGTCCAGATCCGCGTCCGCAAAGTTTTGATCTCGATGGAGTGGCAATCCATCGCAAAAAACCTCAAGAACGACAATGCCGGAATCATATACCTGCGCAGGAACAAGTTCTGCGCTCTCTGCCATATCGATGGCGCATTCGACATCTTTTGTGAGATAAACATGGCCCGGCCGCGAGTCTTCCCAATTTTTATGGGGAATCTTCGCGCCCAGACCATACCTCATAATGCTGTCCAAATACGCCTTGTAGGTGGCGTGATATAGGACCATGTTATTGCCGACGAAGCAGCGTGTACTGCAGAAGATATCCACCCCAAAGAGTTCTCGATTTCAGATAAAAATCATGAAAATCCTTATCGGGGAGATGTACTGTTTTTTTGATCGATTCAACGACCTTTTTGTCGATACCCTGCCGGAACTGCTTGATGATAGACGGCGTCTGCTCACCATACTGAGTACCCAATGTAACATTGCAGGTAATCCAGTCAATTTTATCGTCTAATTCGTAGCCAGGTTCGCTTCCGTAATCAGTGGTAAACGAAAGTGCGAACCGTTCAAATTCGTCAACCTGTCTCAGCTTAGGTGGCTTTCGGCGGATTGCAAGGAACTTTTTGCATACAGCCTCGATGGTGTCACCCTCATTGATAGACGTGCAGGTGCTTTTCCAGCGTTGTTCGCACAGTTCGAGGAGAACAGGATGAATGTCGAGTTTCATGCGGCTATTCACATGATACTTCACGACGATTCCCTCTCGATTTAGGCAAAAGATGTTGCCTTTACATATGCGAAGGATAGGGTATTTTTCTTCGCCGCCTTTCGGGCTGTACATTTCTTCCCACGAGGCCTGTTCCCAGACAGCTTCGGAAATATACTGTGCGAGCTTTTTGATGGTAAAACCCGGAATATGTTTCTGTGCAAGCTTTGCGATTTTCTCTTCCGAACACCCTGTAAGAAGGGATTTGTTCGAGTCCAACCAAGAGAGAACATCTCTCAGGATGGTGTCTTTGCCAATAGCAATAGTATTGGTAGTCATATTTTTTCTCCTTATTATGGTTCCGAGATTGGTACAAAAGCATCAATCTCGGAACAAATTCTTATTCGGTAAAACACAATCCTTGATTATGTGCAATCAGTTCGCACTTTTTCGGAGCAGCTTTTGTTCCATCCGCGAAAATGTAGTAATCAGGCTTACCGTTATGTAAGCCCTTGGAGGCTGTCATAACTTTCTTCTTACCATTGACGCGGAATATCGCTCCTGGCATGACGCGGTCTCTACGCTTATATGTCGGCGGAATGTGCTTAACCTTTAACCTATCTACGCAAGCATTCGGCAGCTTGCGATATTCCTCAAGGCTGTCATCTGTTTGTTCGAAAGCCTTATGCCGATTGACGGCAACCTTTTTGCCGTCGAGCATATAGATGCGTTTCTCGTTGCACTGATGACAAGCCTGTCTATCATGCCGGCGGAACTGCAACATTGTATGATGCTCTTTCGGCGGCTGCGGCTTGATTTTTCCGAGCGTCGAACACGCAATACAATACGCATCAAGGTGATGATCCTTCTCAATACCATGATCCTTACGAAAATCAGAAGTATCCTTGCCTGTCGTTACAGAGGTTGGCGCAAGCTGCGACAGCTCTATCGTCAGACGCGGAATGATCTGATTAAGGACGCTCAAAGCATGGTATTTCTTATGCAGACCCGCCGTTTTGGTGAGCAGTCGTTCCTTGACCTTTGAATCGGTATGCACCTTTTCATGATGTTTTACGCATAAACCAACGATGTTGGTCAAGGTGTTGCTGCCATTCTTACTGCGCGGTATAACATGATGATAATGCTCGATCGGCTTCTTACAAAGCAGACATTTGCCGCCTTGCATCTCGAACACAGCAGCTTTAACGCTGCCCTTTTCGAAAAGCGGTCCTCGCTGATATTGTTTTCGCGTAATCTTGGGGTTGTCCATCTGCATGAAAGCAAAGCGATTAAGCTCAAGCACGATTTCTGCAATCGGCAGGAAGGCCATAACCTTTTGCACTGCATGACAGTGCGTCTGCAAAAGCTGGTTTGCTGTAGGCGTTAACCAACCTACCGGACGCTTGCGATTATTGAATCGTGCCTCCTTGTTGCGAA
>ENA-UOJA01002104-UOJA01002104.1-human-gut-metagenome-genome-assembly--contig:-C19-NODE-2104-length-14483-cov-6.428195_pt1 | contig 14483 bp, 7 predicted proteins | sample MGYA00242337_ERZ723884 | MGnify/ENA metagenome assembly ERZ723884
AATACATTCTCATTATGAGATATTAAGAATCCAAAAACGGCAGCAATCCCGACGTATGAAAACCACAATTGCATCTTTTCCGTATCAATAACAGCCTTAAAACCTCCTAGTGCAGTATACGTACACACCACCAGACTCAAACCCAAGATAATATAAATAGAGGAGACATTAGGGAAAAGGACATTAGCGATCTTTATCCCAACCAAGATCTCTATACCATAGGTACCCAAGAATCCGATGATCGATAACAAAGAAGCGAAATAACCGATAAATCGACTATCATAACGATTGGCCAAAAAGCCATGCAATGTTCTCTTTTCCGAATTTTCTATACGAGGAAATACCTTATACAAGATAAAGAAACCCAGCAGCCATGTCAAAGGAGAGATAAAAGCGGCAAGCTTATAAGAATATCCAAAGCTCAAAAACGCAAAGATAGCAGAACCTACACTGATATTCGATGCGGTCAAAGAATCCCTCAACTTCTCTGATGACATTCCTTCCGGATACCAGAAGAAATCACTTGGTTTATTTATCCCCCTAAAGACCCGGAAACCTATCCATAAAGACCATATCACAGGGATAGAAACAAAAAGGTACCACCAACTAAACTGCATATCCTTTAATTTTTAGATTAACAATACAACATATGGAATAAAGTCTTGGCGGCATATACAATGCCAACCAAGACTTATTCTTACCGCCCTCTCTCCTCACGGAGGTAACGACGGATGAACTTTAATTTATTACTTTAGTATTAATATTAATCCATTCCCGCTTGTTCATCCATCACGGAGTACTTGGTTACCCGCACGGGAATGTATTTTCGATTTATTTTATTTCTTTATAAATCTTATTTTACGATAGCCTTAACAGCTTCCTCGCCATCAACAGCCACAGCTACGATACCAGCAGGTACGGCGATTGTAGCGTTATCAGATGTAAGAACAGTCTCTGCGACTACCTTACCTAAGATGTTCGTGATAACTACTGACTTACCGGCTGCGCCTTGAACAGTTACAGTACCGTTGCCAGTGATGATAGATACACCTTCAGCGTTAGCGCCTTCGATAGATGTTACCATATCCTCAGCGTCAGTCTTTTGGTATGCGTTGAAGATCAAAGCACCGTCAGAGCCAGTCTTAGCTGCGCTAAACTCTGAATCACCACGAGTTAATACCAAGCAACCATTCTGCATCTTCAACCATGCGGCGTAAGAAGGAGCGATTGAACCGGCAACGGTCTTATCGAAGCCCTTAGTAGCCTTACCTGTAGAAGCAACGCCTGCCTCGTTATAGATGTTCGACTCGAACAAGAATTCGTTATCAGCACCCTCTTCCGTTACAGCACCAGCCTTATCCGGGTTTACATAGCGGAATGACCAAGTTACGTTCTTGTGGTTGTCACCCTGTAAATTCACGATAAAGTTCTCGCTCTTGCTCTTCTTATAAGCATTGATAATCGTAGCTGTATCCAATGTAGCCGGATCCATGTTCTCAAAACCTTGTGTCAAGACGAACAAGCTGTCACCAGCGTGGATTGCCTTAACAAAACCTACGCGAGTATAACCACCATCGATATCCATATACGGAACCTTCAATTCATGGCCCTTAATAAGGGCAGAGTCGCCAAAGCTTACCAAATACTTACCGTAGTCGAAGCCTGAATGGCCTTGAGTTGCATGAGAGCAATGCGCTGCGTCAACAGGATTACCAGCGTTATCAAAGTGATTATGCTCATACGTACAAGGAATACCCGGAGTACCGGCTTGATCATTGCGAGCGACAGAGATCAAATATTGCGGCTTGATATCGCCATTACCACGGTTAACCCAAGCGGTATCAACGATGAATCCTAATTTACCGTCAGCTTTCTCCTTATTCCAGATACCAGCGTAATCGACATTCTTGTCTGTCAAGTTCTTGTTCCACTCATCCATCAAGTATTCCTTACGGATCTTCTCTACGAAGAACAAGCTATCAGCGGTTTCACTCTCGCCTAACGCAGCGTTGTTGAAACGACGGTACAATGGAGAGTCGTCTTTTGATACGGCGAATGCAGAGGTACGGATCTCTGAATAGAACTTATCATTTAAAGTACCCTCAGTCAAATCAAGAGTATTGTCGTCAACAGATACTTTTACAGATGCATAGTCCCAAGAATTTGAACGAGAAATCGAATTGAATGCTTTTTGTAATGATACAACGCCATCCTTTGCTTTATAAGCATATACATCACCAATTTCATTACCATCCACAATCAAACGATTACCATCCTTATCATAATATGGAGCGCTCGCAATATTACCATTTGCATCGGCGTAATATTTTACTGTGACGGTGGAACCATCCGGTTGCTCATAACTACGAGTTACCTCCTTTGTATTCAGTGCAGCAAAAGTCTTAGCATCAGCAACCTTTTTACCATTTTCCGAAGCAGGGTACCAAGATAATGCGATATCATTGTTACCTTCTTTAACCAATACCTCAGAACGCAAATTAGCTTCTACCAAAGTATAATAATGAGTACCGTCAATGCAATTGTTCTCTTTCAAGAAGAAAGGAGTCGGAACTGATTTCATCATATACTTATTCGCTACACCGTCGAATGAGATATAACGACCTTTTCCGTCAGAAACATAGTAAGCGTTTCTTACCAAACCATCCTTATAACCATATTTGTCATCCTTTGCGATCAAAGTCAAACGGAAGTTCGCTTTCTCTCCATTCTCGTCTACACGAACAATAGAGTCTTTTCCTGCCGGAGTATACAGATATTTATTCAACGCCAGCCCATGCAAATAGTTGAACAAATATGTCTGAACAGAAGCTTCTTCAGCCGTTACATACTTATAACCTAATTTTGTATCCTTAACCAATGCCTCATCAACTTTGATAAAACTCAAAGTATCAGCTACACTACCATTGAAATAGAATACATCATCACTACCTTCCACCGCATAGAATTGAGTCATTTGAGACGGAAGAACACTTGTATTAGAAACATCACTGAACTCACGATTATCAATCGTAACCATAGCAGTAGAAGAAGTGCCATTCTTATCCACTACCCATTGAGCGGCAGGCATATGCTTGAACTCTTGGTTACGAGCCAAATTAGCCCAACCCAAGTTTCCTGCTAAGTTTGCCAAAGCATATAAACCATTTTGTTTGATTTTCGGATTTCCTGCCGAGGCCTTGTACTGTACCAAATATACGCCATCAGGGATCGTAGTAAGCGTCAATCCGGAGAAGTTCGTGCCAAGCTTGACAACTGTTTTCTGAACATTAGCCATAGCTACAGGTGCAGAAGTACCAGTTAGATCTGTCTCATCCGTATTGATAGTCAAGACATTCGTTCCAGCCAATCTAGCCATGTAGATAAACTTATCAGTTTTGGTCGCTAACGTACGAGGGTTTTCTTCATCTTGAATGCTCCAGTAAGAATTGTTGTTATTCTCTTTGATATACTTAGCAAAGTCCGCATCAGTCTCACCTGCATTTTTCGTAAGCTTATAAGCTACCTTCTGAACTTGAATATATAATTCATCTTTAGCTGCGTTATAAGTAAACTTAAAGTAATAAGAACCTTCTTCACGATTGTCCGCTTTGAAAGCATCGTAATTAAGTTGCAAGAACTTACTAGTCTCAGTACCATCATAATAAGCGGTATCAACGACAACATAGGCATCTTGATCCTCACCATCAACCTTCACTTTTTTATCTTTGGCTTGTAAAGTTACCCAATTACCAGCACCACTTACGTCCGTAGCCTTAAGAGGAGTGTCTGTCAAACGATTTGCTTTGGCAGTAGAGACACTAGGGTTCATATTCAAACCAAAGAAAGTAGCAGTAGGAACTGATTGCAATAACGTGTTCAAGTCAGCTGCATCCAAAATCATTGATTCAGGAAAATTCTTAGCAGAGGACAGATCAATAGCTTTAGATGAGCCTAATTTAGCTTTTGTTGTTTTTTCCAAATAAAGATCACCTCCGTTCTTTGCGATATAAACAACAGAGTCTCCCGTGAAATAAGAAACCAACTTATCACCTTCAGCCACCCACTCTGATGCGGTACCGCCCAAAGTCAAAGCTTTCGCACCGACACCAGCCTTATCTGCATCAATAGCTATGGTAGGATCAACAGCAAGCGTTAAACCTGTAGCTTTATTCTCAAAAGAATAAATATCTCTACCTAGAGTGTTCTTCTTTGCAGAAACAGTCCAAGTAGCACCATTTAAGCCCTTTAATTCCCAATCATTAAGATCGGCAGGAGTACTGGTTAGGCCCAATTTCCCAAAGTTAGTCCCCGTTAAAGCTGACAAATTATCAGTGCCAGACTTCAACAAGATCGCATCCCCTTTTTTAGCGTCTACAGCTGCCCCTGCCGAGAAAGCAGTCGCAAGCATGGCACTAGCCAAAAGCATAGTAAACTTCTTGTTCATAATTTAAAATTTAATATTAATAATAGTGTTAATTAAGCACTTACCTTCTTCTCGATGGCTAATCGTCATTAGTAAACGACTAGTCTAAACGATCGTCTAAATCTTGCGTTTTTTTAGTGTCGGAACAGGAGGTTTGTTGAAGGAATCGGTTGTTTCGTAAAGGATAACCTATCCTATTGATAAGAAAGAGGATAAGTGATAAAAAAATAGCCCGGAAGGGTTGCAAGTATCGAAGAAACGCGTACCTTTGCAAATGACTAAAAGAATCGATCGTTTAAACTAGTCATTTATACCTTTTATATAATGTACGCATGTACATTATATATGGTATCCATCCATACCGCATAATAAATATAAAATACAAACATTCACATGGTAATCATAGCGAATACCACAAACATATAATTCAATGCTTGTCTAGTGAATAACGGGGCAGTAGAAACTCAGTCGGGATAGGCGTATCTGTTAGCCACGCAAAATTAGGAAGAACTTCGGGCAGTAGCCAATCTTATTTTTTAATACAAAAACAAGGTATCTTTGTTTCATTGAGAAAGTATCCTAAGTTCATTGGCGAAGTATCTTAGGTGCATGGGGCGATGAAACTAAGATACTTTCTTCATGCGCACCTTGTGTGAGTATCAGTGTCGCCATATTATTCACGATACCTAACGGCACTACTGGCGTTGCCTTACACCACCTATCACCATTATATCCCCCAAAAACACGTACGTGTTTTTTTAAAAGCCAAAACTAAGCCTTTCGTATTAAAAAGATTGTATCTTTACAACCGGAAGACAGGATAGCCTGTCTCATTATATATAATCATTCATTATTAATCACTAAAACCTATAAACACTATGGGAAAATTTATCAACCCCTTTACCGATTGGGGATTTAAGCACATCTTCGGGAGGGAAGTAGACAAGGACATATTAATCGAGTTCTTGAACGACCTGTTAGCCGGTGAGCATGTCATCACGGATCTGCGAATCATGAATAACGAGCAAATGCCGGAGACGGCTTTGGAGCGAAAAGTGATATTTGACATTCACTGCGAGACAAGCAACGGGGAGCGGATTATCATCGAGATGCAGAACCGGGAACAGCCCTATTTCAAGGATCGTACCTTGTATTATCTCGCACGATCGGTGGTAGACCAAGGGATCAAAGGGGTATGGGACTATAAATTGGCGGCCGTATACGGGGTCTTTTTCTTAAACTTCACATTGGAGGAGGGAAAAGGAACCGGAAACAAGGGGAAATTCCGAAGAGACATCGTCTTGGCGGACCGGGAGACCAGGGAGGTATTCAACCCCAAGTTCCGCCAGATCTATATCGAGCTTCCCCGATTCAAGAAAGAGGAGGAAGAATGTGAGACAGATTTTGAACGTTGGATTTATGTATTGAAACATATGGATACTTTAGACAGAATGCCTTTCAAGGCACGCAAGGCCATCTTCGAGCGACTGGAACGGATCGGCTCGATGGCAAACCTCACTCCCAAGCAACGGGCGCAGTACGAGGAGGAGTGGAAGATCTATAACGATTATTACAACACCTTGGACTTCGCCGTAGAGAAAGGCCGAAAGAAAGCGATGGAGGAAGGCCGGGCGGAAGGCTTGAAGGAAGGTAAACGATCCATTGCCCTCAACCTAAAGAGGATGGGACTCGGTATAGAACAAATTTCCTCGGCCACCGGCCTTTCCCTTGAAGAAATTGAAGCTCTGAAATAAGAGAGCTGCACGATTGATATCTACTTGAACCGGATTGTATCGTCTATATCAGGTAGATATCAATATGTGGTATTGACACCCTTTCTATCACAGATCAGACTTCCTCCCTAGATTCGTTTTAATTCCCTTATTTTTCCCGTTCTTCCCAATCAGGGATTCATCTCTCAAAAAAATAATATCTTTGATTAAACCTTTTTACGAAAGGGGAGTCTAAACTTGCGTTTAGTTATATATTTTGGAGTAACGAGTGTAAATTATCAGTAAATACCATACGAGAACATGATGACAAAGAGAGCGAAATGGGGAGTTACGGCGGCTATCTTATTAATGATAGCGGGAATGATCGCTTACCCTCAATTGAAAAACAAGTTCAAGGCATCCCAAGATGCCGCTTCCGTCGTACCCACATCGGGCACGAGCCTGCGAAACCAGACACTTAACATCAACGCCGAGGTATTGAAATACCAATCATTAACCGATAAGATCATGAGTACCGGGAGTACCCTTCCGGACGAAGAGGTGGATTTGGCTTTCGAGTCCTCCGGTAAGGTGGTAGCAATCTATTTCACGGAAGGTACCCACGTAAAGGCGGGCGATCTGTTGGCCAAAATCAATGACAAGCCGCTGCAAGCCCAGCTAAAGAAGCTGGAGGCTCAAGTTCCTTTAGCCAAGGATCGTGTCTATCGCCAACGTACCTTGTTGGAGAAAGACGCCGTCAGCCAAGAGGCCTACGAGCAAGTAGCCACCGAATACGAGAAGCTAATGGCGGATATCGAGCTAGTCAAAGCGAATATCGCCCAGACAGAGCTTCGGGCTCCTTTCGATGGAATCATCGGACTTCGCTCCGTGAGTGAGGGCGCGTACGTTACCTCCTCCTCTTCCGTAATCGCCAAGTTGACCAAGATATCCCCTTTGAAAATCGAGTTCTCCATCCCCGAGAGCTACGCAGCCGAGGTACAAGACGGAACCCCGATCCTATTCCGCATGGAGAAAGACGGTATGATGCAGAACTATAAGGCGACCGTTTACGCCGTGGAAAGCAAGGTAGATATGGCGACCCGTACCTTGAAAGTACGTGCCACTTACCCGAATCCGGGCGAGAATATCTTACCCGGCCGTTATACCTCCGTCGAGATCAGCAAGCGGGAGATCAAGGACGCTTTAGCCATCCCCAGCGAGGCCGTTATCCCCGAGATGGGAAAAGACATCGTTTACTTATATAAGAACGGCGTGGCCGAGCCTCAAGAGATCACGATCGGTATTCGAACCGAGAGCCGTGTACAGGTATTGCAAGGGTTGAATGTGGGCGATACGCTGATCACGTCCGGCGTGATGCAGTTACGTACCGGCATGAAAGTTTCTATTGACAACTTGACTGAATAAGGAGAAGAACGATGGCAAATATTTCAGAAACCAGTATAAACCGGCCCGTACTCTCGACAGTGATGATGCTGGTCATCCTCCTGTTCGGCTTTATCGGTTACCGGTTCCTTGGCGTCCGGGAGTTCCCGAGCGTAGACCAGCCGATTATCTCGGTCAACGTATCTTATCCCGGAGCGAACGCCGACGTGATCATGAACCAGATCACCGAGCCGTTGGAGCAGAATATCAACGGTATCCCGGGTATCCGTTCATTGAGTAGCGTGAGTAGCCAAGGCAGCAGCCGTATCACGGTAGAGTTTGAGTTGTCCGTGGATATGGAGACGGCGGCGAACGATGTACGTGATAAGGTATCTCGTGCCCAACGCTACCTTCCCCGTGACTGCGACCCACCTACGGTATCGAAAGCGGATGCCGATGCCTCCCCGATCATGCAGATCGCCATCCGAAGCAACAAACGCTCGTTGATGGAGTTGAGCGAGATCGCCGAGCTGACGGTGAAAGAGCGCTTGCAGACCATCGAGAACGTGAGTGGCGTGGATATCTGGGGACAAAAACGGTATTCCATGCGTCTATGGCTGGACCCAATCAAGATGGCGGGTTACGGAGTGACCCCGATGGACGTGAAAAACGCCGTCGATAACGAGAACGTGGAGCTTCCTTCCGGTAGTATCGAGGGAAATACGATCTCCTTATCCATACGTACCTTAGGATTGATGCATACCGCCAAGGAATTCAACGATTTAATTATCAAGGAAGACAACAACAACATCGTGCGCTTCAGTGATATCGGACGTGCGGAGGTAGCTCCCGAGGACTTGCGGAGCTTACTGAAGAAGAACGGCGAGCCAATGGTTATGACCGTTATCATCCCCCAACCGGGAGCCAACCATATCGAGATCGCCGACGAAGCCTACAAGCGTATCGAGCAATTACAAAAAGACCTGCCGGAAGATGTCACGATCGAGATGATGTATGACAACACTCGCTTTATCCGGGCCTCTATCAGTGAAGTACAACAGACGATTTACGAGGCTTTCCTCTTGGTCGTATTGATTATCTTCTTGTTCCTCCGCGACTGGCGGGTCACGCTGGTTCCTGTCGTCGTTATCCCCGTATCGTTGGTAGGAGCTTTCTTTGTGATGTATATCTCCGGATTCTCCGTCAACGTATTGACGATGTTGGCGGTCGTGCTCTCGGTCGGTCTGGTGGTAGACGACGCGATCGTGGTGGCGGAGAATATATATGTACGTATCGAGCAAGGCATGTCACCGAAAGAGGCGGGTATCGAAGGATCGAAAGAGATCTTCTTCGCCGTGGTATCTACCACGATCACCCTGATCTCCGTATTCTTGCCGATCGTGTTTATGGAAGGTATGACGGGGCGCTTATTCAAGGAGTTCAGTATCGTGATCGCCGGTTCGGTCGCTATCTCCTCGTTCGTGGCCCTTACGTTTACACCGATGTTGGCTACCAAGCTATTGAAGAGGAGAGAGAAGAAAAACTGGTTCTATCGGAAGACCGAGCCGTTCTTCGAGGGATTGAACACGATCTACGCCAAGTCGTTGAACGCGTTCTTGAACCATAAGATATGGTCGATCCCTATCGTTATCCTTCTTTTCGGATCGATCGGGTACTTCTGGAAGAACATTCGTTCCGAGTTATCGCCTTTGGAGGACCGTTCCATGATCTCCGTGAATATGCGCGGGCCGGAAGGGGCTACCTTCGAGTTTATCCGCGACTACGCGGACCGTATCGAGCAAATAGCCGACTCCATCGCTCCCGAGAAGCAATCCATCATGACCCGCTCGTGGGAAGGAGGAGGTTCGCTAAACCTCATATTAAGCGATATCAAGGAACGGGAACGCTCGCAGATGGAGATCGCCGAGACCTTGTCGAAAGAAGTCCGCAAAGAGACCTTGGCCCGCGCCTTCGTACAACAGCAATCCACCTTCGGCGGACGCCGGGGCGGTATGCCTATCCAATACGTACTGCAGGCCCCGACCTTGGATAAACTGCAAGAGTTCCTGCCTACGTTTATGCAAAAGGTGAACGAGAGCCCGGTCTTCCAGATGGCGGACGTGAACTTGCGCTTCACCAAGCCGGAGGCACGTATCGAGATCGACCGGGATAAGGCTTCCTTATTGGGCGTCAGCACCCGCAACATCGCCCAGACCTTGCAATATGCGTTGAGCGGACAGCGTATGGGCTACTTCTATATGAATGGTAAGCAATACCAGATATTGGGCGAGATCAACCGCCAGCAACGAAATACCCCTGTCGATTTAAAATCGATCTATGTACGTAGTAACAATGGGGAAATGATCCAGCTGGATAACTTGGTTAAGGTTACGGAAAACGTGGCGCCGCCCCAATTGTATCGCTATAACCGTTTCGTATCGGCGACGGTTTCCAGTGGATTGAATAAAGGATACACGATCGGCGATGGTCTGGACGAGATGGACCGTATCGCCTCGGAGGTGCTGGATGGTAGCTTCCGTACCGCTCTTTCCGGCGAGTCGAAAGAGTTCCGTGAGAGTTCTTCCAGTTTAATGTTCGCCATGATCTTGGCCTTGTTGATGATTTATTTGGTGTTGGCCGCCCAGTTCGAGAGTTTCAAGGACCCGTTGGTAGTGATGTTCACCGTACCTTTGGCTATCGCCGGTGCGTTGATGTTCATGAGTTATTCGGGTATCACGATGAATATATTCAGCCAGATCGGTATCATTATGTTGATTGGTTTGGTGGCGAAGAACGGTATCTTGATCGTAGAGTTCGCCAATCAGCGGCAAGAGTCGGGACTTAGTTTGCCGGAAGCGATCCGCTTGTCCGCGACCCAGCGTCTGCGCCCGATCTTGATGACTAGCGTATCCACCATCCTCGGTTTGGTGCCATTGGTATACGCTACTGGCGAGGGTGCCCAAGGGCGTATCGCCATGGGTGTAGCGGTAGTAGGCGGAATGTTGGTATCGACCTTCTTGACCCTGTTTATCGTACCGGCCATGTATTCATTTATATCCACCAACCGAAAAAAACAAAACACCAAGTTGTAGATTTATGAAGAAATATGTATATACCTTATTATTTGCCTTCTCTTCCCTCTTTATGGCGGAAGCGCAGCAACTATTCGATCTGAAACGGTGTATCGAAACCGGATTAGAGCAGAACTACTCCATCCGTATCATTCGTAACGAGCAACAGATCAGCGACAATAACGCCACCCCGGGAAACGCCGGTTATCTGCCTACCGTAGATATGAGCGGCGGATTCAGCGGAAATATCAATAACAACCGTAACAGCCTGCAAGACGGATCGATCGAGAAGGCGAATGGTATAAACAGCGAGACGGGCAACGTCGGACTAAACGTTAACTGGACGGTTTTCGACGGTTTCGGTATCCAAGCCGAATACTCTCGCTTGAAAGAATTACAGCGAATGGGGGAACTGAACACCCGCATGACCATCGAGGATTTCGTAGCCAACCTTTCCAGCGAGTACTACAACCTGATCCGGCAGAAAATCCGTTTGCGTAACCTCCGTTCCACCTTGGATCTTTCCAAGGAGCGTTTACGGATCGTGGAAGAACGGTATTATATCGGCTCCATGTCCCGTCTGGACTTGCAACAGGCTCAAGTGGACTTCAACTCGGATAGCTCCAAGGTATTAAACCAATTGGAGGTCGTGCATACCTCCCGTATCCGCCTGAACGAGTTGATGGCATTAAATAATGTGGAGGAGGAAATCCAGATCAAGGACTCCTTGATCTACCCGAACCCGTTCCTCGACGAGGTAGATCTATGGAAGAATACCCTCGAAGCCAACGCCTCACTCCTGATCGCCCAAAAGAACCAGACGTTGTCTGAGCTTGATTATAAAAAGGTAAAAAGCCGCTATTATCCCTATGTCAAGCTAAACGCAGGCTACGGCTACACGGCAAACTGGACGGAAGTGGGCAATTACGACCTCCAACAACGGCAGGGGCTTAATTACGGCGTGACCATCGGTATGAGCCTCTTCGATGGTTTCAACCGGAAACGTGAGCAACGCAACGCCCGCATCCAAATCGAGAACCAGCAATTGCGCATCCAAGAACTGGAACTTGCCCTGCGTGCGGACATGAGCAACTTCTGGATGGCCTATAAAAACAACCTCGACCTATGGAGCCTAGAGAAAGAGAACCTCGTAGCCGCCCAAGAGAACTACCGGATCGCCATCGACCGCTATAAACTTGGCGAGTTGTCTGGTATCGAATTGCGTGAGGCACAAAACAGTCTGCTGGAAGCGGAGGAGCGTCTTTCCGTGGCGGAATACTCCACCAAGATCTGTGAGATCTCGCTGCTTCAATTAAGCGGGCAGATATTAACCTATATCCGCCCAGAACCGGAGAAAGCCAGTTTCTAAGATAAAGCTAGTGCCACGCTGATGGCATGACTGTGCCACTGCGATGGCACGCTGGTGCCACCTTTATGGCACGGCTGTGCCATCCGCATGACACAAGTCATTATAACCCCGTTTAATGACTAGAGGCTTATGCTAATTGCGTTTTTTTATGTAAGTTCGCGGTAAATGGCAAGGTCTCATTGCCCAATGACAAAAAGAAATGCAAATACTACCAAAGGTTAATACATTACGAAAAGGATCGCTCTTGTACCGCAGCATCCGTTACCGTAAAGGATTCGGAGTACATTCGCCTTTCGTTTTTAACCTCATCACGAAGGTCATCGAGGAAAAATGCTCTTATTATAGTTTCTATGATATAGAGCTTTTACGTAAGCAGTTATTATTCAGGGAAGGAGAGATCACCTATCCAGACCGGCAGAACAAAGGGAAACGAAAGACCCGTTCCATCAGCGAGATCGTAAAACGGGAATCCATCCGGCCCAAGCATGGCGCCTTATTATTCCGTTTAACAAACTATTTCAAGTCCAAGAATATCCTCCAGATAGGAACCACGATGGGGCTGTCTACCTTATATCTAACCTCCTATGCCACGGGATTGAAATGTATCGCCTTGGAAAATGTACCGGAATTCGCCACGATTGCCCGTCAAGCATTCGCTAAAGAGGGACGTAATCCCGTCGATTTGCGTATCGGTAATTATAAGGACTTGCTTCCCCAAGCCTTAAATGACATAAATAGCTTAGATTTTGTTTTTTTCAACACTTTATATGAACAACATAACAACCTCTGGCTGTTTAATGAATGTATGAAATACGCGCACAACGATACGGTATTCGTTTTTGAGGGAATCAAGGCGAGCCGTAAGATGCGTGAACTTTGGGAAGAGATCTGCGCATGTCCGGAAGTGACGGTCACCTTAGATCTTTACTCGCTAGGGATTGTCTTATTCAACAAGAAATTGCACAAACGAGATTATATTGTTTATTTTTAGGATTCAAAACAAGTCAGATATGAAGAAGAGTATTATCTATACCAGAACAGGCGATAAAGGAACCACTTCACTGGTAGGTGGACAACGCGTGTCGAAAGCGCACGATCGGATCGAGAGCTATGGCACCGTAGATGAGCTGAACTCCTTTATCGGATTATTAATCACGGCCTTGAATGATGAGAAAGATACTGATTTCTTATCATTCATCCAGCATAAGCTATTCACGATCGGTTCTTACCTAGCCACGGATCAAGCGACCACGGAATTGAAAATCGAGAGCAAGGTAACGCCCGAGAGCATCGAGCGTATCGAGCGGGAGATAGACCGTCTGGATAACGAGCTGCCGAAAATGCACGCGTTCATCCTACCGGGAGGATGCCGCTCGGCCGCCCTCGCACACGTTTGCCGCACCGTTTGCCGTCGTGCCGAGCGACAAATCTATCGCTTGGCCGAGAATTGCCCCGTTGAGGAGCCTGTATTGATATTTATGAACCGTTTATCGGATTATTTCTTCGTTCTGGCACGAAAAGAATGCATAAATAATAACGGTAAAGAAATTATTTGGGATTATACTTGCGTATAATAAATAAAATCATATTTTCGCGGAAAAATAGAGAACCAAATCGCTTCGGCGGTTATTAATACTTGACAGCTATGTATTGGACATTAGAGTTAGCTTCAAAATTGGAAGACGCACCCTGGCCTGCGACTAAGGATGAACTTATTGACTATGCACAACGTTCTGGTGCGCCATTAGAAGTGATTGAGAATTTGCAGGAAATGGAAGATGAAGGCGAGATTTACGAATGCATGGAAGACATCTGGCCGGATTATCCAAGTAAAGAAGACTTCTTCTTCAACGAGGAAGAATACTAGTTCAATTGAGAATTGAAAATTGAAAATTAAGAAATAGAAGAACGAGGTGGCGGACGATCGAGTTCCCCTGCCTCGTTGTTTTTTTGTGAAAATACAATTTATCCGGATTTGCTGCGTTTGTAGTTACAACGTGAAGTGAATGTTTAAATGAGAAGACGTCTTCTTTCGATCTTGATCCTTTTGTGTACTTGTGCGGGAATCGTACGGGCGCAATATGACGCACGCTTAAGTCAATACTTCATGGCGAAACCGTATTATAACCCGGCCGTGGCCGGAGCTACGGAGGACTTGAATATATTGGCTCTCGCCCGCTTGGAAATGATCGGCGTACATGGGGCACCCAAGTCGTTCTTCATTACCGCGGATATGCCACTCGCTTTAGGCAAGACGAATCACGGTGTCGGATTGGTTGTATTTACCGAGGCGATCGGGCTTTTCCAGAATACGCATGTAGGGGCGCAATACGCCTATAAGTATAAATTATTCGGGGGAGTCTTGAGCGGAGGTCTGCAAATCGGCTTAGTCAACCAGTCGTTCGACGGAACCAAGGTGATAAAGGTTGAGTCCGAATACCATCAAGAGACCGACGCCGCCATTCCTGTAGAGCAGGTCAGCGGCATGGGGTTGGATATGAACTTCGGTATTTACTATACCCATA
>ENA-UOJA01002109-UOJA01002109.1-human-gut-metagenome-genome-assembly--contig:-C19-NODE-2109-length-14420-cov-5.726697_pt1 | contig 14420 bp, 10 predicted proteins | sample MGYA00242337_ERZ723884 | MGnify/ENA metagenome assembly ERZ723884
ATTTTGGTCCTCTTCATTCTTCAGACTTCGTTCCGTTTCACTGTTCGCTTTTCACCTTTGTTTCTCCTCTGATTCCGCAGAAATCATAAACCTGCCAATCATCCGCGAATTACCGTGCTGCTGGCTTTAAATGTGTCTTAAATCATTTTAAAGCGTCTAAATCACATCATTACACCTTCTTTAAAGCAACACCCAATTTTCTGTATTGTTCAAATGATTTTACGCATAATTAACGCCATAATTTCTAAAAAGAAAAAGGAGATACCCTTTCAGGTATCCCCTTCCTTTTGAAAGCTCTTATTATTATTGTAATAGAAGTGAACTATTATTTAACGGTAGCTTTAACCTTTACAGATTTAGAACCTACCTTGATTGTTACGGCTTTTTTCTTAGCCTTCTTAGCACCCTTCAGAGTAAGAGTAGCTTTACCCTTAGCAAACTTAACGTCTGTAAGCTTAACAATCTTGCCCTTTACAGTAATTGTATCAGCAAATGCTTTCTTCTTATTCTGAACCTTAGATGCCTTAATCACTAACTTAGTAGTCTTACCCTTCTTAACAGTGATGGCTTTCTTAGCTGCCTTAACCTTCTTGGCTGAGTTGCGGACATAAACCTTGATCTTAGCAGAAACCTTCTTATCACCATTTGTAGACTTCAGAGTTACTGTTGTAGAAGCACCCTTAACTGCCTTCTTAGGAGCCTTGATTACAACCTTCTTGCCCTTAACCTTAGCTGTAGCAACCTTCTTAGAAGCTGTTGTAGCTGTAACTACTGCAGCCTTTGTAGCTGGCTTAGCAGCTGTTGCTGTGAATCCAACCTTAACAGTCTTACCAGGAGCAACTACTACTGTCTTCTGAGCAGCTTTAATCTTGGATGTACCAACTGCTGCAGGAGTTGTAATTGTCTGCTTTGTTGTAATCTGAGCAGGTGTTGTTGTCTTTGCCGGAGCTGTTGTCTTTGCCGGAGCTGTAGCTGTAGCTGCAGGCTTCTCTGTCGGTACCTCTGCAGGTGCTGCATCATAAATCTCGATTGTTGCACTTGCACCGAAATCAAGACCGAATCCTAAGAATGTACCATTATTCCAATCTGGAGCCGCAGGAGCCTCTCCATCCTCATACTCCTCAGAAAGGTCAATACCGATCTCTGTCTCGCCAAGCTTATATTCACCAAAGAATGTTGACTTATCTTTCACATTGCCCCAGAATTCACCATTTTTAATGTATGAATTGTTAAGACTAGCTTCCTGATCACCCAGTTTGCATTTACCATTCCAGCAGAAATCCCAAAGTTTCAGAGTAGCACCGTCAGTAAGAGATGTTACCTTGTAAACAGGGTTCTTGAATGCAGCGATCTTATTAGCGATCTCCATTGGGAAGAATGTACGGCTGGAATGATTTACACCATCAACCGTCATATCATCTCCATCATGACCATAAAAATCAACAACTTCACCGTTGAGCTTTGTCACAAGATTCTCGTTTGTATCTTTGTTATGACCATCACCCTCCTTTGGTGTAGTGATCTCTAATACATACTTGCTTGGTGTTGCTGTAGTTTCCTCGGCACTAGCCTTGCCTGCAGTTACGTTTACTCCTGTAACTACCATAGCAGCAGACAGAAGTAAGGAAAGAGCTTTCTTCATTCCCTTTGTTAACTTCATTTCTTTTCCTCCTTAAAATTTCCCCCAATTTATTCTATGGGTTGTTTTGATTTTTTAAGAAGTGTACATAATTATCGACTCCGCAACTGCCGATAACTATACCACTTCCATTACGCATTATATCATAACAACTTTCTTTAAAATGTGATATAGACAAATTCACCAATCCGAAGATTGTTTTTTTGTGTTTTATGTCCAAAACCGTCACACTTTCGTATTATTTTGTGCATTTTTCATAATGCTTTTATTTTTTTTTTACTTTTCTTGGCATTTTTGCATAACATTTAACCGGTTAATTAAAATATACCAGTTCTTCCTTCGGTTTTTGTGCCGCCACAACTTCTTCTGCATAAAATACCGGCCCCTCTTCTCCGTATTCTTTGCGGAATTTAAACTCCAGACGTGCCGTGATCGTGACATAGCTGCCATTTGCAAAGTCAGACCAGTCATCGGCTTTGCAGAGAAATCCGATAAACTGCACGTCATCGGCGCAGCAGGTCATGGCATGGCGTCCAAATACCACATAACCCTTTTCAAGTCCTCCGGTTTTCTGGATCCGTCCTGTGAGATGAAGTGTCTTGCCATCATAAACAGACTGATGATCGATCATATCCACATACCAGAGGCCAAAATCGTCTTCCTTGATATCAATGATATCCGCTTTGACGTCAAATGGCATTTCGTCCTTCATCTCGTAGAACGCATCATCCTCTGACTCATAAACGATCTGCGCTCTCGGATTTACTGCTTTTACGCTGCCGCGAATGGCATTTTTGTTGGTATTTTCTACGGTGCAACGGTTGACGATGACCATCTCCGATACCTTGTAATGCTCTACCATCATAGACGGCATGTTCCGCGTATATAATAAAAAGGTTTCGTCATTTACGACATCTATGGTCTGAAAGTATACCTCGCGGTCAAAGCAGATATCCTCTAGGAAATCATACATCTCCGGGATATGTTTTGTGGACCACATTCCATTGTATTCTATAATAATACGATCCGGGCGGTGCTTTTTCAGAAACTTTTCTATTACCTTGCCGTTGAAGGACTCCTCGTCCTCGATATATTCACATGCCGCATGGGTCTGATTAAGAAGCGCCTGAGGATATTCTTCCTCTCCTTCTTCACAGACAAGAATCAGTGTTTTGGATTTGTCGTCAAAAAGCTCATCCACCAGCAAGTCGCGGATCAGACTTGTCTTTCCTGCCTCAAGAAATCCCATGATGACGTATACCATCATCTCCTGTTTTTGCTTTCCAAACATAGCTATCCTCTCTTTGTTGTGTCATTTGTCATTACAATAAACTAATCGTTACGTTGTGTTTCTTCTATTATACATGGAACAATTCTTTAATCTTATCCTCGTTGAGATTTGCACCGATGACACAGATACGTCCTGTATAATCTGCCGCACCACGGCGAAGCTCTGTCTCCTCCGGTACCAGATCGAAGTGGAACCACTCTCCCTCTACCGGTGTCACGATACCTTTGGCACGAAGTACCTCTCCGTACCCGTCGCCCTTTGCCAGCTTGTTCAGAATATCTTTCAGCTCCTCCTCGGTAAACTTATGAGCAGTCTCTACGCCCCAGCTTGTAAATACATCATCTGCGTGATGATGTCCCTCATGATCATGGTGATGACCACAGCCACACTCTCCATCATGATGATGCTCATGGTCGTCATGATGATGGCCGCAGCCACACTCTCCATCATGATGATGCTCGTGCTCGTCATGGTCATGATGATGCTCATCATGATCGTGGTGATGACCACAGCAGCATCCGCCATCATGATGATGGTGCTCATGCTCTTCCATAAGCTCTTTTTCCAGAGAATTTACCTTTTCCATTGCCTCAAGAATGTTCTTTCCATTGATATCATCCCAAGGTGTTGTAATGATGGAAGCCTCATCATTCTTTTCACGGATCATCTTTACACAGGTGTCCAGCTTATCATCAGACACCTTCTGGGTACGGCTGAGAATTACTGTTCCTGCATATTCGATCTGGTTATTGTAGAACTCTCCGTAGTTCTTCATATACATTTTGCATTTCTGGGCATCTACAACAACAGCGGTACTGTTGATCTCAACGCCCTCTCCGATATTCTGTACTGCTTTGATAACGTCAGACAGCTTGCCTACACCGGACGGCTCAATGATCACACGATCCGGAGAATACTTCTCCAGCACTTCCTTTAATGCTGCGCCAAAATCGCCCACCAGCGAACAGCAGATACAGCCTGAGTTCATCTCTGTGATCTGGATGCCGGCCTCCTTCAGGAAACCGCCATCAATGCCGATCTCACCAAATTCATTTTCTATCAGTACAAGCTTCTCTCCCGTAAAAGCTTCTGCGATCAGTTTTTTGATCAATGTGGTCTTTCCTGCTCCTAAAAATCCCGAAATAATATCAATCTTTGCCATAATAATCCTTCCTTTCTTACTTCTTTGTCTATAATATATTATACATTTGTTGTCAACACCTCAGGATTATATACTCCTGATATGAACGCCGCAAAATCCGTCACCGGCGAGATGCACTATGAGCCGCATACATTGCGATACTGGCGGCAATCGGCAGATTCAGGCTGTCAATCCTGTGGGAATGCGGGATAATAACTGATGTGCCTATATTGAGAAATTCTCCCGGCAGACCGGTTGCCTCGTTGCCAAAGATCAGAGAATACGTCCCTGACGGATGGATCTCCGGCAATGTGATCTGTGCCTGCAGCATAAACGGATACAGTTCTCTGTCTCCAAACTGCTGCCGGTACTCCTCAAAGGTATCAAAATACTGAAACTCTGTGGAAAAGATCGCTCCCATAGACGCCCGCACGACTTTTGGGTCAAATGCATCCACTGCCGGGCGCACGATTGCCATCTGGTTTAGCTCAAATCCAAGGGCACTTCTCATAATGGTTCCCATGTTTCCCGCATTGGACGGATTGACCAGCACGATATGAGAGGCGTCTTTTTGCAATGTTCCAGGAAATTTGCGGAATTCTCCGATCACGTAGCAGTTTTCCTTTTGGGAGAGTACGTGAAATATTTTGTCCGTCTGCTGGACCGGTATGCCGGCTTCCCTGCATATTGCCCGCAGCTTATCATATGTGTCTCCTTCTTTCATTGCGGAGTGAACATATACTTTATTGACATATTCTGTCTTGTATCGAAGGAGTTCAAAGGTCAGTGTAATTCCCAGAGAATACGAAACGGGATCGTCCTTGCGATATCGTTTAAATCCTGCCATAGTAATCCTGCATCCTTTCTGCGTTATTTATTCATTTAGAAAGCCGGCAGGCTGTCTGCTGCCGGCTGTGTTATTCTGCAATAAAAATATCTACGGATATGGAACCTGCATCCGAACAAAACGGAATGCTCAACATCTGGTTTCCCTGCCCCTGGTAGCTGCTGCCATCGTAATATCCCGGCGGGGTAATGTCGATCCGAATATTGTTGCTGGCAAATACTGTCGCTGCATTACCTGCGATCATATTCCCCAGTTCGGAGATGGCACTCTGTCCGATCTCATCAATCGTATTAACCGGCTGCATCATCATTTTGGAAATGATTTCTAACGCTGCCGGATGCTCCATGTTGAGTATAACCTTGCCACTCAGGCCTCCTACAATGCCAAGTTCAATAATAGAAGCATCATCCGGGTACTCTTCTTTCTTTACTCCGGGTTTTCCAATCTTGAGATCCATCTTGCATACGTCCTTTACAACCTTGCACACAGATAAAATAAATGGATTAACATGCTCTGCTTTCACCATTTTCGTTCCTCTCTTTCGTACAAATACTGCCATTTGCCCTATCTTTTAGTATAACAAATCACGTTGTCTCTGTAAACATCCTTTCCTACAATGTAAAGTCGTTCCAGAAGCTCTGATTGATGTCCACTTTTTTGTCCCGAAGCCATTGATTATACTTTTTGACAAACATATCCGACTGGCGCTGCCGGATGATCTTTTCCTTCTGCTGATCGATCATATCCTGTGTGATGGAGATATCCTCCTCCGTCTGCAGTGCCGAACCGGATGCCGTTTTTGCTGCCTCCTTCCGGATCGCTTCGCTTGCTTCCTCGTCTGTCACATTGGTATCTGCTTCATCTGTCGCAACATAAAACATCTTTTCTGCCAGCAGATTCTCCTGATAGATCTCACTGATCTTCTGGACAGAAAGACCGTATTCCTTTTTGTCGGCCGCCTTGGCATTCTGCACCAGACTTTCCGCCTGACGAAGCGCCTCGTCCTGCTCGTCTGCCGAGAGACTGACCTCCTGCTGCTGAGCTACATCGGAGATCACTTTCAACTGCGTGATCATATTGACAATCTCCTGCTTTGCCTGGTCACCGATGGTTTCATTGTCATCCAGCTTGTATTGCCACAGCTCCTTGCCAAAGCTGTCCTCATACTGGCATTTCAGAAAATAACAATATGCCATCACTTCACTGTAGCGCACCTGATCGTCTCCGACCATCATTACGACAGTACCGGAGGACACCGTTGTTCCTTTTTCTTCTTTTGATGATTTTTTATGGCCACAGCCGGTAAATACAAGAGCTGCTGCCATGGCAATACATAAGCCTGATATCCATTTTTTTCTCTGCATGATGCTTACTCCATTCTTTCTTTTGCGTCTTTATCCTGCCCACTGGAAGCTGTCATTTCTGTATCATGTCCCTGAAGCTGTCCTATGGCCTTCACAACACTTTCTGCTGCCTGAAATATTCTTTCTGTCTGCCGGCGTTTTTCTTTTGCTGCGGCTTTGCCCGTGACTGCCGCTTTGCCATCCCCTGTCTCCAACGCCCTGCGGACATACAGGAAATGTGCCTCTCCCTTGGAGATATAACGGAGATCGCCGTCAAACGCCTGTATCATATCCGGTATCCCTGCAACATCCAGAGACAGCTCCGGCTGCATGTAAAACCGGATTCCATCCGGCTTCTGGGTCACCTGAAGAATACCGCTGCGGTGCGCATCCGCTTTCAGTACAGCGATCCGCAGAAGATTCTGTGCCGCATGAGGAATGTCACCGAAACGGTCCACCAGCTCATCCTCCATGTCTGAGCGTTCTCCCTCATTTTCCAGTGCCGCGATCCGTTTATACATATCCAGCTTCTGATACTCACTTTTAATATACGATGCCGGAATGAATGCGTCAACCTGCAGGTCAATATTTGTCTCCATTTCTTCTCTCTCCGGCCGTTCTCCCTTCATAGTACGAACGGCTTCGCTGAGCATTTTGCAGTAGAGCTCGTATCCTACTGCCTCCATATGACCTGACTGGGCTGCTCCCAGCAGATTACCAGCTCCCCGGATCTCCAGATCCCGCATGGCAACTTTGATGCCGGAGCCCAGATCTGTATATTCCCGGATCGCTGCCAGTCGTTTCTCTGCCACCTCCCGGAGAATCTTGTCTTTTTTGTACATCAGAAAGGCATATGCGGTCCGGTTGGAACGTCCCACACGTCCTCTGAGCTGATAAAGCTGGGACAATCCCATCTGATCAGCATTATCTATAATGATAGTATTTACATTAGATATGTCAAGCCCCGTTTCAATAATGGTAGTTGCGATCAGCACATCGATCTCCCCCTGAATAAAACTCATCATAATGCGCTCCAGCTCCCTCTCACTCATCTGGCCGTGAGCAAATGCCACATTGGCATCCGGCACCAGACGGGCGATCTCCATGGCAACCTCGTCGATATTACGGACACGGTTATATACATAATATACCTGTCCTCCCCGCACGAGCTCCCGGTTGATGGCTTCCCGGATGATCTCTCCGCTATGCTCCATCACAAAGGTCTGGATCGGCAGACGGTCTACCGGCGGTTCCTCCAGTACACTCATATCACGGATTCCCACCAGACTCATATGCAGGGTCCGCGGAATCGGTGTCGCCGAAAGAGTCAGTACATCCACGTCCCCCTTCATCTGCTTGATCTTCTCCTTGTGGGTCACACCAAAGCGCTGCTCCTCATCTACGATCAGAAGCCCCAGATCCTTGAAGGAAACATCCTTGGACAAAAGCCTGTGGGTACCAATGACAATATCCACTTCGCCCCGCTTGAGCTTTTCAATGGTCTTTTTCTGCTGTGCGGCTGTGCGGAACCGCGACATCATTTCCACATTGATCGGATAATCTCCCAGTCTTTCCCTGATGGTATTGTAATGCTGCTGTGCCAGTATGGTGGTTGGCACCAGAAATGCCACCTGTTTATTGTCATTTACCGCCTTGAAGGCAGCCCGAATCGCCACTTCTGTCTTGCCGTACCCCACATCGCCGCAGATCAGACGGTCCATCACCCTGCTGCTTTCCATATCCCGTTTTGTCGCCGCAATAGCTTCCAGCTGATCTGCCGTCTCCTCATAAGGAAACATCTCCTCGAACTCTGTCTGCCAGACGGTGTCCGGACTGAACCGGTATCCCGGCTGCTCCTGACGCTTTGCGTACAGCTCCACCAGCTCTCTGGCAATCTCCTTAACTGCTCCACGGACTCTGGTCTTTGTCTTTTTCCATTCCATGGTGTTGAGCTTGTTAAGCTTTGGCTTTTTGGCTGCATCCTGACTGGCATACTTCTGCAGAACATCCAGTGCCGATGCCGGAACGTAAAGATTCCCACCGTCTCCATACTCAATTTTGATGAAATCCTTGGCAACATTGTCTACCTTGATCTTCTCAATACCACGGTAAATACCGAGACCGTGGTTCTCATGAATCACAAAATCTCCTACATTGAGTTCATTAAAGCTCTGGATCACCTGACCATTGTGCTGCTTCTGACGTTTGCGTCCCGTTCTGGTCCGTGCGCCAAAGATATCACTCTCAGTCACCACTACAAAACGAAGCTGCGTATAGGAAAATCCTTTTGAAAGACGGCCATAGCTTACCATAAGCTCTCCCGGCTGCAGCTCCCGGTCCAGCGTCTCCCGGTAAAATGCCGGCACATCATACTGCTCAAAGTCTCCCGCCAGACGTTTCGCCCTGGTTCTGGAGGCACAGAGCATCAAAATGCGGTAGCCCTGCTCCCGCCAGCGTTTCATGTCCTCCACCAGGAGTTCGAAATGCTTATTGTATGAAGCGATGGTCTGGCACTGCAAATGAAGGCTTTCCTTCACCTCCACCCCTGCCGGAAGCCCATCCAGCATGGATAAATATACCGTTTTCTTCTGCTGAAGCATAGCATTGACTGTCTCTGCACTATACAAGACTTCCATTTGTCCCGGCAGTAAAAGTCCCTTTTCCAGACGGTTTTCCATGCTTTCCCGGAACTCTGTCTCCACCGCCTGCATCGCCTCCAGGCAGCGCACCGGTTCATCTACCGCAAACAGCGTTTCCTCCGGGTCGAAGAAATCAAAAAAAGAACCCGCTGTTCCGTCAAAATAGGTAAGAAAGCTTTCCAGTCCGGCTCCACTGCGTGAGTACTCCACACGCTCCTTCCATTCCCGCATAGTATCCGCGAGACGGTTATATGCCTCAAAATCCCCTGCTTTTTTGAACTTTGCCTGCAGCTTATCCCGGTCTTTTTTGATCTTTGCAAATCCCTGACGCAGCTGCGCATCATTTAATATAATCTCCATTGCCGGAAAGATCGTGATCTGTTCCACACGCTCAATGGACCGCTGGCTTTCCACATCGAAGGATCGTATCGTATCGATCTCATCTCCCCACAACTCAATCCGGTACGGACATTCCTCTGTGGGAGAATAGAGATCAACGATCCCTCCCCGGATAGAATACTGCCCCGGCTGTTCCACCTGGCTCTGTCTCTCATATCCCATATCTGTCAGGCAGCGGCTCAGATCCTCCAGATCGATCTGCGCTCCCTCCTGCAGTCTGCGGCATGATTTCTTATAGACAGATAAGGACTGCACATATTCCATCCCCGCCGTCATGGTGGTGATTACTGTGCCGCCCTCCTGGTCTAATAATAATTTGATTGTCTTTAATCGTTCTGTTTCTACTGCATTGCCATGGACATCTGCACTATAAAAGATAACATCTTTCGCCGGATAAAATACGGCGTTTTTGTCGTACATCCGGTAATCCGCAAGAATTTCCCGTGCCTTTTTCTCATTGGCGGTAATGATCACCGTCCAGCTTTTCTCCTGAGATAATCCACTCACAAGATGGCTTTTCTGTCCATCGATGCAGCCTGATATCCGGATTGGCATTCTGCCCCGCTCAATACATTCTCTGGCGCTGCCGTAGGCATTTAACTCCTCCAGAGGCTTCCATAGCGTTTCCATGAATGGCTGTCCTTTCCTTATATAAAGTTATTTGTTGTTATATTTGTTCATAGCGGAAGTTACATCTGCCGTAATAATCTCGCAGCATGCTTTGGTGGTCTTTTCCAATGCCTCCCGGATCACCGGTTCTTCTTCTCCGGGAAATCTTCCCAGCACATAATCCGCCAGATCCCAGCCCTTCGGCTTCTCTCCTACGCCCACACGGATGCGTGGAAAGACCTGGGTTCCCAGATGTGCAATGATATTTTTGATACCATTATGTCCTCCGGCGCTACCCTTCGGACGAATCCGAAGCTTCCCCGGTGCCAGATTGATATCATCGTAAATAACGATCAGCTCCTGCTCCGGATCGATCTTGTAATAATCCACCAGCTCCCGGACACTCTCTCCGCTGAGATTCATATAGGTCTGCGGCATCGCCAGAAGAACCTTCTGTCCCTCGATCACACCTTTGCCACAGACTGCCTTATGCTTTTTGATATCCATGGAAATCCCGTAAGTATCCGCCAGCACCGTCAACGCCGAAAAACCGATATTGTGACGGGTGCCATCGTATTTCCTTTCCGGATTTCCTAAACCTACTATTATATACATTTCTTTATCCTTTAATAATTCTTGTGTGTCAGTTTCTCACCCATGTGCACGGTACGTCCCTCGTAACTCTTTAACAGCTCCGTATCCATAACGTAACGGTTATCCATCGTCTTCATAATATCGCGGATCTGCACTTCCGCTGTAACTGCCGGATCGGCCATATTATAGATGACATTCGTCCGGAACGAAAGAACCTCCGGTGCAAGCACATCCTCATCATTGGCGGAAACCACCAGACCCTTGTCTCCATTGGTAAATTCCACGCAGACACCCGGCTGCAAAATATTGATGCTCTGGATCAGTGCGGTCACTACCTCCGGATCAAAGCCCTGCTCCGGATCAAGAAGTATTCTGACAGCCTCAATCTCGGATGCCGGTTCTTCCTCAAAATTCATAGCAGTCAGAGAATCATATGCATAGGCTACTTTCAGTATGTCTATATTTAAGGATTTATATGTAGCCGCATCATCACCATTGGTTTGATGAAGTGCATTGATGATCCCCTTCACGGTACGTTTGATCTCCGGGTCGAGATCATAATCATTATCAATCAGCTGAACCGCTGCATAATGATAGGTCCGGATCTTTTTTTCATCCTCCTGGGTGATCTCGTTTTTGCGTTTGCGGCGGATATGCGGTGGGATCAACAGGCTGCCCACATCATGCAGAATTGCCGCTACCACAATATCCAGCTGCTGCTTAAACTCCATATGAAGCTTGTGAGAGATCATAGCGCAGAGGATTGCCGTATTCAGAGAGTGCTTATATACATAATCCTCATTACTTCTCAGGTTCTGTACAAAGCTGATCTTGTGATTCAGGCTGCCGTAACGGCGGATGATCTGGTTGGCAAACTGATACATCCCCTTTGCCTCTCTCTGCTTTGTCACAGCATCCAGGATCTCCCGGATCGTAAAAATGGACATTGCCTGAAAACGCTCAAACTCGATATCATCTGCCGACATCGGCGGTACAGGTTCTGCCGGCTCCAGAATATACACCCCGATCAATCCAAAATTCTGAATACTGACAATACCCTGTCTGGTCAGCTTGGAATTGCGCTCATACAGCATAACACCATCTCTATTGTAAATAGGCTTTGCCAGACGCATTCCCAGTTTTAAATCATCTGATTTTATAAATTTCATAAATACATTCTCCCTTCTGCCTAATTTCCCTTCATCCCCAATTTATTTCTTCTGTGTTTTCTCTGCAATATTGTTGGTGACACGGTTATAAAGCTCCAATGCCGCATTGTAACCCATCTTCTTCTGTCTGTAGTTGACTGCGGCAGACTCACAGATGATCGCACAGTTACGACCCGGACGGATCGGAATAGAATGACAGACAACCTTGTTTCCAAGAAACTCAATATACTGCTCCTCCAGACCCAGACGATCATATTCCTGATTTTTGTTGTACTCTTCCAGCTTAATGACCAGATTGATCTCCTGCTCATTTTTTACACTCTCGACACCAAACAGCGTTTTGGCATCAATAATACCAATACCACGAAGCTCGATAAAATGACGGGTGATATCCGGTGCACTTCCGATCAGGGAGGCATCGCTTACTTTTTTAATCTCTACAACATCATCGGACACGAGACGATGACCTCTGTGGATCAGCTCCAGTGCAACCTCGGACTTACCGATGCCGCTCTCACCCATGATCAGAACACCTTCACCAAACAGGTCAAGAAGTACACCATGAACGCTGCAGCGCGGTGCAAGCTCTACATTGAGCCAGCGGATCACCTCCGCCATAAAGGCATTGGTCTCTTTGCCGGTGCGAAGCAATGGCACCTGATACTTGCTGGCAAGCTGGATCAACTTGTCATCAATGTGAAGATCACGACAGAATACAATACACGGCGGCTTTGTATGACGCTCACTGCCTGCCATGATGATCTCCATCATTTCCAATGTGTAATCCAGACCCTTCTGCTCCATATATGTGTGCTCTACATGACCAATGATCTGTATCCTTCCGGAATCAAAGTAATCAAAAAAGCCTGCAAGCTGCAAAGCCGGACGGTTCACGTCGGTCTGCACGATCTCGATCCGTGAAACATCTACATCTTTGGTTACATTTTCCAGTTCCATTTGTTCGATTAATTTTTCCAATAATACACTATATGTCTCTGCCATTCTGTTCTCCTTTAATCTGTGCTTCCTGCCCGCCGGTCTCCCCATCTGCCGGATGGAAGAAATCATACACCTTGCGCGCAGCCCCTAAGTTCATGGTTTCTGTTTGTGATAACTCCTCTATGTCTGCGCTCCTGACTGCTTCAATGGAGCCAAACTTCTTCATTAATGCACGGCGTCTTTTCCCGCCGATCCCCGGAATATCATCCAAAATAGACTTTACCTGCACCTTGCTCCGCAAAGAGCGGTGATACTCGATAGCAAACCGGTGTACCTCATCCTGTATCCGGGTCATCAGGTGAAAGCCTTCGCTGTTAATATCGATCGGAAGCTCCTCCCCCTGAAAATAAATTCCTCTGGTACGGTGTCTGTCATCCTTGACCATACCACAGACAGGAATGGTTAAATGAAGCTTACGAAGCACCTCCTCGGCAATATGCACCTGCCCCTTTCCACCGTCCATCATGATCAGATCCGGATAGCGGGTAAAGCTGCCATTTTCCTCATCAAATCCATGCTCTGCCAGCTTTTTATCCTCTTCCAGCCCATGCTCAAAACGTCTGGTAAGAACCTCCCGCATGCTGGCATAATCATCCGGTCCCTGAACCGTTTTGATCCGGAACTTCCGGTAGTCGCTTTTGCGGGGACTGCCATCCTCAAAAACCACCATAGAGCCTACTGATTGAAATCCGCTGATATTCGAAATATCGTAGGACTCCACTCTGTGTACTCCCGTGATACCGATCCAGGAACAAATTTCCTGCATGGCACCGATGGTCCTCTCCTCTGCCCGGCGGATCTTCTGGGCATCCTGTTCCAGAACCATCAGCGCATTTTTGTGTGCCAGCTCTACCAGCCGCTCCTTCTGTCCCTTCTTGGGTACCAGAATACGCACCTTGTCGCCACGACGTTCGCTGAGCCATCTGGCGATAACCTCCGCATCTTCTATCTCATATTCTAACATGAGTTCCTTGGGAATAAAAGGTGTTCCTGCATAAAACTGCTTAAGAAATGCCTGTAGAATCTCCTGCCGGGTGGAGCCGTCTACACCACCTAAATGAAAATGATCTCTTCCGATCATTCTTCCTTCCCGGATAAAGAATACCTGCACCACGGCTTCGCTCTGATCCTTCGCCAGAGCAATGATATCCCGGTCAAGACCATCAAAGCTGGTAATCTTCTGATGAACAGAAGCCTTCCTGACACTTTCCATCAGATCTCTGTACTGTGCCGCTTCCTCAAACTGCATTGCTGCTGATGCCGCCGCCATCTTTTCCTGCAGATACTGCAGTACCCCTGTGTAATCTCCTTCCAGAATCTTCAGAGCTTCCCGGAAATGCTCTTTGTAATCCCCGGAAGAAATATATCCCTGACATGGCGCATCACACTGGCCAATATGATAATTCAGACATGGGCGTTCCTTGCCGGTATCTCTGGGCAGCACCCGCCGGCAGCTTCGGATATGATAGATTTTACGAAGCAGTTCCAGGGTATCCTTTGCAGAGCCTGCACTTGTATAAGGACCGAAATATTTCGATTTATCCCGTTTTTCCTGTCTGGAAAAGACAAGTCTGGGAAAATCCTCACCCACCGTCGCTTTAATAAAAGGATAGCTCTTGTCATCCTTGAGCATGGTGTTGTATTTCGGACGATGCTCCTTGATCAGATTGCTCTCCAAAACCAGAGCCTCCACCTCAGAGTCCGTAATGATATACTCAAAATGATCAATCTGGGCTATCATTTTTTCTAT
>ENA-UOJA01002114-UOJA01002114.1-human-gut-metagenome-genome-assembly--contig:-C19-NODE-2114-length-14397-cov-4.842769_pt1 | contig 14397 bp, 9 predicted proteins | sample MGYA00242337_ERZ723884 | MGnify/ENA metagenome assembly ERZ723884
TCCAAACTTCAGCCGAAGCCTCAGCCGAAGCCAACCCGCCGGCGGCCGCGCCCGTTTCGGAGGCCGAGACAGCCGCGGCCGATACGGGTGCTGCAGCCCAGCCGACAGCAGAAACCGACTCGAAGACGGAGGCGGCGGCTCCGTCGCCGACCGAATCGGCGCCTGCTGAGGACGCCAAGCCGGCTCAGTCTGCTGCTGATGCGCAGCAGCCCGCAGCCGAAGAGAAGCGCCCCTTGATTTCATATCTCCTCATTATTGTCGGCATCGCCATCATTGCTTCCATCGCCTGGCGCAAGCGCCGCGAGAAGGCCGTTAAAGAGGCCGAGGAAGCGGTTGCCGCAGCCAAAAAGGGACAGGGCGTCGTGGCTTTTCAGCGTGACGTGGCGCCCGCAGGCGAGGCTCAGCTGAAAGCGGTGGAGGCTACGGTTGATGAAGCCGTGAAGAACGGCACGACGGCCGGAGCCATGGGGGTGGGCGCGATGGCCTACACCGAGGCGCAGATGAAGGCCGATGCGCAGGCCGCAGCCGCCGAAGCCGCAGCCGCCACCGCGAAAAAGCAGGTTGAGGAGCAGCCGTGGCTCAAGGCTGATGATAACGATCAGGAGCTGCCGCCCCTTTCCGACGAAGAGCGCGAAAGCTCAGAGCGAACTGCCAAGCAGACGGCAGGCATGACCGCAGAAAAATTAAAGCGCGTCGACCTTAACCTTGATGCGCAGACGCCCGCCTATGTGCCGCCTTTGGCGCCGGAGCCCATTCCGACGGAGGCTGCCGCCGCGCCCGTCAAGGCGGCGCCGGCTCCGCAGCCCGCAGCCCAGCCGGCAGCGCCTGTGCCGAATGAGAAGGAGCGCGCGCGTCTCGAAGCCATTGATGCCAAGCTCAATCTGGCGAAATCTTTCATTGGTCTGGACGCCAAGAAGGAGGCGCTCGAGCTGCTCGCGGAGGTGAAAAAGGAAGGCTCGGAAGTTCAGCGTGCCGCCGCACAGCGCCTCCTCGATGAGGAGAACGGCAAATCTGCTGGTGCCCGCTGAATGCCTTGGTCAAGAGCGACCCGAAAACGCTCGCGCTCTGGATTGAGTATCGGGGTACCGCCTTCAATGGCTGGCAGGTGCAGCCGGATCACCCGAGCGTTCAGGCGGCGCTTGAGGCGGCGCTTTCGCAGTTTGCAGATCATCCGATCGCTGTAATCTGTGCCGGACGAACGGATACTGGCGTCCACGCCACTCACCAAGTGGTGAGTTTTACCTCCGTCGCCCGCCGACCTTCGGCGGGATGGATCCGCGGCGTCAATGCCATCCTGCCCGAGAGCGTTGCCGTGCGTTGGATGCGCGAGGTGGACGAAAAGTTTCATGCCCGGTTTTCCGCGCGTTCCCGCACCTACGAATATTGGATCTGGAACGATCCCGTCCGTTCGCCGCTCTTTGAAGGGGCGGCCGGGTGGGTGTTTCGGCCGCTCGATGAGGCGCTCATGCAAAGGGGCGCGACGGCGCTGATCGGTGAGCACGACTTTACGAGTTTTCGTGCGTCAGAGTGCCAAGCCAAGACGCCGGTGCGCACGATCAGCGAACTCGAGATCGTGCGGCGCGGCGCATTGGTGGGCGTACGCATTACGGCCAATGCCTTTTTGCAGCACATGGTGCGAAACATCGTTGGCGCGCTTATTTATGTGGGCACGGGGCGGGAAAGGCCAGAGTGGATTGCCGAAGTGCTGGCTGCCAAATCTCGTGATGCAGCCGCGCCCACCTTCAGTCCGGCTGGGCTCTATCTCACCGGAGTGGGCTATCCCGAGCATCCGCATTTGCCTCAGCTTTCGTCAGGACCTTTTGGCAAAGTCTTTTGATTGAGACTTTTGGAGGCGCATCCGAACGCGGGATGGTCGACCAAACGTGCTAGCCTCAAGCGGCACTCAATGACGCGTGTTTGAAGGTCTGCACCTCGTATAATTTTTGCTTCGGTTTTCTGTTTCGAGCAAACGTCGATGAGCTGGATCAATCACATTCTCCCCAAAATCAAGCGCGAAGAAGCCCCGAAGAAGCCTAGTCCCATTCCGGAAGGAGTATGGACGAAGTGTCCGGGCTGCGAGCAGGCGCTCTATACCGAGGAGCTTGACCGGAGTCTGCGCGTTTGCCCAAAGTGCGGGTATCACTTCCGCATGGGCGCCCGCGTGCGTCTGCATGCCTTTCTGGATCCCGCTACGGCGGTGGAAATCGGCGCGGAGATCCGCACCAAGGATCCGCTGCACTTTGTCGACAGCAAACCCTACCCGGCGCGCCATGCGGCTTCGGAAGCTTCGACGCACGAAACAGATGCGCTTGTCGTGTTGTCGGGTCTTCTTCGTCGTGAGCCGATGGTGGCTGCGGCCTTTGAATTCGGTTTCATGGGCGGCTCCATGGGCAGCGTCGTCGGTGAACGGTTTGCGCTCGGCGTGGAAGAAGCGATTCGCCGCCGCGCACCTTTCGTGGTGTTCTGCGCTTCCGGCGGAGCCCGCATGCAGGAAGGGCTTTTCTCCCTCATGCAGATGGCCAAGACGACCAACGCTGCGCGCCGTCTTGCGGATTACGGTCTTCCGTTCATCACTGTGCTGACAGATCCGACAATGGGCGGCGTCTCGGCTTCTTTTGCCTTTATTGGCGACGTGGTTATTGCTGAACCCAAGGCGCTCATCGGCTTTGCCGGTCCCCGCGTGATTGAGCAGACCGTGCGTGAAAAGCTCCCAGAGGGTTTCCAGCGCTCCGAATTTCTGTTGAAGCACGGTCAGGTGGATAAGATCGTCGACCGCCGCGATATGCGTGCGCAGATTTCCGTCATTACGCAGCTTCTGATGAAGAAGCAGCCGATCAACGGGATTTGACGCTGATCGTCTGCGGCTGAGCTGCTGCTGCGGCTCTGCTATCCGCTCCAAAGCGGCGGGTGCATCTTCCGCCCGTTCGTTTTGCGGACGCAGCTTTTTGACGGGGTTCTGAATACGTAAGACATTCGCTGAAGCGGGATACGGCTGCCGATGCGGTAAGTTTCTTTGACACGGGCATGCATCCGCAGCCCGTGTCTTTATTGTTTTTTCGATGAGTTGGATTTCACTGCTATGACTATCCCCGTAGTCTCTGTTTCTGCGCCGCATCAGGCGCCTGCTGCCGGCGCTTCGCTTGATCAATGGCTCGATTTCATTGAAAAGCTCCACGATAAGCCCATCGATATGGGGTTGGAGCGCATGCAGACGATGATCGCCCGCATGGGCATTAAGTTTGAATGTCCCGTCGTCACGGTTGCCGGCACGAACGGCAAAGGGTCCACCTGCGCCGTCATGGAGCGCATTTGGCGCGAGGCAGGGTTCCGTACGGCCATGCATACGTCGCCGCACCTCATTCGCTTCAATGAACGCGCGCTCCTCAATGGGCGGGAAGTCTCGGACGAGGCGCTCATCGCTGCCTTTGGCGAAGTGGAGTCCGCACGAGGCGGCATGACGCTCTCCTACTTCGAATACACCGGCCTCGCGGTGCTCAAACTTTTTCAGAATGCGCATCCAGATGTGGTGATCCTCGAAATCGGCTTGGGCGGCCGGCTCGATGCCATGAATGCCGTCGATCCGGACGTTTCCATTGTGGCGGCGATCGGCATTGACCATACGGCATTTCTGGGGAACACTCGAGAAGCAATCGCCCTCGAGAAGGCGCATATCTACCGCTCCGGGCGGCCGGCCATCTGCTCGGACCCCAATCCGCCGTCAACGCTCGTTGGCTACGCTGCCGAAATCGGCGCGAAGCTTCTGCTCATCAACCGCGATTTCAGTGTGACGGAGCATCCTGACGGTTCGTTCCAATTCTGCATGGGCGAACTCAGCTGGCAGCTGCCGCGGCCTGCGCTCAAGGGCGAAAATCAATACCGCAATGCGGCGGGCGCTCTGGCGGCGATTATTTCGCTCCTCAATCGTCTTCCCGTGACGGAAGCCGCCGCCGCTGCCGGCCTCACTCAGGTACGCATCACGGCGCGTTTTGAAGAGATTACGACCCAGCCCTGCACGACGCTCCTCGATGTGGGACACAACCCTCAGGCGGCGGGCGTCTTGGCAGAAAACCTTCATGCCTCCCGAAAGCCGGGAGAAAAAACCTTGGCCGTTTTCGGCATGCTCGAAGATAAGGATCGTGCTCAGGTGGTCCGACTGACAGCGCCGGAAATCGATCGCTGGTTCATTGCCGGCTTGCCCGGTCCGCGAGGGGGCTCGGCCGAGGCACTCAAGGCTAAGATGCTCGAGGGCGGCGTAGAGGAGAGTGCGATTGAGTCCTTTGCGACCATTGCCGACGCGCTCTATGCGGCTCGCCTCTCAGCCGAGGATGAGCCCGCCGCGCCAGTGCGCATCATTATTTTCGGATCCTTCGTGACGGTCGGCGAAGCGCTTGAGGTCTTTGCTAAGGAAGGATTGCGCCGGTGATCGTCGGCGTCCGGGGTCCTTGAAGATGCTCCGCGAGTCTCAACGAGTCTGCACGAGGAAGCGCAGGTTCGAGGAGAAGCCATTTTCCAGTTGACATAAGTTCGATATCGAACTAATATAAAGCTTGAAGCCGCTCCCAACCCCAGAGCGGCTTTTAACGAAATAAATAATTCGATATCGAACTATTGAGAGAACCCCCCCTTCGTTAATGACCTTTCTCCCCCTTGCACCATTGGAAAATAATCATGAATTCCCCCAAGAAGAATTACACGCTCATTCATGCTTCAGGCGACGCCCGCACGGAGCTCCATGACCAGCTTGGACTGACCGGCTGTGAAGTCTCCGTCAATGACTTGCCGGCTGGTGCTGCCGTACCGTTTGTGCATGCGCACCAGCAAAATGAAGAGCTCTACGGGATCCTTTCCGGGGCGGGTGAAATCTGGCTTGACGGCGAGGTGATTGCGCTTCGTGCTGGCGACTGGCTCCGTGTGGCGCCGGCAGCTAAGCGCGCCATTCGGGCATTGCCGACCGAGGCTATGCGCTTTGTCTGTATTCAAACGAAGTCCGGCAGTCTCGAGGGCTTTACGATGACCGACGGGATGCCTTGCGAAGAAAAGGCGCCGTGGCACTGAAATTTCTTCTTATCGAAAAGTTAGAACGACAGGGCGGCCGACAGGACCGCTGATAGAATTTTGTGAGCTTCACCATTGTCTTCGGTCATAGAAGAGGACGAGCGGTGAAGCTCATACTGTTTTTATTGCTTGTAATGCTCGAGGCGTTCCCATGTCGTTCTTTAATCCTTTCCGGAAAAATCAACGCCCTGAAGGGGTGAAGCTCGCGACGATGCAAACGCCGGAAGAGGCTGGCAGTGCCGCGCCGCATGCCGAACCCACCTTTGGACCGAGAACGGAGCCGTCATTAGGACGATTCAATGAGGGAACGCAGACGGGCGGGCAGACGGCACCGTCCGCTCAGCCGACGGAACCTCCGCCCTTTGACTTTGCTGAACCTGCGGCTCAGACCGCTGGGGAGCAAAGCGCTCCTCCTCAAGCGCCTCAGCCGCCGGAACGCCAAGCCGCAGCGCCTACTGCGCCCAAAGCAGCCCCCTGGGATCCGTATGGTATTCATGCGCCGACGACAGATAAAAATGAGCCCCAATTGGGTGCTTCAGCCGAAATCGTCTCTGCGCCGGAGGCTGCTGCGATTCTGGCGCCCGAGGCCGCAGGCGCTCCGGCTGCGCAGGCGCCTTTCGTCATGCCTGAACCGCGTCAGGAACCGGATCCGCTCCCTGCGGCCGCAGCCGAAAGTGAAGAAGCGGAAGCTCTTAAACCTGCATTGAAGCCCGTGCCGCGCGAACAAGTGCGCGCTCAGGCCGAACGTGAACGCGCCGCTGAACGTCCGGCTCGTCGTCCGCTCACGGATGCGGAGCTGCTTGCCCGCCGACGCACTAAGCACCGCATGGTGGGAGCGGCTGTTCTTCTGATGGCCGCGGTGGTCGCCGCGCCTTACGTGATCGACAACGAACCGCCGATCGACACGTCTAAGCTCGAGAGTACCGACATCAATATTCCTAAAGAAAGCGAGACGAGCACAACGCTGAATGTGCCGCCGGCGGCTCACGGGGATCGTGCTCAGGCGGGCGACGTGGATGTGTCGGATACGTCTATGGGCCGCGCGGAGTCGACTGCTAAAGCCAATCTTGAGCGTGAAGCGAAAGGAGCCGCCGAGGCCGCTCCGAAGCAGTCCGGCAAGACGGCAGCGCCAACGCAGGCGGCGAAATCTGAAAAGGTCGAAAAAACGCCTGCCAAACCTGCCGAGAAGACGGCGGCAAAGCCCGATCCAAAGGCTCAGAAACCGGCTCAGAAGCCGCAGCCGGCCGCGAAGTCAGCCGGCATCGCGCCGCCGACGGGCAAGGGCTGGTATGTGCAGGTTGTCGCTACGAGCAACGAAGCCGCCGCGGAGCGCACAGTGAAAAAGCTAGCGCACCTGGGGCTCCCCGCCTACCGTACCAATGAGGGCGGCGCACTTTGGAAGGTTCGCGTGGGGCTTTATGCTGAAAAATCTGAAGCCGAAGGCGTGCGGGGTACGATCATGCTTAACGGCATCGCTCAAAAGCCTTATCTGGCGAAAAAAGATTAATGCTTTGAGGCCGGACAGCAGGTGGCTTCGGGGTCACAAAACCTCCGAGGGAATCGAAAGTCCGGCAGACAATTTTCGGTACAATGTAGCCCTTTTAAGAGAAGTCCGGCGTCGCTCTTGGGGCAGCCGGAAACGGGCGTCGTAAAGCTCCCCATTTTCTCTAACTCATTTCTCTCCCGCCTGCAGCGCACTCATGACGGAAATCGACTGGATCATCATTGCCGTTCTCGCACTTTCCACCATCGTTGGAATCATGCGCGGCGTGCTGCGTGAAGTGCTGGCCATTGCCGGCTGGGTTGCAGGCATCTTTCTGGCGATGAACTATTCCGCAGTTGTCGCCGAACACATTCCGCTTGAAAGCATCGGATGGCTGCCGCGCGTCATCATTGCGGCTGTCCTGATCGTTGTGGCCTGCCTCTTTGTGGTGGGACTGCTTTCGGCCATTATTCGGCGTCTGCTTGAAACGGCGGCGCTGCGCTTTGAAGACCGCGCTCTGGGCGCCGTTTTCGGCTTCCTGCGCGGCATTGTGGTTGTCTGCGCCTGTGTCTTCTTTTTCGGTATGCCCGCTTCCATCCATGAAAGCCGTATGTGGCAGCAGTCCGTGCTGATCGGACCGACAGAAACGATCATCAATTGGTCGATGCCTTATCTGCCGGCATGGCTCGCTGACATGCGCCGGTCTTATCGCCGCAGCTGATAGAGGCAGGGCTCATTCATATCATGTGCAAGTTTTCACTCAAAGCCGCTCCGAGACTCGTCCGGGCGGCTTTGCGCATTCTGCCGTTATAGCCCATGTGCGCAAAGTTACTGTTTTTCCCTTTTTTCCTATTTTCTCTTCGGGCGTTCACCCCGGCCTAATCGAGGATTACATCCATGTGCGGCATTGTTGCCCTCCTTTCCAATGAACCTGTTAATCAACGCCTCTACGACGCGCTGCTCCTTTTGCAGCATCGCGGTCAGGATGCGGCGGGCATCGCGACGCTCGACGGTCTGCAGTTCCACATTCATAAGGCCATGGGCCTGGTGCGCGACGTCTTCCGTACGCGCAACATGCGTGATCTGACGGGCAATGTCGGCATCGGTCACGTGCGCTACCCGACGCAGGGCTGTGCGAGTTCGAATCAGGAGTCGCAGCCCTTTTACGTCAATGCGCCTTACGGCATCATGCTCGCTCACAACGGCAATCTGACCAATGCCGAAGCGCTCAAGCAGGATCTGTACGAGCACGACCATCGTCATATCAACACGACGAGCGATTCGGAGGTGCTGCTCAACGTTTTAGCCAATGAAATCTCCCGCGTCTGCGAAGGCCGGGGGCTTGACGCTGACGGCATCTTCAAGGCCGTCGCGGCCGTTCATAAGCGCGTGCGGGGCTCTTACGCCGTGGTGGCGCTGATTGCCGGCAAGGGGCTCCTTGCCTTCCGTGATCCGCATGCTATTCGGCCGATCTGCTTCGGTTCGGCGATTGCTGCCAACGGCGAGCGCGAATGGATGGTGAGCTCTGAATCGGTGACGATGATGGGGCTCGGCTTTAAGCTCGAACGCGATCTGGAACCCGGCGAAGCGCTTTGGATCGATTTCAAGGGGAACGTTGAAACGCGTCAGTGTGCCGAGAATCCGGTGAAGAATCCCTGCGCTTTCGAATACGTCTATTTTGCGCGTCCGGATTCCCTCATTGACGGCATCAGCGTCTATGGCGCCCGCCTCAATCTCGGCGTTTATTTGGCTGAAACGGTGAAAAAGACGATTGACCTCAAGGATGTTGACGTCGTCATGCCGATTCCGGACAGCTCTCGGCCGTGCGCGCAGGAGCTCGCCAAGCAGCTTGAGCTCCCCTACCGCGAAGGGTTCATTAAAAATCGCTATATCGGCCGCACCTTCATCATGCCCGGGCAGACGACCCGCAAGAAGAGCGTGCGTCAAAAGCTCAACGCCATGCCCGTGGAATTTGAAGGCAAGAACCTGCTGCTCGTTGACGACTCCATCGTGCGCGGCACGACGATGAAGGAAATCGTCCGCATGGCGCGCGAGTCCGGCGCAAAGAAGGTCTACGTTGCTTCTTCTGCGCCCCGCGTGATGTTCCCGAATGTCTACGGCATTGATATGCCGACGAAGTCGGAACTGATCTGCGGCGACGGCAAGGATGCGGACGCTGTGGCTGAAGTGATCGGCGCCGACAAGGTGATCTTCCAGACGCTTGACGGCCTGAAGAATGCGCTTTCGGATTTGAATCCGTCGATTCCGGCCTTCGATTGCTCATGCTTTGACGGCGTTTATGTCACGGGCGACGTAACGAGCGAATATCTTGATCGCCTCAGTCAGGCTCAGGCCGCTCCTCAGCCCAAGGCTCAGGACGATGAAGAAGGCGAGGGCGCAAACGAATAACGCCGAATGCTCTTGTCGGAGCTGAACGAGAGTCGTTTGGGCTCATGAAAATGCCCGTCGGGAATCATTGCGTGATTTCGGGCGGGCATTGTCGTTTAGGGAGCGGGCGGCGCGGGAGGCGTTGTGCTGCTCGTGCCCATCACGGTCTCCCAGCCGAGCGGGCAGGAGCGAACGGTCGGGAAGTATCCTTGTTCGCTCGAGCACCAATACCACGGATAGCTGCCGGATCCGGCAGCGCCCGATGCCGCGGGAGCCGCGGCAGCATAGGACGTGCTTGGCGTGACGGGAACTGTCTGCACCGGGACTTCAACATAGCGCGGCGTCGAGGAGCGATAGAGCTCTGCGCCGAGGATCGTGCCGACCGTAATCGTCGGCGCCCAGAAACCCCAGCTGCGGTACCAAGGACGAGGGTGCCAGCCGCGATGGTATCTCGGCGGGGGCGGAGGCGGGCCGGGGCGGAAGCCCGGGCGATGACCAGGACCGCCAAAGCCGGGTCCGGGATGGTGCATGCCGGGCGGCGGGCCGGCCAATGCCGGTGCGGGCAGGGCGGAGAAAGCGGCAAAGACGCCGCAGGTGAGCATCAAAGCCAAAGCGCCGAGCGAGCGTCGAAATCCGGAGCCGCTGCCGGCGGCTGCAGCAAACCTCTTCTTCATAACAAAGCTCCTTTCTTTGCAATAGCCATTGCGGCGATTTCTGAATCATTGTTCAGATATGACAAGGTTAGTGCGGGAACGCTGAGGTCAAACATAGGAATTTATAAAAAAGTGTTAGACCTTGCGGCAATCGATTCTGCAGACCCTTGACCGCTGAACGGCCAGCCGCTCCGGGTTCACCGGCGTCTGATCGTCAGCCGCATCGTGCTCGTGCGCCCGAGATCATCCACAACGGCGAGTTCATGCGTACCGGCAGGGGCAGACCATTCGAGCGCCTTGCCGACTCGGCGGGCACCCAGAAATGCGCCGTCGGCATACCAATAGAGAATGGCGGCGTCCGGATCGGCCCCCGCAGCTAGCAGCACACGGGCTGCGTCAAAGCCGGCAGGCGAGTAAATGGCGGCTCCCGCGTTGGGAGAGGTGATCACCGGTGCGCGGCCCCCTGGGACACCCAGACGTTCAGCACATTGAGCGGTGTATGGCGGGGGCGGCTCTTTGGCGATGCCCGCCGCCAGAAAGACCTTTTGAAAGTGCGTCGGCCAAAATTCCCAAACGCGTCTTTCAATGCCGGGCCCGGGGTCGCAGGCCCGAAGCCCGGTTTCTTTGTCAATCCAAATTTCGCGAAAAACACCCGAATCCCGCACGGATGTGCGGCCGGGAAGGATCCAGGCGTTGGTTCGGCGGCTGCAGAGCCGAATATCCAGGTCGCCCGTTACCGCGCAGACCGGTTCAAGAGCGACTTTTAGATGTTTGTCTTCGGCTTCTTGCTGTGCACTGACGGCGGCCGGCCAGTCGAGTGCGGGGATGTTCCCCAGACGCAAAGCCGCCGCGCGAAAGAGCGGAGCGGCAAGATGCGCTCCCTGAAGCTGCGGGTTGGGACGTCCGGCAAAGTCTCCGAGCCACACGACGATGACATAGGGACCGACCATGCCGGCGGTCCACGCGTCGCGCCAGCCGTTGCTGGTTCCAGTTTTATAGAGGAGCTCGCGTCTCGCACCGCGAATCGTCACCGATTCACCGCGCGAGGCGAGCATGCGGCGAAGGACAAACTGCGCTTCGCGAGAAAGCACATCGGCCTCGGCCGGGGAGGCTTGAGCTTCCAGAAGCCGCAGCGGCCGGAGGAGTCCTTCCCCCGCGACCATGGCGTAGAGCTTGGCGGCGTCGGCCATGGTGATTTCTGCGCCCCCCAAAACAAGGGAGAGCCCGTACCAATTTTTGTCATGGGGGAGCTCGACACCGGCGCGTTTGAGGAATTCATAGAGCCCAGGGCTGAGGCGCTTTTCCAAATCGACCGCCGGAATATTGCGCGAGAGCACCAATGCATCTTCGGCAGAGAGCGGTCCCCGGAAGCTGCCGTCCGCATTGTCCGGGGCCCATCCGCCGACGGCGATCGGGCTGTCAATCAGGACCGTCTTTTCGTGAATAAGCCCTTGATCGAGCGCCAGCGCATAGGTGAAGGGCTTCAGCATGGAGCCGGGGCTGCGCTTGGCCGTCCAGGCATTGACCTCTCCCTGAATCGAGGGGTCAAAGAAGTTTGCCGAGCCCACCATGGCGAGCACGGAACGGTCACGGGCGTCAACCACTGAAACGGCGGCATTCTTCACGCCCCAAGGGGACAGCCTTGCAATGGTTTCGCGAACGAGCGCTTCCATTGCCGATTGAACATCGAGCGAGAGCGTCCCTTTGAGTTTTCCCGCTTTGAAAGCCGTTTTGTCAGTGTTGGGTTCTGACCGCTCCGAGGTCCCCACTATGCGGTTCAGAACCGTTTGCGCGTAGTGGGGAGCGAGAAAAGGGAGGTGTTCCGGACCGAACACCTCAAGCGGCGCTCGCAGCGCTGCGGCGGCCGAGGGCGGATAAACGCCTTGCTCCACGAGGATGCGTGCAAGCCGCAGCCGCGCGGTATCGAGCGGCGTGCTGCCTTGGGGGTAAGGGCGCCGTTTGACGGGATTCTGCGGAATAACGGCGAGCGCCGCGACTTCTGCCGGCGTGAGATGGGAAGCCTCTTTATGGAACCATACGGCTGCGGCAGCTTCTGCGCCCTCTACATTGCTGCCGTAGGGCGCGAGGTTGAGGTAGGCCTCAAGAATCTGCCGCTTCGTGTAATGCGCTTCGTAGCGCATCGCATGCCAGATCTGCCGAAGTTTTCCGTCGGGCGTATCTGTCTGCAGATGGAGCCGCATGCGGGCAAGCTGCATGGTGATCGTCGACGCGCCGGTGCGCCAGCCGCCGATGTAGGTGCTGACGGCCGAGCGAATCAGCGCCAGAAGATCAAAGCCCGGGTGCTTGTAGAAGTTCCGGTCCTCATAGGCAATGGTGGCTTCAACCAGTTCGGGGTCGATCGATTCGAGGGACGTTTTAACGCGGAAAATGCCGTCAGCGGCCGGTACGATGCGAAGGAGGACGTTTTCTCGCGAGTAAAGCACGCTCGAAAATGGAATGCCTTCGAGGAGCGGCGGCGCAGCTTCGGAGGCCGCGCGATTTTTGAGAACAGCGTACCCGCCGTATAAACCCACGGTCATGATCGCCGCAGAAAGAACGACATAGGCCGTGCGGCGCAAAAAAACAACGGCAGGGCTGCGGCCGACTTCGATGGGCTGGGGAGAAGACGAGGACGCCGTCGCCTCTTCGCTTTTGGCAGATTCTGCGGTGGGAGAAGACTGCGGCGACGCTGCGGCAGGCTGCTCAGCCGGCGCAGTATTCGCTGCGCCGGCCGCTGGTAATTGTCCGCTGGCATCGACGGGTTTGTGTGAAAGGTCGTCGGTCATTGGACTGCGCTCGCAGGCGTTGGGGAAGTGGTCGGCTGAGGAGCGTTCGTGCCGGAAGGCTCTTCAGGTGCCGTGATGCGGATCTTGGCGCTGCGGCTCTGAGCTGCCAGCGCGGGGTTGCTTAAGGACATGGCTGCAGCGGAGCCCGCTCTATAAACGCCCGGATAGGCTGCCCGCACGGTATAGGTGAAAGTGAGCGGCTCCCAGTTGGTGAGCGCAGGGACGGCCCACTGCACACGGTCTTCGGCACGGCGGCATTCGAGTGCGCCTTCGGGGCATGCCCCCGCAGGCATGGCCCAGACAAAGCCGCCCGGCAGGAGGTCGGTGACAACGGCGTCGCGTACGGCGCTTTCGCCTGCAAAGCTCTTCACTCTGACGCGGACCGTCACGCGTTCGCCGGCGGTGAATTCGGTCTTGGCTTTGCCGTCGGCGCCAACGTACGTGCGTTCGACTTCAAGCGCGGAGCGGTCGGCCGGCTGCGTGTCATCGGGCACGATGTAGCCCGTTTGTTCGACTTGCCACCAAACATAGGGCGATGCCGGGAGACCCGATGCTTCGGCAGCCAGACAGCCGGGGGCATCCAGGAGCGCGCCCCAGGCGCCCAGCACCAGACGATCCTGGTCAGCAGGGAACCCGTCCGCACGTCGAGTGCAGACCAAATCGGGGGATGCGGCCGATTCGCCGGCCGTGAGACCGCCCACTTCGGGCGTGAGCGCAGCACGAGCGGCCGCAGCGGCATAGAGCGGTGAAACAATGCCGGCGGCAAAGGTGCGGGCCAGATCTTCACCGGCCATGCTCACCAAGAACCGTGCAGCGGGTTCCTGTCCCAAGCAGGCTTCGGAGAGCGCCGAGGCTGCCAAGGCGGCAGCCGTTTCCGGCGTCCACGCACCGGCGGCACGAGCCGTCGACGGCGTGGACTTCACCAGTGAGCGAGCCTCGTCACGAAGGCGAAGTCGTGAATAGGCGGCAGCCAGGAACGAGGCGGCAGCATCACGCTCCCAGCCTTCAAAGCGCGACGTCATGGAGGCGCGCAGGGCTTCGAGCTGCGCGGTGGTCATGGTGCCCTCGCGGGTGAGCACCCAGAGCGTGTAGGCGCTCGTGCGGGCGTCATCAATCGTCTGAGGATCCAGATTGACTGAACGAACCAGGCGGCTCCGCAGGAGCTGCAGCGGTTCGAGCGCGCTCGAGTCAAGCCGAAGAGCGTCGACCAGATAGTCGAGCACTAAGGCGCTGAGGAAGGGATCGAATTCGCTCCAAGGCATCGCTTTCAGGCCTTCGCGAGTGAGGGTGCTGCGCACCGCGGCATAAACCTTTTCGCGGCGTTGGGCAGCATCTTGAGCGGCCTTCTTGGCGGCGGGCTCGTCCGTTGTCAAAACCGACTGCGGCAAAAGGCGTGCGGCGTCCGTGTTGAGCGTAAGCAGCACTTCCGGCAGCGATGCAGCCAGCCGGGGAAGTACCGCTCCGAAATCGTTGTCAGCCGTCTGGAAGGGGCGGCCAAGTTCGGGAGCGAGCGCTGCAGGGGTAGAAGCCGCAATGAAGCGGGTGCGGTCATTGATCGGGTAGAGCACCGTCGGTACTTCGTATGCCGATTTATCCGCTGAATGCTCAGCTCGGCCTGCGTAAAGCCTTGTCTGGAGCAGCGATGCGGGCCGCACGACAATGGATTCGCTGCGCTGGGCGGAAAGCGTCGCTCCATTCTCTTTTGCGCGCGCGTCAGCCTTGAGGATAAATGGATGTTCGCCGAGCGCACTGGGCTGATTGGGAACCGTGAACTGAGCCGAGGCCGATATGCCGCCGACAGTCGGGAAGTTAAGCGGAAGTACTTCGGGCTCAGCAGCAAATGCCGCAGGCGGCGTGATCGTTAAGCTCGCGGCTTCTGCGGGCATGTTCGGTGTGACGACCGCTCCAGCACGGAAGATGTCGCCAAGCGACAAGACCCCGGGAAGAGCGGGAGAGAGAGCAAGCGGGGGCGCAGCGACAATGAGCGCCTGAGCAGAACCTGCAGAGGCTTCGGCTGCCCCCACGGCGCTCA
>ENA-UOJA01002116-UOJA01002116.1-human-gut-metagenome-genome-assembly--contig:-C19-NODE-2116-length-14390-cov-10.637251_pt1 | contig 14390 bp, 15 predicted proteins | sample MGYA00242337_ERZ723884 | MGnify/ENA metagenome assembly ERZ723884
TCGGCGACAAAGCTGCCCCGGCCCTGCTGGGTCAGGATAAAGCCGTCGCGCTCCAGATCCTCATACGCGCGCTTCGTTGTGATGACGCTGATGCGCAGCTCCCTGGCCAAAAGCCGGATGCTGGGCAGTGCGTCGCCGGGGCGCAGCGCGCCGGACAGGATCTGCTGCTTGATCTGCCGCGTGATCTGCGCGTAGATCGGCTCCTGCCCGGAGTTGGAAAGATAAATCTGCATTGTCAGAAGCTCCTTGTAGTCGAACTGTACATATCCGATATTTACAGTATATACACACTATACACGGTTGTCAAGGGGAATGGCACAAAAAAATCCCCGTGCTCATGGAGAGCACAGGGAAAAGGCTTGCTTACATCAGCCCTGCCGGGGGGCGGTCATCCTCGCTGCCGGGCTGGGTAAGGGCGTTCAGCAGCTTCGGGAAAATATCACTGCCGTGCGCAATAAAGTTGTTCTTGATCATCTCGGCGGTCAGCTTATCCGGCATGGCCAGCTCCATGCGGAACACATCGCTGCCCATGTCGGCAATCGAGCAGACCACACTGAACTGGCCGTCCTTCTCCTGCACAACGGCGCGGTTCGATGCGGCGCGGTGCCGCCAACTGCGGATCTGCATGACAGCGCGGATCGCGCTCTCCCGCACGGTGCGGGGCAGGTCGTAGGCCAGCGTGTCCGCCACGGTGGTGCCGCGGCGTGTAATGGTATACCGCCCGTCCTCGTCCACGGTGACAAGCTGCTGCTTTTCGACCTCGGCCAGGGCGTCGGCAAACTCAAAATAATTGACAAGCTGTTCCTGCAAAAGCGCACCCTGCATCGTTTCGCGCTTTACGGGGCCTGCCACTTTGACAAGGTAGCAGAGCAACATACGGATCTGCGTGTCGTCTGTAAGGCCGCCCGGGCGCACCCCGGCGGTGAATGCCTCTGCCATCGTAACCACTTCCTCGACAAAATTTCATCTATCTCATATTATACACGCCGCGGCGGGCCGTGGCAAGATGGCAAAATCCAAAAGTGACAAAAATCGGACGCCAAAATCAAAATACCGTTTCGATCTGCTTGCGGCTCTGCGGTGTGGAGTAGGTCCACCGCTTGAGCCGCCCGCGGGTCACGAAATAGTGCGGCTCAAACCGCAGGGGCTGGCCCAAATTCTTGTTGACCACGACCAGCTTGATCTTCATTTTATCGGGCAGGATGTTCTTGATGTACACGCTCACGGCCTGCCCGGGGCGCAGTGTGGAGTCCGCCTCCGCCAGCCCCGCCAGGTTCGGTGCGATTTCAATAAAGACGCCGTATTCCTCGACGCTGCGCACAATTCCGACGACGGTCTCCCCGGCGGCAAAGCAGGCTGCGTTCTCGCTCCAGGTGCCCAGCAGCTCGCGCAGCGTCAGCACAATGCGCCCCTGCACGTCGCGGTTCTTGATGGCACACAAAAGCTGCTGGCCGACCTGCACCCGGTCCGCGGGCGAGGCAATGCGGCTGACCGACAGGCAGTCGATGGGCAGCAGCGCCGCAATGCCGCAGCCGATGTCGCAGAACGCGCCGAAATTCTCAATGTGGGTCACGGTGCAGGGAATGACGCTGCCGGCCTCCAGCGTATCAAGGTACTGTGCCCGGCAGCGGCGCTGTGCCTCGGCGCGGGAGAGCAGGTAGTATTCCTCGCCGTTATCGTCAAACTCGGTGCCCATGATGACAAAGCAGGTCGGGCGGCCCACCCGGGTCAGCACGGCAATGTCCTTGACGGTCTCGCCGGGTGCGGCGTCCACACAGTCCGCAAACGGCATGATGCCGCGCAGCCCGCCCAGCTCAAACCGCAGGCGGTGCCCGGTGTCGTAGGCCAGGGCTGTGCTTTGCAGCACCTCGCCGCTGGCCATGCAGCGGCTCAGCTCCTCGCGGCTCAGGTGGTTCGCATTGCGGCAAAGGCCTTCGGCTCGATATTCCAACATTTTCGGTTCCTCATTTCTTATAAGATTTGTGGTGGGTTTGCGATTACTTACTAAACTTTTATGCGGGAGATTTGCAAAACAACACAGGCTGTACTATAATAAGAATGATATTTTTGAAAGAAAGGCGGTGTGCCGTATGGACGTACAGGTCGGGGACGTCATCCAGACCAAGAAGCCGCACCCCTGCGGTGCGAACCGTTTCGATGTACTGCGCGTAGGCATGGATTTCAAGATCAAATGCCAGGGCTGCGGGCATGAGATCATGCTGCCGCGTGCCAAGATCGAGCGCAACATCAAAAAAGTTCTGCGCGCGGGGGAGCAGTAGCGGGGTTTTGCATAAGTACGCGGGTTGCCCATTGTAGGGGCGAGCATTGCTCGCCCGCGGAACGCAACGGCAGCCGCAAAGCGCCCGGGTCGTCGGGGACGCCGACCCCTACAGCCAAAGGAGAACCTATGCAGAACTTTACCGAACTCTACGAGGTCGAGCGCCGCTATGAGGAGCTGGCCCACAGAATGTCCACGCCCGATGCGGCGGCCAACGCCGACGAGTACGCGCGGATGATGCGTGATTACAAAGAGCTTACCCCCCTGATCGAAGAATACCGCCGTTACACCGACCTGCAGCAGCAGGAAGCGGACGCAAAGGAAATGCTGGCCGCAGAGTCGGACCCGGCGTTTGCTGCTATGGTACAGCAGGAGCTGTGCGAAATTGGCCGGAATCTGGCACAGAGCGAAGAGAATCTGCGTCTGCTGCTCATCCCGAAGGACGCCGATGACGAAAAAAGCGTCATTCTGGAGATTCGCGCCGGTGCCGGCGGCGAGGAGGCTGCGTTGTTTGCCCATAGCCTGTGGCGCATGTACACAATGTACGCCGCCAGGCGCGGATGGCAGTGCGAGACGATCAGCGAAAACCCGACGGAGCTCGGCGGCGTGAAGGAAATCGTCTTTTCCGTCGAGGGGCCGGACGTCTACAGCCGCCTGAAATTCGAGAGCGGCGTCCACCGCGTCCAGCGCGTGCCCGAGACAGAGACGCAGGGCCGCATCCACACATCCACCGTCACCGTGGCCGTCATGCCCGAGGCCGAGGAGGTCGAGCTGGAGATCAACCCAAAAGACCTGCGCATTGACACATTCCGCTCGTCGGGCGCGGGCGGCCAGCACATCAACAAGACGTCGTCCGCCATCCGCGTGACCCATCTGCCCACCGGTATGGTCGTGGAATGCCAGGACCAGCGCAGCCAGCGGGAAAACAAGGACCGCGCCTTAAAGGTCCTGCGCAGCCGTCTTTTGCAGCAGAAGCAGGACGCCTACGACGAGGAATACAACGCCCGCCGCCAGAGCCAGGTCGGCAGTGGTGACCGCAGCGAAAAGATACGCACCTACAACTTCCCGCAGGACCGCGTGACCGATCACCGCATCGGCCTGACGCTGCGTAATTTGCAGGGTGTGCTGGACGGCGACCTGGACCGCGTGGTCGAGCCGCTGATTTTGGCAGACCGGGAAGAAAAACTGAAGCAAAGCAGTACAGAAGAAGGAAAATAAAGCTATGAAAACACAGGTTTTGCCCATCACGCCGGAGAGCGTGGCACTGGCCGCCCGGCTTTTGCAGCAGGGTGAGCTCGTCGCCCTGCCGACGGAGACGGTTTACGGCATTGCCGCCGACGCCCGCAACGGCGAGGCCGTCAAGAAAATTTTTGAAGCGAAGGGCCGCCCGCAGGATAACCCGCTCATTGTGCATATCTGCGGCATGGAGATGCTGAACGGCATCGTCTCCGAGGTGCCCGAGCGCGCCAAAAAGCTGGCTGCCGCCTTCTGGCCCGGCCCGCTGACGATGGTCATGCCCCGCGGCCCCGAGGTCAGCGACGTGACCTGCGCGGGCCTTGACACCGTCGGCGTGCGGATGCCGTCCCACCCGGTAGTGCAGCAGGTCATCAAGGCCAGCGGCGTCGCGTTTGCCGCGCCGTCGGCAAACCTTTCCGGCAAGCCCAGCCCGACGAATGCGCCTGACACGCTGGCCGATATGGATGGCCGTCTGCCGCTGATTCTCGACGGCGGCGAGTCCAATGTCGGTGTCGAGTCCACCGTCGTCGCCGTGACGGGGGAGCACCCGATGCTCCTGCGCCCCGGCTACATCACGAAGGAGCAGATGGAGGCCGTTTTGGGCGAGGAGGTCCTCGTCAGCCCGGCCATCCTTGAAAAGCTCAAGGACGGCGAGGTCGCGCGCTCGCCCGGCATGAAGTACAAGCACTATGCCCCCAAGGCGCAGGTCACGATCCTGCGCGGCGATTTTGCTAAATACAAAGAATTTATCAAGCAGCATACAGAACCCGGCGTCTGGGCGCTCTGCTTTGACGGTGAGGGCGCACAGCTGGGCGTGCCGTTCATCGAGTACGGCAAAAACCATGACGGCGTGACCCAGGCACACCACCTGTTCACAGCGCTGCGCGATTTGGACAAGCACGGTGCGCAGGTCGTCTACGCCCGCTGCCCCGAGCAGGACGGCGTCTCGATGGCGGTCTACAACCGACTCATCCGCGCCGCGGCGTTCCGGGTGGTCGAGCTATGAAGGTAGTCGGCATCACAGGCCGCAGCGGCTGCGGCAAGTCCAGTGCGACAAATTTCTTGCGGGAAAAGGGCTATCCTTGTATTGATGCAGATTTAGTTGCGCGGGAAGTGCTGCTGCCCGGTTCGCCCTGCATTGCACAGCTGCAACAGGTGTTCGGCGCGGATATTGCCGACGAAAACGGCACGCTGCGCCGCCGCCTGCTGGCAGACCGCGCGTTTGCCACGCCGGAGGGCACGGCGGCCCTGACAGACATCACCCAGCCGGAGATCCTGCGCCGCATCGACGCCGCATTGGACGAGGCACGGCGGGGCGGGGCGGACCTTGCCTTTGTGGACGGTGCGGTCATTGTCGGCACGCCGTTTGAGGCGCGCTGCGACGCGCTGATCCTGGTCACGGCCCCCTATGAGACGAGTGTGGCCCGCATCTGTGCCCGCGACGGCATCGCGCCCGAGATGGCCCGCCGCCGTCTGGATGCGCAGACCCCGCTGGAAACGCTGCGCGCCGCCGCCACGGCAGAGCTGGTCAACGACAGCACGCCTGATGCCCTGCGCGAAAAGCTGCGATCCGTTTTGAATGGATTGGAGAAGGAGGGAACATGCCAAAAGCCAAAAAGCGAAAAAGAAGCATTTTAGCACCGATCCTGGCGCTGCTGCTGGTGCTGGCTCTGGCGGGAACGCTGCTGTTCAGCACCTTCCGCGATAAGATCGAACACTGGGAATACCCGCAGCGCTTCACAGAGTACGTCGAGTATTACGCCGGGAAATACGGCATAGACCCGATGATTTTATACGCCTTCATCCGCACCGAGAGCAATTTTGATCCGAACGCGGATTCCGACGCCGGGGCCAGGGGACTCATGCAGATCACCGAGGTCACGTTCGACTGGATCAAGATGAAAATCGCCCCGAAGGAGAGCCTGACGTTCGACGACCTCTACGACCCCGAGACGAATATCCGGTTCGGCAGCTACTTTGTCAGCTACTGCCTGGACCGCTACAGCGGCCATCTGGCCACCGCCGCCGCGGCCTACCACAGCGGTGTGGGCACCGTGGACGGTCTGCTCGGGCAGGAGGCGTACTCAACGGACGGCGTTACGCTGGACCATTACCCTTACCCGCAGATGCGGCTCTACGTAAAAAAAATCACCGAGAGCTATCAGCACTACTCGGAGATTTATAAATAATTTTTAGAAAGGATTCTCGAAATGAAAACCACCGAGGAACTGAAAAATCTGCTCTATAAAAATGAAACGGTAGCCGACGCGGCCCCCGATGCCATTGCCGCCGCGCAGGACTTCTGCGAGGGCTACAAGACCTTCCTGGACAACGCCAAGACCGAGCGCGAGGCCACGGCCTACAGCGAAAAGCTGCTGACCGCCGCCGGCTATCAGAAGTTTGTGCCCGGCACGAACTACGCCCCCGGCACCAAGGTCTACACCATCAACCGCGAAAAGTGCGTGCTGGCCGCGACCATCGGCACGAAGAACCTCGAGGAGGGCTTCCACCTGAACATTGCCCACATCGACTCCCCGCGCCTCGACCTGCGCCCCGTGCCCGTGTTTGAAAAGACCGACATCGGCTACCTGCGCACCCACTACTACGGCGGCGTGCGCAAGTACCAGTGGCCCACCATCCCGCTGGCCCTGCACGGTGTTATCTACCGCGCCGACGGCACCAGGGTCAATGTCTGCATCGGTGAGAAGGACGACGACCCCGTGTTCTGCATCACCGATCTGCTGCCGCATCTGGGTGCCAAGCAGAGCGCCAAGACGCTGGCCGAGGGCATTACCGCCGAGGACCTCAACGTCATCATTGCGTCCCTGCCCATCGAGGATAAGGACGCCGAGCAGCGCGTAAAGCTCAACGTCCTGGGCATGCTGAACGAGGCCTACGGCATCACCGAGCGCGACTTCACCCGCGCCGAGATCGAGGTCGTGCCTGCCTACAAGGCCCGCGACATCGGTCTGGACCGCGCTATGATCGGTGCCTACGGCCACGATGACCGCGTGGACGCTTACCCTGCGCTGATGGCCGAGATCGGGACCAAGAGCCCCGCCTATACCTCCGTCTGCGTCCTGACCGACAAGGAGGAGACCGGCTCCGACGGCGTCACCGGCCTGAACAGCATGTACACCTTCCACTTCCTGCAGCAGCTCTGCGCAGGGCAGGGGGCAGACTACATCACGGCCTGCAAGGCCGCCAAGTGCCTGTCTGCTGACGTTACGGCGGCCTACGACCCGACGTTTGCAGACGCCTTTGAGCCAGACAACGGCACCTACGCAGGCCGCGGCGTGGCCATTTACAAGTACACCGGCTCCCGCGGCAAGTCCGGTACGAGCGATGCCTCCGCCGAGCTCGTCAGCTACCTGACCGGTCTGATGGACGCCAACAGCGTTGTGTGGCAGATCGGCGAGATGGGCAAGCTCGACCTGGGCGGCGGCGGCACGGTTGCCAAGTATGTCGCCAACCAGGACATCGACACCATCGACATCGGCGTACCCGTGCTCTCGATGCACTCTCCGTTTGAGATCGTCTCCAAGGCCGACGTTTACATGGCCTACCTGACCTTCAAGGCCTTCTGCGAGGACGCGGAGTAAACTACATCCCGCAGGACAGCAATAAAATTTTCGTCAGGGTATTGACTTATCCGGGAAAATCTGTATAATATTTATTGTTGTCTTGCGTGCTGGTGTGGCTCAGTTGGTAGAGCAGCTGATTCGTAATCAGCAGGTCGCCGGTTCAAGTCCGGCCACCAGCTCCAAGTGAAAAGCCCCGATACATCGTTGAAAACACGATGCGTCGGGGCTTTCTTTTTGCCTGTATTCATAACGAAAGACTCGCAGCGGCGGGATGCTTCAGCTTACTCAATTTCGTTTTTTTCGGGCGCTTCGGACGGTGCATCCTTCGGACGGGTGCTGTTGTTGGCTACCGGGATGAACCGTTTGGCAAACTTGTTTTCGCCGCGGCTGCACACGTAGAAGTAGCCGATGATCGAGAACGTCAGCGCACCGATGAAGTTGACGAACAGATCCTCCATCGTGTCCAGCAGACCAATGTCCAGATACCCGCCCAGCCCCAGTGCGGTCTGGGTGCCGTCCGCCTGCACGACGATGACGTCGGTGATGTTTTTCAGCACAGTGGGCGTATTGCCGCCCGTGGGGTCCAGCATGATGGAGCCAATCGTGTTGACGACGGTGTCCTTCTGCATATCGAGGAAGAACAGCTGGTCCATCGTACACTCAAAAAATTCCCAGATGACGCCGACGGTCATCGAAAAGCAGAACGCCACGATGGCCAGATACAGCGGCGAGAGGTGGAACCGCGCCTCGCTGTGGCGGTTCAGAATGTCCAGCAGCGAGAACCCGATGGCCGCGCACAAAAAGCCGTTCAGCGTGTGCAGCACCGTGTCCCAGTAGGGGAAGGTGACGTAGTACGCGCCGATCTCACCCATGATTTCCGCTGCATAAATGAACAGCAGGATGATGATTTCCAGCGTGTTCGGCAGGGTGATGTCCAGCTTTTTTTCCAGGACGCTGGGCATCATGAACAGGATAAGCGTCAGCACGCAGAGAAAAACGTTTTCAAAGTTGCCGTTGAAAATCTGTGCCAGCATGACCAACACAACCGAGATGCGCAGCAGGATATACACCATCGTGACGGAGCGTCTTTCGTGCCAGACGGTTTTCCATTCTTCAAGTTTCGGGTGATCCATGACTTCTCCTTTTCAGTCGTCCAGTGTAAAATCCCGCGGGTCCAGCTCGGGCAGGACCTGGCGGCGGGGGATGCGCATCAGCGGGTCATAGCTGAATTTGCGGCAGCAGTAGTAGGGCGACACAACGCCCTTGCGCTTGCATAAAATCATTTTGGGGTCGGCGGCGGTGGAGCCGTGCAGGCAATAAGCACACGCCGGGGCAATATGTGCGCCGTAATAGGTCTTTTTAAACATTAGACTCACCCTCAAACCACAAAATATACTATCATTTATTATAAAGACTTTGCCGGGCCTTGTAAAGAGCTGCGCAGAGAAAGACAAACCCCGCCGCCGCAGCGTCGGGCGGCAGACGGAAAACCGGCAGGACGCGGGCGGCCAGTGTACTGCATACCGTAACGCTGCCGGGCAGCAGCTGCGCACACACCCTGACGAGCAGCTGCAAAAGTACAAGGTGCACCGCGCGGCTGAAAACTAGCAGCCGCGGGCGGTACGCCGCCCCGGCAAACAGCTGCAGCTGCGCCCAGACCGAGACACCGAGCACGCTCAGGCAGGCGCAGCAGCCGTACAGCGCCGCCGCCCCGCCCAGCGCCGCAAAGTCCGCGCATCCGGCGCTGACCTCCAGCGCCGCGCTGACAGCCGTCGGCGGCAGCGGCAGCACTGCCAGCAGCACCGCGCCCACTATGCGGAAGAATACAACGCACCCGCAGACCGACAGCGACGACGTGACCGCGGAGGATATGGCCTGCGGCAACCCCTTGACCCCCTCTGCGAGGAGGCTCCCGCCGCAGCGGGTGGGAGAGAGAACCTTGCTGCGCCCCGAAACCTCCCGGGTGCAGTCTGTAGGGGCGAACATGGTTCGCCCGTCAAGTTGGCGTAGCTGTGCTTTTCCGGAAAGGCCGCTCCCATCGGAAACGGCCAGCGGGCGAACGATGTTCGCCCCTACAATGTGGGATAGCAGCTGACAAACCGCTCCCGCCCCCAAATTCGCCCCGATCTGCGCCGCGTACAGCACCACGCCAAGCCGTACATTCCCCAGCAGGGCCCCGCCGACGCAGCCGATCACAAACCCGGGTCCGGAGCAGCAACCCAGCACCTGCAAAAGTGCAGCATCCCGCCGCGTAATGCGCCCCGCACCGTACAGTTGCCCGGCCAGCCGCGCACACACTGCATATCCGCCGACCCAGGACAGCAGCAGCGCCCGCGCGGTCTCGGCGGATGCCAGCCCCAAGACCCGCTGCATGGGCCGCAGCAGGATGGCGGGCGGCGGGGCAGCGGTCAGCAGCTCGCACACGACAAAAAACGGGAACAGCGCGGGTAAAACGCTTTGCAGGCAGAGCGCCGTGCCCCCGGAAAAGCCCCGGGCCGCGGCCTCCGGCACGGCCAGCACAAGCACTCCAAACGCCAGAGCTGCCGCTGCTGCAAGCCCCTGCCGATTTTTGCCGTTGTTCATATTGCGCACCTCACTGCGTATACTGGACTGACAAGTCTTGTGCGGGGAGGGAACAGCCATGAAACCGAAAAAGCCGCGTCCCCGCAAGCCGCGGGAGCGCCCTGACCTGCGCCGTCTGGCGGCTCCGCCGCCCGCGGACTTCTACCGTCTGCCGGAGCTGGAGCTGCGCGGCGGCAATCTGCTGACCGACGGCTGCCGCAGGGTGCTGGACTTCACGCCGCAGCGCATCTGTCTGGACATGGGGGACACCCTGGTAACATTGTATGGCGCGGACCTGCGGATAGAATCCTTCGCGGGCAAAAGATTGATTGCGGCGGGGCGGTTCGCGCGCATTGAGCTGCGCAGCAAGTGGGAGGTGCCGCAGGAATGAGGCTGCAATTCTGGGCAGCGGATACCCTCCGCTTTTCGGTCACAGGGCCGGAGCCGCACCGCTTTTTGAACCGTGCAGCCGCGGCGGGCGTGCGGCTGCGGCGCGTCCGCTGGCAGCGGGACGGCTATGCGGCTACGGTCAGCGGTGCAGACCGTCGCCGGTTGGAGAGAATCGCGCGGGACGGCGGCTGGACGCTTGCCGTGACCACCCGCCGCGGCCCGGGAAAGCACACGGAGCGCCTGCTGCAGACCCGCCCCGGGCTGGCCGCGGGGGCCGTGCTGTTTTTGCTGCTGGTGCGGGCGCTGGGCAGCCTTGTCTGGTGCATCGACTTTGGCGCGATGGACCCCGGTCTGCAGCCCGCCATGCGCCGCCTTTTGGCGGACTGCGGCATTCATGAGGGCGTGCTCCTGACAAAGCCGCTGCTGCAGACCGCGCAGGCACAGGCTTTGCGCCGCAGTGAGGTGTTCGGCTGGGTCAGCCTGAACTTTACGGGCGGCTGCCTTGCCATCGAGAGCACGCCCTCCCAGACCCAGACCGTGCGGGAGCCGCCGCCCCGGCAGGGCCTGTACGCCAGTGCGGACGGGGAAATACTCGCCGTTGAGATCGAGAGCGGCTTTGCAGCGGTGGCGGTGGGGCAGACCGTCGCCCGGGGCCAGCTGCTGGCTGCTGCTGAGCGGCTGGACCGCAAGGGCAACGCTGTGCCGCAGGGCGCCGGCGGGCGCGTTATAGCGCAGGTACAAAAGCATTACACAGCCCGCCAGTCCCTGACGGCAGAGGCTCCCATCTACACGGGCCGCAACAGCGTGCAGACAACGCTGTACCTGCCGTGGCGCAGCTATACAGACGAGCCGGAGGACCCGCTGACCGGCATCATGCAGACCGACTGGCTGCCCGTGCAGCTGGGCCGCCTGGCACTGCCCGCCAGCCTTTGCCGCGTGACGACCTGGGAGCAGCTGCCGGACACGGTGCAGTATTCCGAGGCTGCCGCCGCCGCACTGGCCCTGCGCGCCTGCCGCGCCGCGCTGCTGGCCGAGTTCCCGGATGCGGTCATCGCGGCAGAGCAGCGCGAAATTTCCGCGCAGGAAGGCACAGAAACGGCAGCTGTGACCTATATTTTCACCGCGAACATCGCCGCACCGCCGTGATTCGACATATTTTGCTTAGTATGACGAAATGGCTGATAAAATTTTGTGCAATATTCATAGTTTCTTTTGCAAAAAACTGTGATATAATCTAAATGTATAGCTATGTGCTACACCATGAAACCGGGAGGATGAAAATTTGGCAGAACGATCTTTGGAACTGGACAGCATTGAACTGGCAGCAGCCATCTTTGGCAGCGGCGACCAGAATATCCACCTGCTGGAAAAGGAATTCCGCGTCACGGCGGTCTGCCGCGGCTCGGTGCTGCGCTTTACCGGTGAGCAGAAGGATGTGGACGCCGCCGCCCGCGCCGTGGACGGCATGGTCACCCTGATGGAAAACCACACCCCGCTTGAGGAGCAGACCGTGCGCTACTGCATCAGCCTGGCCCACGGGGGCGAGGAAAAGCGCCTGCGGGAGCTGACCGACGATTTCGTCGCAGTCACGGCCAAGGGTCGTCCCATCCACCCCAAGACGCTGGGCCAGAAGGAATATCTCGCCGCCATCCGCAAAAATGCCATCACGTTCGGTGTCGGGCCTGCAGGCACCGGCAAGACGTATCTGGCTGTGGCAATGGCGGTCAAGGCGTTCAAGTCCAAGGATGTCAGCCGCATCATCCTGACCCGCCCTGCCGTCGAGGCGGGGGAGAAGCTCGGCTTCCTGCCGGGCGACCTGCAAAACAAGGTTGATCCGTATCTGCGCCCGCTCTACGACGGGCTGTTTGATCTGCTGGGGGCCGAGACGTTCCAGAAGCTGTTTGAAAAGCAGGTCATTGAGGTCGCACCGCTCGCCTATATGCGCGGGCGCACGCTGGATGACGCCTTCATCATCCTGGACGAGGCCCAGAACACCACGCCCGAGCAGATGAAGATGTTCCTGACGCGCATGGGCGTCGGCAGCAAGGTCGTGGTCACCGGCGACGTGACCCAGATCGACCTGCCGGATAAGGTGCGCAGCGGCCTCATGGATGCCCTGCATGTCCTGCGGGACGTCGAGGGCATCGCGCAGGTTCGCCTGACAGAGAAGGACGTCGTGCGCCACCGCCTGGTGCAGCAGATCGTAAAAGCGTATGAAAAGGCCGCCGAGGAGAAGGCTCCCGGCAGCCACAACCATAAACAAACAATGGAGGTCGATTAACGTGTCCAATAAGGTGTTGATTACGAACGATCAAAACGTGGTCAAGGTCCCTTCCGGGCTGCGCATCCTGATCCGCCGCAGCTGCAATGCGGTGCTGGATTTCGAGCATTTTGACGGTCCGGCGGAGATCAGCGTGACCTTCGTGGATAACAACCGCATCCACGAGCTGAACAAGGAGTACCGCAACAAGGATTCCGCCACCGACGTTCTGAGCTTCCCGCTCGGTGAAAACGGCGAGTATGACATTGACGAGGACAACGGCTGCAAGCTGCTGGGCGACATCGTCATCTCGATGGAGCGCGCCATGGAGCAGGCCGAGCTGTACGGCCATTCTTTGCAGCGTGAGGTCGCGTATCTGACGGTACATTCGATGCTGCACCTGCTGGGCTACGACCATGAGGCCGGCGGCCTGGAGGCTGTGCGCATGCGCGAGAAGGAGGAGGCCGTGCTCATCCAGCTCGGCCTGCCGCGCACTGTTTCCTATACCAGCGATGAAATTTGAGCAGCTGACCCGCTTTGCGCGGGGCTTTGTCTATGCCTACAACGGCATACGCGCCGCTGTGCAGGAGGAACGCAACTTCCGGTTTCACCTCTGCGCGGCGTTCTATGCCTTTGTGGCGGCGTTCTGGGCGGAGCTTGACCCCGTGGAGACCGCGCTTATCGCACTCTGCGTGGCGGCGGTGTTGGCGCTGGAGCTTGTCAACTCCGCGATTGAGCGCGCCGTGGACAAGCCCGACACCACCCACTGGTGGAGCGCAGGCGCGGCCAAGGATATGGCCGCGGGTGCAGTGCTCGTCATGGCGGTGGGAACGCTGATCGTGGCCCTCTGCGTGTTCTGGCCGCGGCTGGGCACGCTGTGGGCTAACTTTACGCTGCGCCCCACACGCCCGGCGTGGCTGGTGCTGACGCTGGTCCTCTTCTGCAAATTCATTTTCCGTTCTTCCAACTCAACAGAGAAAGGCAAACAACCGAATGGCAAAACCGATTCCTGAAATGCCGTCCAGCGTCTTTGTGGCGCTGGTGGGCCGCCCCAACGTGGGCAAATCCAGCCTGACAAACTACCTTGTGGGCGAAAAGGTCGCTATTGTGACCAAAAAGCCCCAGACGACCCGCAGCCGCATTACCGGCGTCATCACCAAGGGCTCCGTGCAATATGTGCTGATGGACACCCCCGGCATCCACGCCGCCCGCAACAAGCTGGACGCCCGCATGACCCAGACCGCAGCCGCCAGCCTGAAGGACGTCGATGTGACGATGATGCTGTTTGAACCGGCAGGGGAGTTCACCGACGCCGAGCTGACGATGGTCAAGGCGCTGCAAAAGGGCGGCCCGGCCATTGCCGTTATCAACAAGGTGGACCTGCTGGATAACTTTGCCGCGCTGGAAGCCCGCAAGAAGCAGCTGGAGGAGTTCGGCTGCTTTGATCACATCGTCACGATCTCGGCTAAGGACGGCACGGGCTGCGATGAACTGTTTGCCATGCTCAAGCCCTACGGCAACGAGGGCCCGCACTATTTCGATGATGACGCCTTCACCGATATGCCGGAGAAGGAACTTGTCGCAGAGCTTGTGCGCGAGAAGGCACTGCTTTTCCTGCGTGAGGAGGTACCCCACGGCATCGCCGTCGTTGTCGAGCGGTTTAAAGAGCGCCCCGACAAGGATCTCATCGACATTGACGTGGACATCTACTGTGAGCGCAAGAGCCATAAGGGCATGATCATCGGCAAGGGCGGCCAGATGCTGAAAAAAATTGCCTCCGCCGCCCGCATGGACATTGAGGAACTGCTCGGCGTCAAGGTCAACCTCCAATGCTGGGTCAAGGTCCGCGAGGACTGGCGCGATAACGAACTGCAGCTGAACTCGCTGGGATTTGCGAAGCCGTAACGATACTGCACGTCGTAGGGGCGGGGTATGCCCCGCCCGCAGCCTACCCGTTATAGAGCATTATCCGTAAGGCCGCGGGCCGGCCAAATACGCACCCAAAAGAAAACCAAAAAAAATTTAATAAACAAAAAAACAAACAAACCCAAAAAACAAAAAGGAAAAAATAACAAAAATG
>ENA-UOJA01002133-UOJA01002133.1-human-gut-metagenome-genome-assembly--contig:-C19-NODE-2133-length-14325-cov-33.652698_pt1 | contig 14325 bp, 10 predicted proteins | sample MGYA00242337_ERZ723884 | MGnify/ENA metagenome assembly ERZ723884
TTTCACTGTTCAGTTATCAATGTTCGTTGTTGTTATTTTCAACAGCTTGTATATTATATCATATCTTCAAGTCGTTGTCAACAACTTTTTTTATTTTTCTTTGTTGTCGTTCTTTCGCGGCAACTCTGATATCTTATCACATCTGTCGCTTTTTGTCAACAACTTTTTTTCTCGGCAATTTATTCTGTCGGAGCTCAATATCACTTGGCTTTATCCGATCAGAACTGCTCTGCACGAGTCAGCTTTGTTATAATACCACCCAGCTCGAATTTTGTCAATCAGAAATTACAAATTAAATTATATTCAGACAATTTATGTTGTATTCTAAAATTGTTATATCATGCTTTTTATTTTTCACACAATACAAGAAATTCATATCACATAGCCTATGCCTGAATTGCATCCAGTGCCTCCCTGACATTTGCCACCCCGATCAGCTTCATTGCATACTTCTTCCCTACAGAAGGAAGGGATACTTTTGGCAGAATGCATACTTCAAAACCGAGTTTGGCTGCCTCTGCCACACGTTGTTCTGCCATGCTTACACCACGCACTTCCCCGCTTAATCCCACCTCGCCAAAACAGATGGTCTTCTCATCAATCGTCAGATCCAGTTTGCTTGACATAATGGCAAGCACAATTCCCAGATCAATTGCCGGTTCATTCATACGGATTCCGCCCGCGATATTTACATAAGCATCACAATCCGACAACTGCATTCCAATACGTTTTTCCAAAACTGCCATCAGCAGATTCACGCGGTTAAAGTCCGTTCCGGTCGCAGTTCTCCTCGGATTGTTGAAATAGCTGTGACAGATCAGCGCCTGAATTTCCAAAAGAATCGGACGGGTACCCTCGATGGAACATGCCACGACAGAACCTGAAGCATCCTTTGGTTTGCCGCTGAGCATATACTCGGACGGATTCTCCACTTCAACCAGTCCCTCTGTGCGCATCTCAAAAACACCGATCTCGTTCGTGGAGCCAAAACGGTTCTTCACGCCACGCAGAATCCGGTAGCTTTCATGACGGTCTCCTTCAAAATAAAGAACCGTATCCACCATATGTTCCAGTACACGTGGACCTGCCACGACCCCTTCCTTTGTCACATGCCCAACAATAAAGATCGAGATATCCATTCCTTTTGCGATCTGCATAAGAACACCTGTCGACTCACGCACCTGTGACACGCTGCCAGGCGCCGAGGAAACGTTTTCGTTATACATGGTCTGGATACTGTCGATCACCACAATCTGTGGCTTATTCCGTTCAATTACCGTGCGTATGGTGTCCAGACTGGTCTCACACAACAGTTCCAGATGATCACTGAACGTGCCAATCCGCTCTGCACGCAGTTTGATCTGCTGCAGGGACTCTTCCCCGGACACATACAGTACCGAAAGATTCTGCCCGGACAGATTCCGGCAGACTTGTAATAAAAGCGTTGATTTACCAATTCCCGGATCTCCTCCAACCAGAACGAGGGAGCCTTTTACAACTCCCCCGCCCAATACACGATCCAGCTCCGGCATGGATGTGGAAATCCGCTCCTCATCCGATGTCTTTATTGCAGAAAGCGGAACAGGTTTCGCTTCTGTCGCTGGTTTTATTTTTCCGGAAGTACTGAGTGCTTTCCGGTCCACCAGTTCCTCTACGAACGTGTTCCACTCTCTGCATGCCGGACACTGGCCCATCCATTTGGATGATTCATATCCGCAATTCTGGCAAAAAAACGCACTGGTTTTTGTTTTTGCCATATATTATCTCTTTTCTACGCGGATTGCTACCGCATCTGCTCCTTCTAATTCTACGCTCAGGCTTAATTTGCCTCCAAGATTGGTCTTCATTGTTCCTGCAGACTTGCCATCGATATCAATCTCGTACTCTGTCTCTTCTGCCAGCTCCAATGTGATCTGTGCATCTTCCGGTCCCTCTACCGTAAAGCTGACAGTATTCTCATCCTCTGTAAAATTGGTAACAGCTGTACCCGGTACAGATTCATATACAAACAGTCCGTTACGCTCCAGTTTTGTAATCTCCTTGAACGTTTTTACTTTGTATTTATCTCCATGAAATTCGTAGTTATCAAGCTTTGCTTTCGCTCCCAGAGTGTAATCGCCGAAACTAAGGGTTCCGTTTCCTTCCGTACGAATTAATTCACTGATTGCAGCCATGATTTTTCCTCCTGTGTGGTTGATTATTTGGTTCTTAAATTATATCACTTTTTATCTTTTGATACAATGATTTCCTTGTTCTTCGTCGTCACGATCACACGGTCTTTCGCATGGATTTCTCCACGGATCAGTGCGTCTGCCAAACGGTCTTCCACCTCATCCTGCAGTTTTCTACGCAGAGGTCTGGCACCGTATTTGCGGTCATACGCTTTTTCAACAATATATTCCTTTGCAGCTTCCCGTACCACCAGATCGATCTGTAACTGTTCCTTACAGCGTTTCTGTAAATCACGCACCATAATGCCGATGATTTTTTTCATATCGTCTTTGTTCAGCGCACGGAATACAATTGTCTCATCAATACGGTTTAAAAACTCCGGTTTAAAAATACGTTTGACTTCTTCCATCACGCTGGCTTTCATCCGCTCGTGATCCTGCTTTTCATCTTCTTTTGCACCAAAGCCAAGCTTCTTCGGCTCGATGATCGACTGTGCGCCCGCATTACTGGTCATGATGATAATGGTATTCTTGAAATCTACTTTGCGTCCCTGGGAATCTGTAATATGCCCGTCATCCAGCACCTGAAGTAAGATGTTAAACACATCTGGATGGGCTTTTTCAATTTCATCAAACAAAATCACAGAAAACGGATTTCTGCGGACTTTTTCAGAAAGCTGGCCCCCATCCTCATGGCCCACATATCCTGGCGGGGAGCCAATCATTTTGGATACACTGTGCTTTTCCATATACTCCGACATATCTACCCGGATCATGGATTCCTCGTTGCCAAACACAGCCTCTGCCAGTGCTTTGGAAACTTCCGTCTTTCCGACACCGGTTGGTCCCAAAAACAGGAACGAACCGATCGGACGCTTCGGGTCTTTGAGTCCCACGCGACCACGGCGGACAGCCTTGGAAACTGCGGATACCGCTTCTTCCTGTCCAATCACGCGCTTGTGCAGTGTTTCTTCCAGTTTCTGCAGACGGGATGCCTCGCTTTCTGTCAGACGGCTGACCGGAATCTTTGTCCATCCAGCCACCACATCGGCAATCTCATTTTCGCCCACCACCGGAACTTTGTTTTTGGATACGCGGCGGTTCTTTTTTTCGAGTTTTTCCCTGGATGCCTGCAGGCTCTCCCGTGTCTCTTTCCATGTGCGGGCTTTCTCGATATCTCCCTCCTGCAGCGCATGTTCCATATCCAGTTCCGTCTGATGGATCTCGCGGTTTAACTGCATCATCTCATCCGATCCATGCATCATTCCAAGCCGTGCTTTTGCAGCTGCCTCATCCATCAGATCAATCGCCTTATCCGGCAGAAAACGGTCATTGACATAACGGGCAGATAAACGCACGGATGCTTCCACTCCCTCATCCGTAATCTGCACATGATGATGCTTTTCATACAGCTTTCGCAGCCCTTTTAAAATCTCAATGGATTCTTCCTCTGTCGGTTCCTCCACCTGTACCGGCTGGAACCGCCGCTCGAGTGCTGCATCTTTTTCAATATACTTGCGATACTCTTCGATCGTGGTTGCACCGATCACCTGCACATCTCCGCGTGCAAGTGCCGGTTTTAAAATATTGGACGCATCCAGTGCACCTTCTGCTCCACCTGCGCCAATAATCGTGTGCAGTTCATCAATAAACAGCAGCACGTTCCCAGCCGTTTCCACTTCATTTATCACTTTTTTAATACGGTCTTCAAATTCCCCGCGGTATTTGGATTTTGCAACGAGTCCGGACATGTCCAGAGATACCAGACGTTTATCTGCCACAATATCCGGTACGTTTCCGTTTACCAGACTCTGTGCAATTCCTTCAACGATCGCTGTCTTACCGACACCCGGCTCTCCGATCAGACACGGATTATTTTTGCCTCTGCGGCACAGAATCTGGATCACCCGTTCGGTTTCCTTTTCCCTGCCAATTACCGGGTCTAACCGTCCGGCCCGCGCCATAGCTGTCAGATCGCGGGAATACTGATCGAGCGTAGGGGTAAGTGTTGCCTCCTCATTTCTTCCACGCTGGATTTCTTCCCGGTACTGTGCCGGGTCCTCTCCCATCGCAGCAAGAATATCCACAAAAAGTTTCTGTGGGTTGGCTCCCATTGTATTTAAAAGCCGGGAAGCTGCACAATCCCCCTCTTTTATGATGGCAAGCAGCAGGTGTTCGGTTCCGATCCGTTCACTGTCAAAACGGTCTGCCATCTCCCTGGCACGATCCAGCACCATCTGGGTACGCGGAGAATATCCGTCACGGTCTGCCACCGTCACCTCCTCACCTGCCGCAACCAGTTCATCAATCAGCTTAAGCAGCGCTTCCAGTTCCACATTATTGGCTGTCAGTACTTCTGCTGCTACACCGGTTCCTTCCTTGAGCAGCCCCGCCAGAATATGTTCGGTTCCGACATAGTTGCAGCCGGACGAACGGGAAAGGCGGTTCGCATAATTCAGAGCTTTTTTCGCCTTATCTGTATATGGAATCAAAATTTATACCTCCTGTTACAATTCTACAAATCAATAAATTCGATATCGTCATCGGTATCTTTTTGGGTTGTTTTCTTCTTTCTTCCGAGCACGGAGCTTCGAACTTCTTCTGCCAGTTCTTTCTGCAGCATGATATCTTCATCATCTGCATCCCGGTAATGGTTCTCCCGCTTCTCCCGCTCTTTTTCCCTGTCATCGGTATCTTCTTCCGGATCATCCAGGTCATCCTCCAGATCATCCAGATCATCGTCCAGATCATCCTCAATACCCTCTAACAGTTTATGCATAAATCCGCCTTTTTTGCGGAATGTTTCCTTTCCGTAACGCTTGGATATTCCGGTGTCATCCGGATCATCCGTTTCATACAGTTTTTCATCGTCCGGATCATCGTAATCCTCATCGTCATCATCATCATCGTCATAAAAATCATCATAAGGATCGTCATCATCTTTTTTTCTTTTGACGATCAGAACCACTATGATAATCAGAAGAATCAGTACAACCACAACGAACGCACAGAGAATCAGCCGCATCTGGCTTTCCGTACTCTGGAACAGGCCCGTTTCCCCTTCCTGGGTAGAAGCTTCTGCAGATGTTGTCTCTTCCCCTATGGTATGCTTATACTGGTTATAGTTCATACATACAAACGGATAAATTTCTTCCGGATCATCCAGATCCAGCATATACAAAGCACCGTTTTGTCCGTTTTCATCCACCAGATACAAAAGTCTCAGCGGTGTGTCTATTCCGTCTTTGCGCATGCACGGATACTGATTTTCCCACAAAGTCACTGTATCTTTGACAAAGCCATCCAAAACATAGCGATCCGGAATACTGTCTGTCAGATAGAGATTTGTTCCGTCAATCGTAAAATACTGCTGCGCGTCTGCCGGAGCCTGTGTCTCTCCTTTTTGCTGTGTATCCTGTGATTCCTGCTGCGCAGCTCCTCTGGTCACCTGAATGGTATAGGTCTTTTTCACACCATTTTCCGCCTGCACGACGATCTGTACTTTATTTACACCGGTTTTCAGTTTGTCTGCCCCACTGACCGAGATCACAGATGCCTTAGCATCATTTGGCTGTGCGCTGACTGCCAGCGATGTCACCTGATCTCCCACTTTTGCCTGATATTCGGTAACTTTCGACTGAAATTCCGGAGAAAGGGTTCCTTCGGAAATCGTCAGGGATGCCAGCGTATTGTCTTTTGATTTGTCATCTGCTGCCGCTGCCGAATTTTCAACAGCTACAGATACACTTGCACCTCCCACATCCACGCGGTCCCCTTCCTGATTGCCCGCAGATGGTGCGGATGCGGCAAAACTTGCAGTTCCCGCCGCATCTGCTTTAAATTTAACAGTTCCGCTTGCACGCTTGTTTCCGGAACCGTAACTTCCCAGAGTCATAGAAACCGTGCCTGCATTTACACTGGTTTCCGCTGTTGCTGACTGATAAGTAAAAAGATCTTTGGAATATGTCAGATTTACCGTTCCCGTCACCCCTGCCGGAAGTGTCACTGTCACTGCCAGAGTATCTCCTATTTTCACGGATCTGGCGCTTAAAGCAATGATCATGCTCTCCGCCTGTGCATGCACATCCGGTGTCATGATACAACTGATCAGAAATACCAGTGCCAGTACCACTCCCAGTATCCGTTTTCCTTTTGCTTTGCTTTTTTGTCTCATATGTTCTGCCTTTCTTTTACTGCTGAATGGTGATCTTCCCCTGAAGATGTTTGTTCAGATATACCAGATCAAGCACATTGACCCCGTCTTTTTTGCGGTTTGTATCTGCGGCCTTAAGATAACATCTGGTAAGCTTTTGGGTACCATTCAGATGCCTGTTCAAACGGTTCAGATCTGTTTTGTTGATCTTTCCATCTCCGTTTACATCTCCATAAATCACAAGCGTATAGGAAGAAACTTTCTTGTTTTTGCTGTCATACACCTGCAGAACATTGCCGGTTGAAACGATTCCGGTAACACTCTTTTTGGATGCACTGAACAGTTTGACCGTTCCCGCGGTCACTTTAAGTTTTTTCAAAAATGTTGCCGCCTTTGTTCCCGGCGCAATCCCCGTAACCATTTTGTTTTTCAACTGATATGTTTTCGAAGTCACGGAAGTCTTCTCGGTCTCTGCCGCTGCACCAGCTTTCTTTACAATGGTAAGCGTATAGGTTTTGGATGCTCCGCTCTCCGATTTGCAGGTAACTTTACACGTATTGGTTCCCGTCTGAAGTTTTTTGGTGCCGGTTCCCGTCACAGAAGATTTCGCAGCTACCGGTGATGCACTTATGGTAACGGTGGAAACTTTGCTGTCCACGACGAGGGAATACGAAGTCGTGTCTCCGCGAAATACCGGTGTCAGTGTCTGTCCGGTTACGCTGAGCGATTTCAGATAGTTATTCGGATTTCCACTGGCTGTAAATGTCACTGCAGATGCCGGCATACCGGAATAAACCGGAATACGGAATACAAATGCCTGCTGCTTGTCCGCATACCCCTGTCCAAGCTTTCTGCCCTCGTTGTAAGCAGCCGCAAGGTTTGCCATATACTGGTGGCTGTACAGATTCTTCTGATTCACTACATTAAACTTCTGGAAATACAACGTATCCTGGCCCACGCCAATGTAGTTTTTCGCCAGAATTTTTGCTCCTCCTTCAAGTGCTGCATACCGGGTATTCCATCCCGCTTTTTTTGCATATGCCAGTCCGTTTTTGATGACCAGTGTGGAGGTAATGCCCGCTGCCCCCACATTAAAATAGTTATAGTACCCCTTATAACCGCTATAAGTTCCGGAAATCAGGGAACTGGTTCCTTTTAACCCCTGCTCCTGGCGCACTCTCGATGCAAGATGATATGGGCTGACCCCGGTTTCCTCACCGATATCCATAAATGCCTGCGCATAATCCAGCGCAGATCCATCGCTGTCCTCAACCGTATTCTCCATAAAGGTTCCTTTCAGAATAGAAGAAACTCCCTGTCTGGTCTGCACCTTGCTGAAACTTAAACTTTCAAATTGAAAAATATCGGTTTCATTGAGAAAATTCCGTGGATCTAAATAATAAGCGATATAGTCTGCATCAGCACCGACCCACGAAGATCCGTCATAGACCGTCCACACATTGGTGGTCCAGTCATATGCACCGTCTGCGGTGGATTTGGTTGCGTCATTTCCGGTCTTCGGAACAAGATTGACTCCGTTTACGCTCTCTTTGCTGACCACGGTATTCCAATCAAGCCCGGTCTTAACCGCCTGAAACTGCCACTGCGGATATGCTGTGTGAAGCGCGGAAAGTGCACGGATGTAACTATCCGGAAATCCTGCCGCACGCAGCTGCACGGCATAACTACTGGCTGCTGCATCTGTACGCACACTAACTCCGGCAAGTGTTCCTGTTATAAGAATTGCCCCACAAAGCAGGGCACTCAAAAAGCGTTTTATCTTTCGCATATTCTTCCTCACCTGTTATGATCTGACTGCGCGGCATCCCAAATGCAGTGCAGTCTTTCTGTATCATTATATAGAAAAAGCATATCTGCGTCAATTCTGTGCGTTGTTCTTTTTGTTCCGGGTACAGTTACTCTCCTTTATGATATAATGCGGACGTCTTTTGACTTCCATATAGGTTTTTGCAATATACTGTCCCATAATTCCCATACAAAACAGCTGGATTCCGCCAATGCATGTCACGATACATACCAGCGACGGCCAGCCGGCAACCGGATCCCCGAATACCAATGCGCGTACGATTTCCGCGATGATTGCAATAAAAGAAACCACGGTGAGCACCAGCCCCAGATACGAGGAAATCTTCAGCGGAACATCCGAAAAATTGATAATCCCATCAAACGAATAACGCACAAGTTTCCAGAAACTCCACTTGGTTTCTCCCGCAGACCGTTCTACATTTTGAAATTCCAGCCATTTGGTATCATATCCGACCCAGGCAAAGATTCCCTTGGAAAACCGGTTGTATTCGCTGACGGAAAGAATGGAATCTACCATTGCACGGTTCATCAGACGGTAATCCCTTGCCCCATCTGCAATCTCAATGTGGGAAAGTTTCCGCATAACTTTATAAAACATGCGTGCAAAAAACGAACGGATCTTCGGCTCTCCCTGCCGGTTCACCCGCCGGGTTGCCACATTGTCACAGTCTCCGGCTTCTAACATCGCAGCCATCTGTGGCAAAAGAGTGGGCGGATCCTGCAGATCCGCATCCATCGTCGTCACATAATCCCCCTTTGCATAGGACAATCCTGCCAGCAGCGCCGCTTCTTTTCCAAAATTGCGGGAAAAAGAAAGATAGTGCACGCGCTCATCTTCTGCTGCAAGTTCCCGGATCTTTTGCAGTGTTGCATCCTTCGATCCGTCATTGACAAATACATATTCAAAATCATAATCGCCCATTTCCCGTGTCACGCGGTTTAATTCCCGGTACAAAATCTGCAGAGATTCCTGCTCATTGTACATCGGTACGACGATACTGATGCATTTTTTCCCCATATTTCCCCCTTGTCTTATACCTTATCCACATACTAAACAGGAATAACAGAAGCGCAGCTATGCTGATGGCAGCTCCGATCTGTACGCCCGGTGTGGTATAACGCAGCTCGATCTTATGCGTTCCTTCTTTTAAGTGTACACCAATGAGTGCATCCGCGAAAGGCTTTATTTTCGTCTTTTTACCGTCTACATACAGACTCCAGCCCTCATCTGCAGGCACTGACAGAATCAGTCTTCCCGCCTGCCTGACATCGATACTTCCAACGATCCTGCGATCTGTCATTTTTTCGAGTGACATGGTCTGTTCGCTGAGCGTCTCATACGCAGTGCACATGGCCTTGAAATTCAGGCGGTACACATGGTATTCGATCGTTTCTGCATTGAGATTGGTAATATGGATCTTTGTTCCTGCTTTGCACTCTCCCAGATCCAGCAGATAGCGGTGGGTGGTCTTTCCATACTGCTGCGTCCATCCGTCATCTCTTGATACTGTCAGGGAATCCGCATTGCAGGTCACATAATCCGCATAATAATATCCATCCTCAGATATATCAATTGTCGTATCCCCGGCTGCCTGCGACTGTGTACAGGTTGCCGGATAAAGCATGTCTCCTTTTGCTCCCAGCTGCTGTGCCAGGGAATTCAGGGAACCGATCCTATCAAGCATGGAAGATTCCCAGCCTTTTATTGCCTTCTCGCTCATCATATAGCCAAGTGGCAGGCAGTAGTTATTCCGATAAAGATAATTTCCATTGCTGCTTCCCACAAGTGTCCGCAGTGGACTTTCATCCACCGGATTAGAGGAAAGCATATACTTCACCGAAAACATGGCTGACGGAAGCGGGGAAGCACCATTGTAACAGTAGAAATTTTTTCCGCCCTCCATATACAGGCTCTGGAAGAGATGGCTGACATCCAGATTCATCAGGGAGGAAAATATGGTTGCCGAACGGTATCCGTACAGGCTGTCATCGTTTTTGGTTTTCCGCCCACTGTCCTCCACCCGGTAAAATCCGTCATTTCCGTTATCCTCTTTTGCCTGTTGCAGCAGATCTTCGTAGTACCCCTGTTTATCCGTATATGCCACGCGGCTGGTAACGCCAAGCCCGGTTACCGCCATATTGACTGCCAGTTCTGCAATGGCAACACAAAAGGCAGCTTCCCGCAGGGCTATCCGCATTTTCTTCGGGGCAATTTTAAGCAAAAGAAGCAGGATTCCATAAACTAAGATAAACAGCATGGTAATCACAACTGCCATGTACTCTGTCACCAGTTCATCCCCGTAATATCCGGAGAGAACCATCAGTGTCAGTGCGGCAAGCACTGCTATGATGATATGGCAGCATCTGGTTCCTTTCCATTTGCGGATCGTTGCAAATCCCATGACCAGAAGCACAAAAATGTAAAGGAATGACTGTCTGCCCGGCAACGCCTGCGGAAAATGCATACCATGCCAGATATAATCCAGCTGATTATCCGCAAAGCTCACAAGGAAAAAGACAAGCATCAGCATACGCGGAACTTTTTCCTTCCAGGAGATTCTGCGGTTCAGCACATACAGCCATACTAGTACCAGGGTAAATGCCCCGGCATACAGATTCGGCCAGTGATCATTTCCCGTATAACTTGTAGTGACGGCTGCCGCACGCCCCAGCTCCGCAATAACAGAAAAATACCACTCCAGCGTTTTCGGAAAGCTGTCTTCAGCAGACCCGGAAGCAGAAAGCACGGCGATCTCCGGCAATAGCAGTACCATCGAGACAGACCCTGCCAGCAGGGAATACCATGCGAACCGTAAAAATGCTTTCAGTTTTCCTCCTTTCTGCGTAAAAAAGAGAAGAATAAAATAAAACACCAGAAAGATACAGATCATGATGGAAATGTAATAATTTGCAAACACCGACAATGCAAGTGTCACAAAATACAGTCCCGGTTTCTGCTCCCGTACCAGTTTTTCCAGTCCCACCATGATCAGAGGAAAAAGAAGGATGCAGTCCATCCACATGATATCCCAGCTGTAGGCTGCCACAAATCCGGACAATGCATATGCCGTAGAAAATACAAGTGCCGGAATCACCTGATTTTTATGGAGTTTTGAGTCTTTTCCAATCAGATGAAAATGATATTTTAAGAATAAGAAAAAAGTCAGTCCGCACAGGGCAATCTTTGCCAGCACCAGTATCGTCATAAACTCGATCACATAATGTTTCGGGCAGAGCACGATCAGAAAATTAAGCGGACTCGCCAGATAATAGGCATACAGGGAAACAAAATCCGATCCCAGTCCCAGGTTCCAGGAATACTGCAGACTTCCGCCGGTTCTTAATTTATGAAGAAACTCTGTAAAAAACGGACAGTACTGATGATACATATCGATATGCAGAATACAGTTATCCCCGAAAGGATATACCCCGTTTCCGATACAGATGACCACACAGATTATAAATGGCATAAGAAATGCCATCACATAAGGAAATGACCGGTGCGACACCATCCGCGAAATCATTTTTTTCATGTTCTTACTCATCCTTTTCCTTGTTTTTTTCAAACAACTGATAATACTGAAGCTTCTTGTAAGTCTGAAGCTGTTTTTCATCGGCTCCGATCCCTTTTGTCTGCCCCGCTGCAGAGATCACCGGGTAAGTTTTGCTCAGACTTAAGAGGTAATTCTGGTATGCATTCGTCGGCACTCCTGCTGCGGTAAGTACCTGCGCCGCAAGATAATTCAGACTCGTATTTTTATCTTTCGCTCCCTCGATCCCATAATTACTCCACACCAGATAAGGTACGAGATAACGTTTTTGTGTCTCTGCCTGTGCCCCGTTTTCCACGACAGAAGCCACTGTATCATTCGGCTGATGATCCCCGAAAAATACGATGATCGTCCTGTCATCCACTTTGGAAAAATAATCAATCAGATTTTCGAGTGCCTGATCGGTCTTGTGGATCAGTGTCAGATACTGATTGAGCGGTTCGCTGGCATACTGTGACTGGATATCATTCGTCAGATTCATATAGGTATCGGTATATCCGCCATGATTCTGCATCGTCACATTGAAAATAAAGGCCGGTTTGCCGGAGGCTTTGTTTTTCTCATAAGTTTCTATAATATGCTCCATATCCGATGCATCGCTGATATAATTGCGCACATAGGAGACATCCCTGTAATCTTCCATAAAATCCAGATTGTCAAATCCAAGCAGAGGATACACTTTATCCCGGTTCCATCCGCTGGCCTGATACGGATGCTGTGCATAGGTCGCATATCCTAAGGATTTCAGATAACCTGCTAAAGACGGTGTCCTGCTCTTGATGTACTGCTGATACGGAATACTTCCGTTCGGAAGAAATGCCATCGTATTGCCTGTCAGGAATTCAAATTCCGAATCCGCAGTGTTTCCCCCACACACAGATGTCTGGACATATCCCGTGACCGTGTTTTTCTCCCCCTGCTGCATCCGGTGCATAAACGGCATGTAATCCTCATTGGTTTCTAACGGTCCCAGCACTTTTAAATCCGAAAATGCCTCATCCATGATGACAATGATGTTGGGCAGATCCTGTGTGTCGGTTTCTGTTGTTTTAGTTTCGTATTTCGCCAGCGTCTCTTTTGCTTCATCCGCATCGTATCCTGCCGGACGCTCCACTGCCACATAGGCAAGATCCATGGCAAAGGTCACCGCCATGCCGTTTACTTTTGTCATATATGCCGGTGTGAACAGAAACGGATACAGATAATGTTTTGTCTGAAACGATTCCTGCTGCAGGGCATTGACAAATGTACACAATGCCAGTCCCACCAGTACGATACTCCCCAGCCTTATTTTCCAGGAAAAACGCGGACCTTTTTTTAAAAACCGGGCCAGCACAAATAATGCAATAAAAACAAGTGTAACAATCACCATGCGCCGGTCCGGTGTAAAATCATAGTTTCCAGCCACACTGGCTGCTGTTCCGGCCGAAAACAGATCCCACGGAACAAACGGTGTGGAACGGAATTTCATCACATAATGATTGGTAATTCCAAACGCCACAGCAAGTCCGTACAGCACTCTGGACGCAAAACACATTCTTCCAGTCAGAAAATATAACATCCATCCGATCAGCTCAAACAAAAAAATATTAAAAAGCTGTGCTCCCACACGCACTTCCGCAAACGGATTGTGTTCATAACACTCCATCAGGTAAAAAGCAAACACCGGAACCACGGCATACCAAAACAGCCATATGCCCTTCTGCTTCCACCCTTCTGTCCGTTTCTGTGCGTTGTTTTTCTCCCTTTTTGTCTGCTTGCGTGCGACTGTCTGCTCCATGTTCCCTAACATAAAAATGAGTATGGCTCCTTCCATTCCTTCCATTTCCATCGCTTTTCATACGATTTTATCTGAATAGAATTTTACCACACTCATTCTGCTTTTAAAACGCATTTCACATTTTTATCATAATTTCGTTCTAGTAATTGGATAACTCCAGACGCTCCCGGTATGCACGATCCATACCATCGATCACGCGGCGTGCCTGCCCGTATCTGCGTGGATTGATGGTGATCACCCAGAGGGTATCTGCCCCCTGGTAGGTTTCCCTCTTAAAAAAAGGAATCTTTTTACTGTTCTTTGTAAACGGGATGTGCTGTTCAAGCAGTGCCTCCGCCGTATGTGTACTCACTCTGGAATTGGTGGTACGGCACAGTTCCACGTCGTTATCCTTATAATTTCCAAGTTTCATCGTCATGCTTTTTGCATCTTCCTCCTCACGTGACTTTTACCTCAATCTCCCTGCCAAGTCCTCCTGCAACTTTTTCCAGAAAGTCCAGACTCGGATTATATCTCCCGCTCTCCAGACGGGAAATATTTGACTTTCTGGTACCGACTTTTTCTGCGAGCCGTTCCTGTGTCATCCCCTGCTCCTTTCGCACCTGCCGAAGCTGGGCTGCAATTTCCTGTCTGGCGTGATTACGTTCCTGCATATCCGCCCCCTTACACCTTTATAAATCGTGCTCATGTATTCTAAAGTTATCATATATGATAACTTCTGTCAATGAACCAAAAGTCCTATTCCCGAAATCATAAAAAGGCTTGCAAATGCGTCTTTCATATGTTAATATAATATTTGTTCGCGCCGGCATGTCGGAATTGGCAGACGAGGCAGACTCAAAA
>ENA-UOJA01002148-UOJA01002148.1-human-gut-metagenome-genome-assembly--contig:-C19-NODE-2148-length-14269-cov-5.012593_pt1 | contig 14269 bp, 9 predicted proteins | sample MGYA00242337_ERZ723884 | MGnify/ENA metagenome assembly ERZ723884
TATGTTAGAGACCAAAGAGTTTCTCATGCAAATCCCTGTGAGCAGCTATTTAGCGGCATTGGCTATTCCAATTTTAGTCTTTTTACATTATAAAAGTGCGGTCAAATTTGGGGTGAAATTTTATCGCAATAAAACATTCATTGCCCTCGCTACCCTGTTGATTGGCTACAACTTACCGATTGCTGCGCCATTAAAAGAAACAATAGATTCGAGTGTAGAAATTGTTAATGAATGGCAAAAATTGAAAAAAATGTCACAGGAAAGCAGCTGGGGACAATCCACATTAGAAAATTCTAAATACCAAGATTATGTGATTATTTTGGGTGAAAGTGCGCGAAAAGATTACTTACATGCGTATGGCTATCCTGTTAATGACACGCCCTTTATGTCATCTGCAAATGGTACACTCATTGATGGCATGACATCCGCCGGAACTAACACTGTCGCCTCATTGCGCTTAATGTTAACGTTACCGGATAAAGAAAAATGGGAACCCAACTATGATTTAAGCTTAGTGGATCTCATTAAGTCTGCAGGTCTGAAAACCTACTGGCTGTCTAATCAAGGTTTCTTAGGTGAATATGACACGCCAGTCGCCTCGCTTGCATCAAAATCTGATGAAACCATTTTCTTGAAAAAAGGTGGGAGCTTTAATTCGACAAACTACAGCGACTTTGATCTAATCCCTAAATTTGCCCAAATTTTAGAAGATCCAACGCAAGGTAAACGCTTTATTGTATTACACATTTATGGCTCACATCCGCTTGCTTGCGATCGCGTTGAAGATTACCCAAAAATTTTCAATGATAATGACATCGAAAAAAAGAATGAATACTTAAATTGCTATATTACATCCATTAAGAAAACCGATGATTTTATTAAGAAAGTGTATGAAACCCTCAAAGAAAACGAGCAAAAAACACACCGCACTTTCTCGATGATTTATTTCTCTGATCATGGCTTGTGCCATCAGGAAGATGATAAACATGGTGTGACTTTATTTAACCAAAACTGTCACAGCCAATTACATCATAATATTCCGCTCTTTAAGATTTCATCTGATGATACGGCACGTAAAGAATACAAAGCCTTTAAATCTGGTTTGAATTTCTTAGAAGGCATCGCTAATTGGATAGGGATTAAAAATCCGAAGCTGACATTAGAAGAAGATTTATTCTCTGAACAAGCTGACAAAGACGATTATGGGCTGAAAAAACTGATTGAAGAAAAATATCGTAAAGATGCAGACCCCGCCATCGATATTCGTCCAAAGAAATAAAGCATCTCAAATTTAAGATAACAAAAAAGCCGATATTGAATATCGGCTTTTTTATAATATCTCAATGGAGAAAATTAAGCGTTACCGCCAGTGATTTTTGCAACTTCAGCTGCGAAATCTTCTTCTTTTTTCTCGATACCTTCACCTACTTCTAAACGGATGAAGTTAGACACTGAAGTATTTACTGATTTTAAGAAGTCGCCTACAGATACAGAAGGATCCATTACGAATGCTTGACCTGTTAATGAAACTTCACCAGTGAATTTCTTCATACGGCCTTCAACCATTTTCTCTGCAATTTCTTTTGGTTTGCCAGAGTTAACTGCGATATCAATTTGGATTTGACGCTCGTGTTCAACTACTTCTGCAGGTACATCTTCTGGGTTCACGAATTCTGGTTTAGATGCCGCTACATGCATTGCCACTTTTTTAAGTTCATCAGCTGAACCTTCACCTGCAACTAATACACCGATTTTTGCACCGTGTAAGTATTGAGCAATCACTTGACCATCTAAGTAAGCAACACGACGGATGTTCATGTTCTCACCGATTTTAGCCACTAATGCAGCACGTTTTTCTTCAAATTGTGCTTGTAACGCTTCGATAGTGGTACCTTTGTGTGCTGCTGCGAAATCAGCTACTTCGTTTGCTAAACCTAAGAAACCAGCATCTTTTGCTACGAAGTCAGTTTCACAGTTCATTTCAACTAATACACCGAAACCATTTTCTACACGAGCAAGGATAACACCTTCAGCTGCAACACGGCCTGCTTTTTTAGCAGCTTTAGCTTGACCAGATTTACGCATGTTGTCGATTGCTAACTCGATATCACCGTTTGCTTCAACTAATGCTTTTTTACATTCCATCATACCGGCACCGGTACGTTCACGAAGTTCTTTTACTAATGATGCTGTGATTTCAGCCATTTTAAAAATCCTCTGTCGAAAGTACGATTCATTTTGACCGCACTTTTAGATAAAAATATAGGGGCTAAATTTTAGCCCCTATGCCAATTAATCGTTTGATTATTAAGGGCTTCGCCTTATTGCAAAACTTAAATTATTCTGCGTCAGCTGCTAATTCTTCAGCAACTTGAGCTTCGTTACCACGACCTTCTTTAACCGCTGCTGCAGCTGCAGAAACGTAAAGTTGGATAGCACGAGTCGCATCATCGTTACCAGGGATAACGAAATCTACGCCAGCTGGAGTTGAGTTAGTATCAACGATAGCAAATACAGGAATACCTAGGTTATTTGCTTCTTTAACAGCGATATGTTCGTGGTCTGCACCGATAACGAATAACGCATCTGGTAAGCCGCCCATATCTTTGATACCGCCAAGGCTTAATTCAAGTTTTTCCATCTCACGGGTACGCATTAACGCTTCTTTTTTGGTTAATTTGTCAAAAGTACCGTCTTGAGATTGAGTTTCTAAATCTTTTAAACGTTTAATTGATTGACGAACGGTTTTCCAGTTAGTCAACATACCACCTAACCAACGGTGGTTTACATAATATTGTTGACAGTCTAATGCTGCAGCTTGTACTGCTTCTTGAGCCGCGCGTTTAGTACCAACGAATAATACTTTACCGTTGTTGCTAGCAATACGGGTTAATTCCGCTAAAGCTTCGTTGAATAAAGGTAAAGTTTTTTCTAAGTTGATGATATGAACACCGTTACGAGCACCAAAAATGAAAGGTTTCATTTGTGGATTCCAGTAACGAGTTTGGTGTCCGAAGTGTACGCCCGCGTTGATCATGTCGCGCATTGAAACTTGTGCCATAATATTTTCCTTTTGTTGGGGTTGAGCCTCCACATATCAGCTAATCGACCGTTTGGCACCCCGATTAAGCCTTAATGATATGTGTGTGTTGTTAATAATTAAAAACGCTGCTTTTGAAACCCAAAAACAGCGGTGCGATTTATACCATAAAGTGCGGTCAAAAACCAGTTTATTTTGTCAAATTCATCACTTTTCTTGCTTTAATAAACAATAAAGGGGGACGATGCCGCAAATCTTTAAATTCATCATGCCATTGTGGCTGCTCGGCTAACATGGGTTCAGCCATTTGTTCAATTTGAAAACCTGCAGCAATTAAATCATTAATAATCGTTGCCGTCGTGCGGTGATAGGTTTTAAAAGGTTGTTGAAACCAATTCCGCTCTCTCAATCCTTCATCACGGTAATGATTTAAACGATAAGCGACTTGCTGTTTTTTCTCATTTTTTTCCCAGCGCTCCCCTTCTTTATGGCAAGTTGTAATCGGATGCTCTTGGGAAAAAACCAGTGTGCCGTTAGGCTTAAGTTTGTTGGCAATGGAAGCTAATAAAGCTGGAAAATCTTCAATATAATGAAAAGCAAAAGAGCTAGTAATGACATCAAAATCACGTTCTGGCAATTCTGACAATTTTTCCATCGGTAGCTGATATAACGAAAAACGACCTGAAAACTGACCGCACTTTTGCAGATCTTTTTCAGCTTGTTCGAGCATTTTTTCGGAAAGATCGGTTCCAATCACTTTATCCGCACCTCGTTCTAGATAAAGTTGTAAATGCCCGCCAGTGCCACAACCTAGGTCTAGTAATTTCTTCCCTTGCAAATCAGGTAACAGGAAAAGCATCGTTGGCTTTTCCACTATTTCATTGAGACTGATGGGATTTGATCGAAGTTTTTGATACAGCGCAAAGAAGTTCTCTTTATCGTAAACACTCGTTTTGTTATTCATTTTGTTTCCTATGCAAAATTAAAAAGGGCGTATTTGATACGCCCCTGCTATATTAACGTGAAAACTTATCCTGCGAAACTTGCAAACCATCCTAAGTTTGCGCCTACTTGTGCCACAATATTTAACACACCGAATAAGATCACAAAGCCAATCATAAAATTACCGCCATACACTTTATAAGTTGCATTTGGGAATTTTTGACGACTGGCTTTAGCAAGTAGTGCTGGCACGATTGCTGCCCAAATGGTTGCGGCTAATCCGGCATAACCAATAGCGATCACAAAGCCATAAGGGAATTGTAAACTTAACAATAGTGGCGGTAAGAATGTCACCAATGTGGTTTTTGTTCTGCCTAATAAGCTGTCATCAAATTTAAATAAGTCGGCAATATAATCAAATAAACCTAACGTTACCCCTAAGAATGAGGTTGCAATAGCCATATAAGCAAAGAAATTCAACACAACGGCAATGTATTCCACTTCAATGTATTTATGTAACGCTTCCAATAATGCTGATACATCGCCACCTTTTGCAATCACCGGAGCAAACTCGGTACGCGGTAAATTACCTTGCACCGCAAGCTGCCATAAAATGTAAATCACTAAGGCTAAACCTGTACCAATAAAGATCGATTTCATCACGCGACGACCATCACGATCGTAATATTTGACGAGACTCGGTACATTTCCGTGGAAACCAAAAGACACTAAGCAAACTGGAAGTGCGGTCAATAAATAAGGCAAATAGCTTTGTTCACCTTCCGCAATGGTATTGAATAACACCTCTGTTTTTACAGAGCTCAATAAGCCTGCAGTAGAAAGGAAGAAAGCGACTACCATCCCAACAATCAATACCGTCGTGAAACGGTCCACCGCTTTAGTAGAAAGCCATACAAAAGCCGCAAGAATAAAACAGAAAATTAAGGAACCGGAAGTACGCCCAATATCGACCGCACTTTCTGCTGAGCCAAAAGCTTGATTAAGCAAGTTTTGTGTAATACCACCACCAGAGGTGATATAAGCATAAGTTAAAATATATAAGACGAAAGCAACAGAAAGACCATTGATAATATTCCAACCTTTCCCTAACAAATCTTTTACGATGGTGTCAAAGCTTGAGCCGGTAGGATAATGTAAGTTGGCTTCTAGAATCATCAAACCTGATGTGGTCATACAGAACCAAGTGTAAATCAAAGCCAGAATAGAGCCGATAAACCATACACCTGCTGTCGAGGTTGGGTTAGCAAGCATGCCAGCACCAATCGCGGTCCCCGCAATAATCATGGCGCCGCCTAATAAAGAAGGAGATTTTTTTATTGTCATCGTTAAGTCCTAAAACAAAAATTTGCACTATTATAGTAGTACAAATTTAAAAGACAATCTTTTTGTATCGACAAAACACAATAAATTTATATAATCAGCCATCTCAACAAAAGGATAATTTATGAAAAAACAACTCAAAAGTTTTGCTTTTGCTGTATTAGCAGGGGCGGTTATCACGTCTTGTGCGGATTCTGCCTCAATCAATCAAGAAGCAGCAAGCAGCTATACACAAGAAATGGGGAAAATTCGCTCACAAGGTGCGATTGATACCACATCAAATACCGCAAGACGTATTCATCATGTCTTTAACAAAATGGTGCCTTATGCAAACCAAGAGAATGAAACTGGCTTAAAGTTTAATTGGCAAATCAATGTCATTAAATCTAAAGAGCTCAATGCTTGGGCAATGCCTGGCGGGAAAATGGCTTTCTACACAGGTTTAGTAGATACTTTACAACTAAACGATAATGAAATCGCGGTTGTAATGGGTCATGAAATGGCTCACGCCTTAAAAGAGCACGGTAAAGCCAAAGCCAACTTCGGCACCATGAGTGCGATTGCTGGCGCTATTGGTGGAACAGCTCTGTCTGTTGTCGTTGGAGCCGATGTGACTGATTTAGTGACACTTACTAAAGACTTTGCTTTAGATAAACCGTACTCTCGTAGCGCAGAAACTGAAGCGGATGAAGTTGGATTAATGCTAATGGCTCGCTCAGGTTACAATCCACAAGTTGCGCCTGGTTTATGGCAAAAAATGGCTAAAGCCTCTGGTGGTTCTAAAGGTGCACTTGATGTGTTAGCTTCTACTCACCCGAGTGATGAATCCCGCCAAGAAAACTTACAACGCTTATTACCAGAAGCGATGGAACTTTACAAAGCCACTAAAAATAAAAATGGCTAAATAAAAATGGTTAAAAATTTGACCGCACTTTCATAAATAAAAAGCGAACATTATGTTCGCTTTTTTAATATCTAAAAGAAAACCGCACTTGAAAAATCAAAGTGCGGTTTGTTTTTATCGTATTTTCAATTAATGTTGTTCGTTAATGTGACCTTCAATTGGTTTCACATTTTCATCAAACACTGGTAACGGTTTGTGTTCGCTTGCAATGTATGAATAAATCACTGGTAACACGAACAAGGTAAACAATGTACCGATAGCCAAACCTGCCACGATAACGATACCAATACTGAAACGAGATACCGCACCAGCACCTGTTGCATAAAGCAACGGTACAAGACCTGCAATCATCGCTGCGGTTGTCATCAGAATTGGACGTAAACGTACTTTAGCCGCTTCGGTAATCGCTTCAACACGCGTTTTACCATGATTTAACTGCTCTTCTTTCGCTACTTCACACATTAAAATACCGTGTTTTGTGATAAGACCAACTAAGGTAATCAAACCAACCTGTGAGTAGATATTTAGCGTTGTCCCTGCAATACCAATAAATCCGAAAGCATTTAAGGCTAATAACGCACCACTTACAGCTAACGGCACAGAAATCATAATCACGATTGGATCGCGAATTGATTCAAACTGAATCGCCAAGACTAAGAAAATAATCACTACCGCAAGTAAGAACGTTACAGCAAGTGCATTACCTTCTTGTACTAACTGACGCGCTTCACTTTTAAAGTCATAGTTATAACCCTGTGGTAACGTATTTTTCGCATTGTCCTGTAACCATTGGATCGCATCACCAATTGAAGTACCTGGCATCGGTACTGCACTGATTACCGCAGAGTTTAACTGGCTGAAACGAGGCAATGTACTTGGTTGCGGTTCCAATGTAGCCGTCACCAAGCTGCTTAATGGCACAGAAGTACCATTTGCTGCGGTGATGTAATACTTATTAAAACTTTCCGGCGATAAACGATTGTCACGTTTTACTTGAGAAATAATTTTGTAAGCTCGACCATCAATATCCACTCGTTCAATGGTTGCGGCAGATAAGAAACTCCCTAATGTACGGCTGATTTGTTGCATTGTAATACCGTAAGTCCCCGCTTTTTCACGGTCGATCTTAATACGCATTTGAGCGGTATCAAATTTAAGATCGAGATCGGTATAAACGAACTTGCTGGATTTTTGCATATCCTCTAAGAATTTACCCGCCACATTTGCTAAATCACCGTAGTCTTGTGATGTGCTGATCACAAAACCAATCGGAGGTCCTTGCTCCCCTGTATCAATTTCTGGGAACGAGAAGCCTTGTACAGATACTTCAGGAATTGATTCCGCTTTCGCATTTAATTCATTTAAGATCTCAGTTTGGCTTTTTGAACGCTCTTTCCAGTCTTTTAACGTAATGACGTTTAAAGATTGGTTAGAACTTGGTGCCCCTGAAATCGTCATCGCAAACTGTACTTCTGGCGTATTTTTTAAAATCTCTTGATAAGGTGTCATCGCATTTTGCACATAATCCACGTTTACGTTAGACGGTGCTGAACCAATCGCTAAAAATGCCCCTTTATCTTCTGCAGGTGTTAATTCACTGGAAAGGGATTTAAACAACACTGGTAAGGTAGCGAAGATGATCGCTGCAAACATCAACATGCATTTACGGTTGACCATCACCAAATCAAGGACATACGCATAGGCTGCATTCACTTTGCTTAGTGTATGCTCCACTCGTTGCTCTAATTTACTTGGCTCCGCATTCGATTTCAGTAACTTACTGGTCATCATTGGTGAAAGCGTTAATGCTACGATACCGGAAACAAATACTGCTCCAGCAAGGGTTAAAGCAAACTCTTTAAACAACGTACCCGTAATACCGCCCATTAACGCCATTGGAGAATATACCGCAATCAAGGCTATAGTCATGGAAATAACCGGAACGGCAATTTCACGCGTACCAATAATCGCCGCACGGAATGGTGTTTCACCTAACTTAATGTGGCGGTCTACGTTTTCCAATACCACAATCGCATCATCCACCACCAAACCGATGGCTAGAACCAATGCCAGCAACGTCATCAGGTTAATAGAAAAATCAAATGATTGAAGCAACATGATTACCCCAATTAATGAAATCGGAATGGTGATAAGCGGGATTAAAATCGCGCGGAATGAACCAATAAACATGGTAATCACCACTAACACGATTATCGTTGCCTCAACAATCGTTTTGATTACTTCATTAATTGAGTTATTAATCGCAATTGTACGGTCATATAAGATGTCAGATTCAATAGCATCCGGCAGATTATTTTTGATACTCTCATAAAGTGGACGCACTTTTTCTGCAACGGTTAATGGGTTAGCTGACGAAGTTGGGTTAATCGCTAATACAACAGAATCTGCGCCATTCGCTACCGCACGTGAGCTATCGCTTGATTTATTTAACTCAATATCAGCGATATCGCGTAAACGTACTAACTTATCACCGCTAGACTCTACAATTAAATTACCTAATTCTTCAACCGATTTTGTTGTGGTTTCTACTTTGTTTTTATAGGTTACAAAATAGCCATTATCATTACCAGCCGCCGTTTGAACGTTATTCGCTGATAATGCAGACATCACTTTTGTGGCTGAAAGGTTTTGAGCCGCCATTTTTTCTGGATCTAACCAAATACGAAGTGCGTACTCAGATGCACCAAAGATCTGCACACTCGCCACCCCTTCTACAGTAAAGAACTGAGGTTTGACTACGCGTTGAATATAGTCAGTCACTTGGCTTGCATCAAGCTTGTCAGAACGGAAACTAATATACATAATCCCCGAACCACCCGTTGATGAAGAAATCGTTGGATCTTCAAGACCACTTGGCAATTCAGAACGAACCGAGTTAACTATGGCTAACACATCTGCCAAGGCTGCATTCGGATCGGTATTTAATTTCATTTTTACGGTGACTGTTGAAGTGCTTGGGCTAGAGCTTGAAGACATATAGTCCACATTGTCTGCTTGTGCTACCGCTTCTTCAATTTTCGAGGTCACAAATGCCTGAATTAAGTTTGCATTTGCACCTGGATATGCGGTGGTCACCGTAATTACCGTTGTGGTCATTTTCGGATATTCGCGCACAGCCAATTTCGAGATCGCTTGTAAACCTAAAATAATGATTAACAAGCTAATCGAAACCGCCAAAACAGGGCGACGAATAAATATATCGGTAAATCTCATTCGCTTTTCCTAATTAAAGATTCGTTTTATTCGCAGGTTGTTCTGTACCCACGCCCGCTTTATCTGCAACAGAAACTAATGCACCATTACTTAAGTTTTGCTGACCACCGGTCACAATTTTATCGCCTACTTTCACTTCATCGCCTTTTAATTGGGCATAAATGCCTTGACGATCTTTTGTAAACACGGTGATTGATTTTGCACGGTACATATTCGCTGCTTTCTCTGCGCCGCCTAATTTCTCAATATCTTCATCAGAAAGTGCGGTCAAAATATAAAGCGATTCGCCATACATGTTGTAACTCACCGCCACTTGTGGCACCACAATTTGATTATGTTCTGTTGGCAAAGCCACATGTAAGCGAGTAAACATACCGGACAATAATTTTGCGCCATCTTCTGGCTCAAATGTTGCTTGAACATCAACTAAACCCGTTGAAGAATTAATTGCTGGCTCAATTGCAGTCACCTTAGCAGCAAATGTTTCACCTTTACGCGCATCTGCCGTAGCTGTTACTTTTTGACCAATATGCAATTTATCTAATAGGTTTTGAGCAATCGCAAAATCCACTTTCATAGAAGAACGATCTTCCACACGCACAATTTCAGTACCGTTTGAAACGTACTGACCAACATTCACTTTCACGATACCGGCTTTACCATCAAATGGTGCGACGATTTGGCGACGCTCAATGGTTGCTTTTAATGACTCAATATTTGCCGCTTGTGCTTCATAAGCTGATTTTGCGTTATCTAATTCTTGACGAGAAACGGCACCGCTGCCTGCAAGGTTTGCATAACGTTGATAAGTTTGACGTAATGACACCACTTGAGCTTGAGCCGCTTGTAAGCTTGCACGCTCAACGGAACTATCTAACTCAACTAACAAATCACCCTTTTTCACGCTTTGGCCATTTTGCACGAGCACTTTAGACACGGTTCCAGCGCTTTGTGCACTTAACATCGCCCCTTGGTTCGGACGAACAATACCTGTCGTTTCAATAATTGGCGTCCATTCTGAAGCCTTTACTGTCATCGCTGTTACAGGGGATGCTGTTTCTGGTTTATTTGCCAAGAAATCAGCAATGCCTTTTGCCTTCATTTGATTAAGGAAAATCATTGCTGCAAAAATTAACACAAATACGCCTAACGCTAATTTCAAAAAGAAAACGTGTGAACGCTTTGGTTTATCAGTTTGAGTTATACTCATTTGGAAAACTCCATTAAGACAATAAAATGACTATTTCTGAATTGCACGCCAAGAGCGTTCAATGACAGATTCTAACATCGCATCGGTTACTGCCGTACCGAGAAACTTGATATCTGAGGCTAAAACGATTGCTGTTTTAAGACTCAGCAAAAATAACATGTGAGGATCTAAATCAGCTAACACATTTGCGGCTTGTCCCTTGAGACAAAAGTGTTCCCAACACGAATGCTCCATTTCTTTGCAGGTTTCAATAAACTCTGGTAAAGATCGATATTGGCTCATGTTTAACAGAATCGTTGGATTTTCTTGAAGAAAATGCCAAATATTCCACCACATTTTTCTGTATTGCTCGAAAAAAGATTGGCTTTCATCAAAACCTTCTTCAATCGCCACAGCAAACTTATTGAACACTCGACGAGCAAATTGTGCTAATAACTCGTCTTTACTCTTAAAATAAAGATAAATCGTACCCGCTGCGATGCCAGCTTCCTTGGCTAACTTATGCATAGAAAGATAATGTAATCCTTCTTTTGCCATAAGACGATCTGTTGCATCAAAGATCTGCTCGCTGACATCAAGCTTCGTTTTAGAGGCTTTTACTTGTCGCATAATAAAAAATTAAATTCTTAGGGTTATATATGAGAAAGGTCATTTAAGATGAATATCAAAAATGAATAAACGTTCATTTTATTGATTTTTCGTTTTTTGGCAAGTGAAAATATAAAAAAAGTGCGGTTATTTTTAACCGCACTTTTAAATTCTGAATTACATTCCAATCACAACGCAACTCGCCACTGATTTTGCTTTATCTTGTGCTGCTGTTGCTGCATCTCGACTACCAAATGGTCCTACACGTACGCGGTTCCATTCTTCACTTGTCGCAATTTGTGCATTTACGCCAGCCATCGCTAGACGACCTTGTAAGCTTTCTGCTTGCGCACGATTTTTAAATGCACCACATTGTAAACCAAATTTTTTACCGCTAGCCTGTACTTGCTGTTCAGCAGGTTTTGGTTCTGCTTTTTTCGGTTGCTCCGTTTTAGCCGGTTCTGTTTTTACTGGTTCAGCTTTCACCACTTCCGCTTTTTTCGGCGGTTCAGGCTTTTTAACTGGCTCAGGCTTTTTCGCTTCTGGTTTTGCTGGTTGCTGAGCTGGCTGAGTTTGAGCTGTTTGAGCTGTCTGTGCTGATTGAGCTTGTTGTGCTTGAGCCGCGGCTTTTTCTGCATTCGCCGCTTCTTGCTCTTTACGCTGAGCTTCTAATTTTTTCGCTTCTTCTGCCGCCTTTTGCTCTTTTTCCATTTGGATAAGCACTTGACGTTGTTCTTCCGTCAAACGCATATTTTTTTCAACAGAAGAAGGATTATTATCCACCGGCACCGTACGGGTTTCTAATTCTTTAATATAGTGCCATACTTCTTCTGGACGATTTGGTAACACACTTTTCGGTTGCGGTTTTTCTGGTTGAACAGTTGTTGTCACGACAGGTTCAGGTGTTTTACTTTTTAAGAAGTAAAGCCCTAAACCAAAACCTAACACCGCTACCAACGCAAGGCCAATTAAGGTATTACGATTAAAACGTTTCTTTGCTTTCTTTTTATTATTTTTTGAGCCGCTTCGACCGGCAAAATCTCGATGAGCCACGATAAAATCCTAAAATATTCGATAAATTAAACTTAGAGTATAAAAAACGCTTAATTCTACTGAAAAACTGTGCATTTTTCTAGGGAATTTTTGCTAACTCAAATCCAATGGATCCACGTCTAAAATCAACCGCACTTGCGAAGACTTTATCAACTCTGGTGAATATCGACTCAATGCAGCCTGTAATTGTTTTCGAGAGGCGTGTTGTAATAGTAACTGCCAACGATACTGTCCCGCTTTTTTGCTGAACGGTGCAGGAATTGGCCCCAACACTTGCAAACCTTCAATTTTTTGTTCATAGAAGAAAGACGCCAATTGCGACAATGCATTTTCCGCCTCTTCAGAATGACGACATTGTGCTTTAAACAACGCTTGGAAACTAAACGGAGGCAAGCCCATATTATGGCGTAGCTTCAAGGTTTCTTCTGCAAAGGCTTGGTAACCCTTTTCAAGCAAGGTAGTTAATAACGGATGATCCGGATAATGGGTCTGCAAAACCACTTCGCCCTGTTTTTCTGCTCTGCCTGAGCGCCCTGCAACTTGCACATAAAGCTGCGCTAAACGTTCTTCGGCTCTGAAATCAAGGGAAAACAAGGCATTATCCACATTCACTAAAGCAACCAAAGTGACATTCGGGAAATGGTGTCCTTTGGCTAACATTTGTGTGCCAATTAAAATCTGACTTTTACCTTGCTGAATATCCTCTAAATAACCTTCAAGCTTACCTTTTCGCGCAGTGCTATCACGATCGATACGAGCAATATTATATTGAGGAAAACGTGCTTTTAAGGTTTCTTCTAGCTGCTCTGTACCTAATCCCGTGGTCACTAAATGCGTTGAACCGCAATGGCCACACTGCATCGGCACTGTTTTTTGAGCACCACAATGATGGCAGCGTAAAACGCGCTGATGTTGGTGATAAGTATAAGGTTTTTCGCAATGATGACATTCATCAATCCAACCACATTCATGGCATAACAACACAGGGGCAAATCCACGTCGATTAAGGAACAACAACACTTGATTACCTTTTTCTAAGTGTTCTTGCATACGTTGTAATAGTGGTTCGGATAAGCCGTTTTGAATTCGTTGATGTTTTAAATCAATCACAAACTGGCGAAGTGCGGTCGCATTTCCGGCTCTTTTTGATAAGACCAAATGATGATATTTGCCATTTTGTACGTTATTCACACTTTCCAAACTTGGTGTGGCAGAACCTAATAAGATAGGAATATTAAGTTTTTGCGCTAAAACAATGCCTAAATCTCTTGCATGATACCGCCAACCATCTTGCTGTTTAAACGAGCCGTCATGTTCTTCATCTAAAATAATTAAGCCGAGATCTGAAAATTGGGTGAAGAGCGCTGATCTCGTACCGATCACGATTGCACTTTGCCCCGTTCTTGCACGCTCCCAGACATTTAAGCGTTGCGTATCATTCAAGTTGGAATGCAATACATCAATTTCCACATTAAAACGAGCTTGGAACCGTCTCACAGTCTGAGGGGTAAGCCCAATTTCAGGAACAAGCACTAAAACCTGTTTGCCTTTTTTTAAGACTTCTTCAATATACTGCAGATAGATTTCAGTTTTGCCCGAACCGGTCACGCCCTCTAACAACCACACATTAAAGCCTTCTTGGAAAAGCAACTGGCTAAATGCAAGGGCTTGTTGCTTGTTTAAGGTCAATCGGTTATCAAGATTAACTAAAGGATTATCCCCTAGCGCTTGCTGCCAACTTTTTTGTTCAGTAGGCACAATAATCTCTTCCACATAATCTTTGCCTTTAAGAGCAGACCAAATTGCGGAACTGATCTCATTGTTACCTTTTTCTAGATCTTGCGTTAGCAATAAATTTAAGGCTTCAATTTGTTTTTTAGCGCGTTTTAATTCGCCTGATTCTAACGCTTGTTTTCCAAGGTCCGTAATACGCCAAAAAGTGCGTTCATTTTTAACC
>ENA-UOJA01002155-UOJA01002155.1-human-gut-metagenome-genome-assembly--contig:-C19-NODE-2155-length-14222-cov-7.287570_pt1 | contig 14222 bp, 4 predicted proteins | sample MGYA00242337_ERZ723884 | MGnify/ENA metagenome assembly ERZ723884
TTTTTTTTAATTTTTATTATTTTAAATTTAATTTTTTTTGTTATTATTTTAAATATCTTCTTTTTCTGCGGATATTATAAATACCATAAACTCCACTTCCAAGTGTCATTACTATAAGTAAGAATAATAAGATTCCTCCGCCAGTCTTAACTTTGTCAGGAGGCGTATCCTTCGTAAATGTTACGGTCTGATCTTTGCTGTTAATATCCTTATGCTGTGCTACAAGCTTATCCTTGATATACAATTCTTCGTAAGCTACGAGACTGTCATACTTTGTGGTATCAACTGTAAATTCCATCTTAACCGTTGCATTTGCTTTGTTTGCTTTAAAGGTTACGGTACTGGTAATACCTGTAGATTTCTTTGTTGCCTTATCGATCAACTCACCCTTCATGATATATTCCTGACCAACAATAAGATTCTTGCAACTAATCGTATCTACTACGACTGTCTTTTCACTCTTCTTTGCCGTCTTCTTACCATCCACTGTAGCCTTTGTTCCGATTTCAATCGTATATGCTGACTGATCTTCACTGTTCTTATCTTCATGTTTTGCAATCTCAACATTGTTTACATACAAATATTCATAGCAGACAAGTGTTTTTCCGGAAAGATTGGTTGTGTCGATTACAAATTCTGCATCAACAGTTCCATTTGACTTTTTCGGAGTAAACGTAATCGTTACCATGTTTTTCTTGTCTTTATTTGTACTATTTGCGATCGCAATCTCTTTTCCAGTTTCCTTATCAATCAACTTACCAGAAATAGTATAAGTAATATTTGGAATAAGGTTCTCATAAGAGATCGTATCTACCAAAACAGTTTTATTACTGTATACCGTATTTTTGGTCTTTGTCAGCTTATCTACTAACTTTGTTGAAATATGAGGAACGTACACTGCCTGTTCTTCACTATTTATATCCTCATGAGATGCAATTTTCTTATTGTTCTCATAAACAGCCTCATAACAAACAAGCGTTTTTCCGGAAAGATCTGAAGTATCGACCTCAAACTTGATATCAACAGATCCGTCTGCCGTCGTAGGCGTAAATTTGATCTCACTGATATATTCATTTGATTTACCAGATACTTTATTAACCAGTGTCTTAATCTTGGACGCCTTAGTACCCTTCTTTAAGGATTTGCCTGTAGCTTTATCCATAAGCTTTCCACTGATTACATATTCAGTATTTGGAATTAATCCTTCATACTTCACAGTATCTACGATCAAAGTCTTACCGTTCTTCGTAATATGCTCTTTTGTACTTGAATCAAGAGCAGTTGTTCCAATAGATACAATATGTACAGACTGAGATTCATCATTTATATCTGTATGGCTTGCTACCTGAATCTTGTTCCAGTAAACACGCTCAAAGCAAACGACTGTATCCCCTGCGAGATCAGTAGCATCCACCGTAAATTCAAGATCTATAGTTCCATTCTTCTTTTCTGCCTCAAATGTGACAGTTGAAGTAATCGGAACACTCTTACCTGATTTATCCTTTTTGGTGATTGCCTTTCCAGTCTTTCTACTCATTAATGTACCTGTAACGGTATATGTTTTTCCGACTTCAAGGTTCGTGTAATTAACCGCATCAACGATCGTAATCTTTTCCGGTTTTGCATAGTGAGTATCATCTGCCTTATTTTTAGCAGTTGTAGTTACGCCCGGATAATCAATCGTCTGTGATGTATTGGATAAATCTTTATGATCTGCAACCAGATAAAGCTTATTGTCAATCTTGACATAAATTTCTTCGTAAACAACTACGGATGATCCTGCAAGACCAGTTGCATCGAAGTTAAATGTCATATCAACAGTTCCATTCTTCTTTTCTGGTGTAAAGCTCATAATCTGGTAATGTCCTGGTCCTGATACACATTCTCCGGTTTCGGAATTAAATTCCACTCCATCTTTTAACAGAACCGCAGTTTCATTACTCTTATTGATCAACTGACCAACAACCAGATATTCTCTTCCGGCAATCAGATTTTCATAACTGATCGTATCAATGATGGATGCATTTTCTTTTGCTTCTCCTACATGCGTGGAATTTTCAGCATCCTTTGCCTCTGTTCCAATCTTCGGAATATAAAATGTTTCTGCTTCATCATCGATATATCTGTGCTGTTTGATAAGTGATGATTCAATGTATAAATCCTCATAAGCAACCAGTGTTTTTCCTGCGAGATCAGTAGCATCAAATTCAAATACAACATCAACTGAACCGCTTGCTTTATCTGGTGTAAATGTAGCTGAAGCAGTTACATCCTTACCATTAACTTCAACGGTCTTTTCTGTTGCCTTGTCAATGATCGTTCCCTTCACTTCATAAGTAAGTCCCGGAATCAGGTTTTCATACTCTACCCGGTCAATTACCTTTGCCTTATCTGCCTTTGTCATGTTAATACCAACTGTAGCATCATAAGCAGTTGTATGTAAGTCAGGGAAATAGATCGTCTGATCTTCGTTTGGCATTGTATCTTCCTTTGCAACGATCCGGAAATCGGAATCTTTATCAGATACCTCATCCGTTCCATCTGCATCTGTTGTGGTTGCTTTCTCTGTCTTTGCGTCCTTGATAACATCAACATATAATGTTTCAACGCAAACAGCTTTTTTACCTTTTAATTCTTCATATCCAGTAAAGGCGAATGTTACATCTGTCTCACCATTTGCCTTTTCCGGCTTAAAAGTTGCGCTTGCAGTAATTTCCTTACCATTCTTATCAAGAAGTACCTTACCTGTACTTTCATCAAGAATCTTACCAACTAACTTATAATACCGTTCTGGAATCAGATTCTCATAAATTACAGTATCCGTTATAGTGATAGAACCGTCCGGATTTGCAAGCTGTGTTCCATTCTCTGCATTTCTTGCTTTGGTTTTGATCTTTCCAATATAGAATGTTTCATCTGAATCATTTATATCGTTGTGATCCACCAGCTTTGTAGATCCAAGGTAGAGTGCCTCAAAAGCAACTAACGTAGTTCCATCAAGTCCTGTTCCATCAAATTCAAATACAACATCTGTTGTACCGGATGATGTTTCCGGAACAAATGTAGCTTTTGCTGTGACCTCTTTACCGCTCTTATCTGTAACCGTCTTTCCTGTCTCTTTATTAACTAAAGTTCCAAGCAGTTCATATGTCTGTTTTGGCAGTAAGCTCTCATATGCCACGGTATCAACAACTGTAATCTTATCATCTGCAAATGACATTGGAATACCTGTTTCTTTATCGTAAACAGTAGTATGAACATCAGGGAAGTACATTGTCTGCTTCTCATCTGTAATTTCCATATGCTTTGCAATTGAATTACGGTTCTTTTCTACATTGACAAAGGATACTGCTGTTTTACCCTTTACATCTTTGCCCTTAACCTTATAAACGAGTTTAAAGGTTCCATCATTTGTATCCGGCTTGAAGATAATATTACCTTCTTTGTTATGAGCAAATCTTGTATCGTCCTTGTCATAAACATCTGCCTTAATGTATGAACCATCCGCTTTCAGGTAATCGGTTTCGTCCTTATCGATCAGATATCCATCGACCACATAAGTTTCGCCAATTTCAAGGTTCTTAAATGTGATCAGATCAACCAGAGTATATTCTGTATCATCCTCTACTCCGATCATATGCTCTCCTGTCTTCTCATCTGTAAGCTCGGATGCAAGAGATGGGAAGTGAATCTGCTGATCCTTTGTGCTTGCATTTGCTTCTTTTGCTACAAGATTTTCCTTACCATCAACGATCTCATATAAGTATTCGTATACAACTACCGATCCGCCATCCTTATAGTCATATGCATCAAATGTAAGGTTCATCTTCAAAATATCTGTTGCAAGCTTTGGTGTAAATTCTTTTGTTACTCTTATTTCTTCGCCCCAGTCATCATATAAGATATCTCCGGTTGCTACATCGTGAAGTTCTGCGACCATCTTATATGAATTACCCGGAATCACATTGTTATAAGTAACAGAGTCTACAATCACCAGATCAGAATATGCATGGCTGTAATGACTTTCCTCGTCCTGTGTCAATGCTACAGTTGAAATACCAAGCTTGTCTTTTCTGTTATAGATCGTACCAAAATTGATCGTTCCATGCATACTATGTGACTTATAGCCTTCCGGATCCGTAGCTGCATCCGTTTCCGCTGCATCTGTATCAAGAATGATCGTATCGGAAACTAATTCGTAATCCTTATTATTTGGACAGCGAAGCTCTTCGATCGTATAAGTACCGAACGGCAATGCTCCGGTCGCATTTAAGGACTGGTCAAGTGTTCCATGTCTTCCCAAGTCGTCAGAAACCTTTGTATTAAGTCCAAACCATGTACCGACACCTTTCTTATATTTTGTTACCAGTGTCTTATACTCTTCGTCCAGCTTCTTAAGTGTTTCCGTATCTTCATTGTCATATGCCTCATTGTATGCTGTCAGCCAGTCATACATCTCATCTCCGGCATTTGTCTCATATGTATGATCAACATACAGTGTAGATGAATTATAGTTACCATTCTGATCTGTAAAGATGATATGGCTTTCAATCGCATTTCCATTTTCATCATATGATGTCATAAGGAAAGGAATATATGCCATCTTCTTCATATCTACAGCACTCTTCTTTTCAAAGTACAGATCCCCACGAACAACAAAGTTGTAAATGATCAATCTTGCATCTGTTACTTCTTTCCGTTCACCAACGATTTCCTCGTTTGGAATCTTTACTCCGTCTTCATCGTATGCATCAAGAATTGGTGCGTAATGGGTATGGCTGGTTACTTTCTTACCATCCTTATCATAATACCATCCTTCATCTACGATCTTACCTTCTTCTCTGATCTCAAAGAATACGGATAAGTTCGGATTGATATTACTTAAATGCAGATATCCGTATGGTGGATATGTCTCATGTATCTCATAAGTACCATATGGCAGCAGATCCGCTTTTGATGTGTACCGTCCGGTTTTCTTATCTGTTGTAAATGTAAATACAACTGCTCCCGGCGCATAACACTCATCGTCTTCGAATGTACCGTTTTCGTTTGTATCAACCCATACATAATCCTTGCTTCGGTTAATAACTTCAAATGATGCAGACAAATCAGCACTTCCAAGAGGAACATTCATCTTTGTCTCTTCATCGTATTTGTATACTTCAAAACCGCCACGGATAACAGGCTCATACAAACTCTTTTCAAGGTCTGTTGCGTCATAATTCAGGGATACAACTTCACCATCTTCACTGATCTTAATGATCTTTGCTGTTTCACCACCACGGATTGTAGAATTTAAGTATCCGCTAGATGGTGTCTTTTCAAGTACCAGATATGTACCGACAGGAAGTGAATCTGCCTTAGTCTCTGCTTCACCGTTCTTATCTGTTACCAGTGTATAACATACGTTAGCAGTCATCTGTGTACGAATCTGATCCATCATTTCTTCTGTGATCGATGTACTTAAGAATGTATCATGTACACCATCCTTGAAAGTAAGTCCGGCTGGATCTATACCTGTGATTGCTTTAAATGTGTCTTTACCTGTTTCATATCTCTTATAAGTAGCACCTGCGTTGCTTCCTGCTGTATATACATAATGAGTAGAAATGTTGTAGATCTCATATACAGCATTTTCAAAGGACGCATCACCCTGTGCATACTTCGATTCGTAATCGTTACTTACAGTTCCATAATCGGATTCTGCACTTGCGATCACTCCATTCATCTGATGTTCTTTTCTTTCTGCATCATTCTTCTTGATCTTCAGCTTACCGCGTTTAACGGTATTTGATACCAGAAGCTTTGCATCTGAACTAGAATGAATGGTCTTATAAAGTTCTACATCATCGATCAGGTTTCCGTCTTTGTCATAAAGAGATGCAATCGGTGAGAAATATGTCTTTGTTGTTACTTTCTTGCCATCCTTATCATAATACCATCCGGTATTTACGATCTTGCCTTCTTCTCTGATCTCAAAGAATACGGACTTGTTCGGATTCTTCTTACTTGCATACTGGTAATCATCCGGAGCTTTTGTCTCATGGATTTCATATGTACCAAACGGTAACAGATCCGATTTTGATGTGTATTTGCCATCTTCCTTGCTTGTCTTAAATGTAAATACGACTGCTCCCGGTGCATAACACTCTGTATCTTCAAATGTACCATTTTCGTTTGTATCAACCCATACATAATCCTTGCTTCGGTTAATGACTTCATACTCTGCGGAAAGATCCTTTGCATCACCCTGTGGAATGTTCATCATGGAATCTTCATCGTATTTGTATACTTCAAATCCTCCACGAATGATAGGCTCATATAAACCTTTCTCTGTATCGGTTGCGTCATAAGCAAGAGACACATTATCTCCTTCGCTTGTGATCTTTACCAGCTTAGCTGTTACGCCTCCGTTTTCTGTAGAGTTCAAATATCCGGTAGATGGTGTTCTTTCAAGTACCAGATATATACCATATGGCAATGCATCGTTGCTTGTTGAAGCCTCACCCTTCTTATCTGTGGTAAGTGTATAACAAAGGTTTGATGCCATCTGCTGTCTGATCTTTCCTACTACCTCATCTGTGATCACGCTTGTAAGATCACCCTTATAAATACCATTTGTATACGTTAAGGTTGAGACATCAAGTTTCGTCAGTGATTTAAAGGTGCTTTTACCGGATGCCACTTTTGAAAATGCTGTAGCAGCATTACTTCCTGTCGTATATACATAACCATCTGAGACATTATAGATATCATATACAGCATTCTCAAAGGATGCATCACCCTGTGCATACTTGGATTCGTTGTCATTACTTACAGTTCCATAATCGGATGATGCACTTGCAATCGTACCAGTCATCTTGTGGCTTTTCTTGTCTGCATCATTCTTCTTTAAAGACAGCTTTCCTCTCTTTACAGGGTTTGACATATAGGTTCCGGCATGTACCTGCCAGTCAAATGTATGTTCCGGATAAAGTGCCGTAATAACATTCTTTAATGTATTTGCTTCTGCTTCTGTTGTTGTAAATAAATGATACTGATTATCTCCTGTTGCCCGATAAGTAATCTCTACTGAGCCATTATTTCCGCTTGCTCTTGAAGCAGTCTTTTCATAGCCTGTAGGAGCTGTTTTCTCCTTAATCAGGTAAGTACCATTTGGTAACAGAGTTGGATTGGTAGATGCATACTCAAATCCGGTTGCAGGATCGATCATGGTTGTGATTGTTGCACATAACCCATTCTGTGCAACCGATGTATCACCAGTCCCATCACCGTTTGTATCTACCATGATAGCACCGCTGTTCTTATTGTAGATCTCATAAGTCGCACCGATTAAAGTTGCATTACCCTGTGGATTTCTTGTACGGTCATCGGCATCGTACTTTGTAATCGCAAGTCCGTGTCTGGATGCCCGGTTTGAAATGATTTTAGTAGGTCCAAGTGTCTGATATGTAACACTTCTTCCAAGAATTCCAAGATACTGAATCTGAACAGCAAGTTGCTGATTTAAAAACTGAATTAAAGCTTCCTTATGCTCTTCTTTTGCCATCAGAATATATTTGCCATCTGTATCAATCGTAAAGGACTGTGCATATACACTTGCTGTATAACTTGTGTTATTGCCAAGTGTTTCGTACAGTGTATAATTACCAACCGGAAGGAAAGTGGCATTTGTCCATGCATAAGGCATCGCATCTGTAATATCTCCAATCTTTACGGAAGATCCTGCATCAAGCTTTGTATTACCGATACCATCGCCATCCGTATCCAGATAGACCGGATTTGCATTATCATTTCTGACATAGAATGAAATTCCATTAAAGGATGATCCGGACTGTGGAGCAGGGTATAACGTATCAGCATCATACTTATATGCTGCAACGCCACCTCTGGCTGCCGGATTCTTTAATGCTTTTGCCTGTCCGGTCAGATCGTAAACATGTCCATCGGTCGAGGCTGTCCAGTCAGCAGGAAAATTGATGACGGAATTTCCAAGAATGCTCTGTCCTGCAAGCTGTGCAGCTGTACTCTTTAACATACCGGATGGTGCGCTTGTTTCCTGAATCTGGTAGGTTCCTGCCTGTAACGACTTACCGGAAAGCTCAAAGTAACCGGAAGAATTCGTAGTGAAAGTTCCAACAACACCGGAATGGGTTGCATCTTTCTTATGGATCTTTTCTCCACTGTCTACTGTACCATCTAAGTCCTTATCATACCATGTATAGGTATCATCGGTATCTCCGGCTCTGCCTGTATAGATTAACCTAAATGTTGTAGTATAATCGGTCATGCTACCTTCCAAAGTTGTATCCCCAGTATCAAGGTTTCTCTTCTGAACCTTGAAGCCGATCATCTTTGGTGTATCGGAAGCAGTCAGTTTCATCTGGTTACTGATATAGACTGAATTCACCTTCGTCTGTGCTGTACCATTAACAGAATCAATCTTAAAGGAGAATACTTCTCCATCAAATGATGTTGCTGCCTGAAGCACTGTATTATTGGCATCAACAAGAGTATATGATCCTTTTGCTTTGTATCCGGATGGAGGCGTAACCTCTTCCAACGTATAATTACCTGCATAGAACCGAATTTTATTACCTGTTAAATAAACAGCTCCCTGATACAGATAAGATACATCGGAAAACGTGATCTTACCATCGCTACCGGTTACAAATGTCCATGACTGATCTTTATCCTCATCTCCGCTCGCCTTTCTGGTCAGCTTGAATTTTGCTCCGGCAAGTTTATTCCCAGTTGCTCCCTCTTTATAAAGAGTCAAATTCAACGGATCACCTGTGAATTGATCCGTAAATGTAGCCTTTGCTGTTCCGGTTGTTTTAACTGTAATTGTTTTGGTTGCTGTATCGGTACTCCATCCCTTCGGAGTCTTTGTTTCCTTTACATAGAGCTTGATACCAGCTTCCGGAACGGACTTCACATAGTACGTTTTGTTTGCAATAAGCTTTGTTGCATCTGCTTTCTTTGTACAGGCTGCATCCGTATAGATATCTGCTTTATTTTTTGTACTGCTATCGGAATAAGCAGTAAATCTGGCACTGCTAAGCAGACCGTACTTGGAACAATATTTACTCTGAAGTGTTTTCAATGAGATGGTATTATCTTCATCCTTCACACCTTTCGTATAATGATATCTTGTTACGGATGTTTTATTTCCATTTTTTACGATCTTAAAAGAACCCGGTTTATCCTCATCCTTTTTTAAACGAAGAACCGTCATGAAATCATAATACTGTTCTGCTTCCAATTCAATATTAAAATCATCCAGTGAAATTTCTTCCAAAGAAATCTCATCACTGTCTTCTTCTAATTTTCCGGTTTTTTCGTAATTTTCTGCTTCCGTTTTTGTAAGCATACGTTTATAAACTGCCGGATTTGATTGATTTGTAAGATAGTATACAACACGATTAAAATTCTTTATGTATGCTTCATGTGAAGATTCTCCACGATGATTAGCAATCCAGATTTTGTTTGCATCTTCATCGACATCGTATACAAAACATGCATGATCAAAGTCTTCATTATTTGTGATATTACCACTTGAATCAAAAGCTGTATAATGCATGTTAAACAAAAGAATATCACCCGGCTGAAGAACCAGTTTTTTTGCGCTGTTATAGACTTCTCCATTATAAATAGATTCAAAGCCAAGATCAGAAGCCATTAAATCTTTAAACAGATTTGTAGAACTATTTATATTATGGAATCCAAAATCTTTTCCATACTCTTGCTTATACGCATAATTAAATGCTTGACTAACAAGTGTTGCACAGGCTGTTCCTGCACCATAATCTATCTTTGCATCATCATTTTTGGACATACCTTTTGATGTCAGATATTCTTTCATACCCTCTAAGTACCAAGGATCATCTGCATACGGATTACCATAAACCTGAAGACCTTCCGATGCTTCCGTATCAATCGATACATCTTCTTCCTGTACCGCACCGCCGATCATAAGATCCATTGCTGGCATCGTAAAAGTAAACTGATCATCTGATGTTTCTTTTTCATACAGTTTCTCTCCATTCGTATTACTGATATAGAAACTTTTTACCGTATACCCGGCATCCGGTTTAAACTGTACTAATACAGAAGCACCCTCATCAAATGATTTGCTTGTTTCTTTTCCTGTCTGTTTCGTTGCCTTGTCATAAAACAGGATGGAACCATGATCCAGATCTTCCAGTGTAACCGTATACATTCCATTCCCATCTGAGTCTTCTGTCACCTGCTCCACAGTTGTAGCTTCAGATGCTTCTGTTGTATCTGATGTGCTATCTTCCGTTGATAGTTCCGAAGTGACCTCTAAAGTCGTATTCGTATCTTCTTCTGCCGATGTTTCTTTTGTTTTTACGGCAGCAGATACAGCTTCCGGTGCAAAGCCTACAGATGAAGTAAGAAACATGGATACAGCTACCATCGATGCTAAGACTTTCTTGCACCCTGTTTTCCATTTGATAGTTTTTCTTCTCTTCATATCTTCCTATCTTCCTTTCTCTATATTTTTTATGTAAACACCTAAAAAGGTGGAATCACGGAAAACAAAACGGAATTGAATTCCATTTTTGTCATAAATACTTACAACAATATAAATATGGAAGATTTTTCCAGAAGAGATAAAACGCATAAAAAAAGTTCTACACTTCCGTATAGAACTTTTTATTGATTCATTATTAAATTATTGTATTTAAGGTCTTGAAAGTATATAAATTACATTTCCTCTATACCTTTCTTTAAACGCCCATCGATGCCATGCCACCTGATTTTTTACGTTTCCGGAACCATTTGCATCGGTAAATTCAATACAATCATCAACAACATCTGTAACCATAACATAATGTACCCCACCAGTAAGTGTATGATATTTGATAATATCTCCAACTTTTACATGCTCCAGATCATATGTTTTTTTCCAGCTTGTTTCCGGGTTTTTACCAGATATCATTCTACCAACTGCATATACATATACATTACACTGATCTGCATTTTTATTACCAAGGCCATCGAATACGCTTTTATTCGGATATTTTTTCATTGCAACAGAGAAATCAACCGGATACTGCTTTTTGACAGCACCAAAGCCTTTCATCTGATACCATTCCTGTCCGTCTTTTTTAAAGTATAGTAAATCTTCATCCCGATCAAACGAATCCGCTATACGTTCACCAGCAAGTTCGCCATTTGATTTAAAATAATAGCGTTTTCCATTGATCGTAGTCCACCCCTTACAAAGAGAACCGTCAGCCTTAACATAAGAATTGATATGCCACTGTGCCTTTTTCTTTACTCTCTTTCCATTCGGATCAATATAATAATATTTATTACCAATTTTTTGCCAAGAACTTCGATCCCAAACGATTCTAGTTCCATCTGTTTTAATCTGATAATATCGGTTTCCAACCTGATACCATCCTTCCTGTTTTTTTACACGCTTTCCACTTTTCTTTAGGTAATAATATTTATTACCAATCTTATACCAACCAGCATTTTTTGTTACTCTTGTTCCATCCTTTTTCAGATAGTAATATTTTCCATTAATCTTATGCCAGCCCTTATTCTTTGTTACCCGAACACCACTCTTTCTAAGGTAGTAATATTTTCCATTGATCTTATACCATCCGGCATTCTTTGTAATTCTGTTACCTGTTGCATCCAGATAGTAATACTTATCATCAATCTTATACCAACCCTTATTCTTTGTTACCGGATTGTTCTTCTTGTCAAGATAAGTATAAACACCATTTTTCTTTATCCATCCGGCTTTTGTAATACTTGCTGGTTTATTTACTTCATTTACTGTACCATCAGAGCATACCGTTCCTGCATAGATCCATGCAGCAGATGACTTTTTGATATGAATGACTGGACATATAGTTATACCTTTTTCTGTACAAACTTCCGCTCCACTATTTCCATAACCATTTACTGTATCAAATTCATTCGTAACATAACCAGATGACCGGAGCCACCATGTACCATTTCCATAATTTGTAGTTTCAGCTTTCTTGTTTTTTGCATATGCTGTATTTTTAAATAGTTGTTTACTAGCCGTAAAAATACCATATTTTTTATTTTCAGCTTCATCTAACGATAATAAATATACCTTATCCTTAGTAGTGATTGTTTTTTTCTTACTTGAATACAAAGCACTATTGGTGCTTAACTTCGTTTTTACTCTAGTTTCTATAATGGAATTCTGTTCTAACTTATTGAACGCCTTTTTATAAAAGTCACTATTTAGCCAAGTCCGCATATCACAGTTTTCCCAACGAAGATCCAGTTCATATTCCTCTTTATCTTCTGCCTGCTGATTCATCACTTTGCAATCTAAAGTATTGTCTGCCATTAAAAACATATCGTCCCCGGATACCGATAATACTCTCCATTTGATCGGATTATAGATTCTTCCGGTTTTATCTGCCTGCGGATATCTTCCAAACCAGACACAATCAAATGTGATTTCATTGTTTTCATCCGTTCTTGATTCTGATACACTCTCACCAGATGCTTTTACATTACCATAACCTGTAAAACAGCTAATGCTGAGTAATAATACCAGAATTGCATAAATCATTTTTCTCTTACTTTTACTCATACTCTCCACAACCTTTCTTTGTTTGTTTTTATATTCACATGATATCATACTATCTATAATTGCTGATTTTTGCAAACCTTTTTGAATATTTTATACTGCTCCTAACATATATAATAAAAAAAAGAAGTTATTCATTGAAATGAACAACTTCTTGTATGTTTCGTATAAAGTTATTTACAGTCGTTTTCCGCAATTACCGCAATAATAGTAATCAACTACTTTTTCATCATAGGCATCTTTTACTTTTACTTTCTGCTTTTCATAATGTCCTCGATCTACAAATTCACCATGTGAGCCATTGCAATTCCATGCATCGATCATGACTGGTTCTTCATCCGTTCCAATATTGATCTCAGTTGTACCGGATGCAATATCATGTTCTCTTTCCGTTCCTTTAATCTCTTTACCACAAGTATTACATACTGTAATTTCAACTCTTTCTTCCACCCAAACCTTTTCTGTCTTGTACTCGGCGTCATGATGAACGGTCTTATACTTAGCGACTCTCGCGCTTTTTGGGTGAGAACAGCTGGCTTCCGTTGTAGCCTTTGGTGCTTCAGTCTTTGCTTCTGTAGCAGCCTCAGTCGTAGCCTTTGGTGCCTCAGTTCTGGCTTCCGTTGCAGCCTCAGTTGTAACCCTTGGTGCTTCGGTCTTTGCTTCCGTAGCTTTCTCGGTTGCCTTTTCTGTTGTTACTTCCGTTGTGACCTCTGCCTTAGATCCGGCTGCATCTGCTTCTGTTGTAGAAGCATCTTCAGATGATGTATTAGTGGTTTCGGCTGTTCCTTCAGTAGAAGCTTTGGTATCTTCTTCCGATGGTACTTCCGTAGAGATTTCAGATGTATTTGTTGCTGTGGTAGCTTCTGTCGTATCCGAACCTGCATTATTGGAGCAAGCACAGAGATTAACAGTAAGCATAGCAGCTAAAACGATTGTCATAAATTTCTTTACCATAAGTATATCCCTCCTTTGAAATATTAATTGTTACACTTATAAATATGGTAACTGTCACGCAGAAAATAAATCTGCTTTGTTTTGGCTTTATCTTACCCATTCATCATCTTACCACAAGTATAACAGAGTGGCAAATTTTTCCATTTTTGCGAAAAAAAGGATAAGTGCCTTGGAAATCACACAAATGCTGTTTTTTTAGTTAAAGAAAAGCACCTGATACGGTGCTAATCTTCATAATGAAATTTACAAGAATATATTATGAGATTTTGGTTACTGTCAAAGTTATATGTAAGTCTGTGTTCATCCGTTATTCGTCTACTACATACTTTCCTGTACTTCAACGGTTCAGGCTTACCGATTCCCTCTAACAGTCCATCTCGATCTATACTCTTTATAAGTTCGTTGATCCGCTTTACAATCTTTTTATCTTCCCTCTGCCAGTCCGTGTATTGCTGCCATGCAGTCGGAGTAAATACTACATTCATTATTCGTACGCTCCTAACTCGTCTATTGTCTTTATAATAAATCCACCAGCTTCAGCTTCAGCCATAGATTTATCAAGCATAGCAAGGTATTCAGCGTTTCTCTTGGCTTTCATGATCTCATTGTATTCAGATTCCGACATCATCACTATGTTTTCATTCTTTGGTCTTGA
>ENA-UOJA01002158-UOJA01002158.1-human-gut-metagenome-genome-assembly--contig:-C19-NODE-2158-length-14211-cov-6.250283_pt1 | contig 14211 bp, 12 predicted proteins | sample MGYA00242337_ERZ723884 | MGnify/ENA metagenome assembly ERZ723884
AGAAAATATACCTGCAACATGATATTTTTACAGTATGGAAAATTTCTATAATTTTCTATACTGTATTTTTTTACCATACTGCTTATCGTCGGCACTGCAGGCATAACCTGCTATATGAGGGGAGGACATATCAAAAAGTGAAATTGAAATTACTTACTGTATGTGCCATCGGCACTGTGCTGATACTATGCTCAGGCTGTGGCAAAGCAGCTTCAGACAGCGCATCTGAATATGATGAAAGCTCATACGAAGCAGTTACCTCAGCTTCAGCTGAATCCGAAGCAGCCGCCACATCACAATCTGAAACCGAAACGGAAGGAGAGTCAGCAATGTCCGGAGAATTATTAAAAAACACAGAGGATTTATCACAAAATATATCCTCCACAGAAGCAGCCGAAGAGGCAACCTACTGCACAAGCATGGATGAGGTGCTTAATGCACTATGCCCTGCCGAAATAAGCCGGAAAAGAAACGACGCAGCCTATGGCAATGTAACCCATATTGAATACGATTCTACAACCACCGGCTGCAAAAGAGGTGCCAACATTCTGTTACCGGCGGACTATGATACCGGGAAATCGTATCCCGTATTATATTTTCTTCACGGAATATTCGGCGATGAAAACAGCATGATAAATGATGGAAACAACAAGATTAAGGAGATTGTAGGCAATCTTAAAGCGGAGGGACTTATCGATGACATCATCGTGGTATTCCCTAATATGTACGCAAGCTCAGACCCGGACCTTACACCGGGCTTTTCACCCGAACAGACTGCACCCTATGACAATTTCATAAATGACCTCACAAATGACCTTATCCCCTACATTGAATCGAACTATTCTGCAATGACGGACAGGGAACACCGCGGTATCATCGGCTTCTCAATGGGCGGAAGGGAGACTCTGTTTATCGGTCTGTCGCGCTCAGATTTATTTGCGTATATCGGTGCTATAGCTCCGGCTCCGGGACTCACACCTGCCAAGGACTGGGCTATGGAGCATGCAGGACAATTAGCTGAGGATGAAGCCGTTGTAAAGAACACCGACTATATGCCGGAGCTTCTTATGATATGCTGCGGAACCAAGGACAGCGTTGTAGGTAAGTATCCTCTAAGCTACCATGAGATTTTTGACAGAAACGGCGTATCGCATCTATGGTATGAGGTTCCTAACGCTGACCACGATTCCAATGCTATCAGGAGCGGCTTGTTCAATTTCCTCATAAGATGGTTTGCCGATAAATAAGCTATTACTGATACTAAGAAATGCTAATATGGGAGGATTAAAATGAATAACAGAAAATTTACTCGTTATGTACTGTGTGCATCTATTTTCACCGCAACCACTTTTTTGACTGTATCTTGTGCGGGCAGGAATGCAGACGCACCTTCAAGCATGGATGAAACACCTATCGTTTCCTCCGAAACCACAGGTGAACCTAATGAGGCAAGCATACCTGAGATTTCCGAAAATACAACTCTCCGGGATAATGACACTGAAACTACACCCGGAGAAATTACCACTGAGGAAGCCATTGAGGAGGTTGTCGCAGAGACCGAACCAATCGTCTATTTTTCTTCTAAGAGCGGTTTCTATGACAACGGATTTACTCTTGAACTTCGCTGTCCTGTAGAGAATGCGGTTATCTACTATACAACAGATGGCACCATTCCCACTCAGGACAGCCGGAAATATGAAGAACCCATTTCCCTTACGAATGTATCATTAAACCCGGATGTTTATGCGGCACGGACGGATTACTGCACAGATTCACAGTATGTGCCTATGGACCCTGTAACTAAAGCCAACATTATAAGGGCTGTCGCTTATTTTGAAGATGGCACAAGCTCTGTTACAACAAATGGTACATATTTTGTAGGTATTGACCGCGAAGAATTATATGGTGACTCCCCTGTTATTTCCCTTATCACCGAGCCTGACAATCTTTTCGACAATGAAAAAGGAATATTTGTCCTTGGACAGACATATACCGACTGGCTTGCCGAAGACCCTGCCAACGCGGATGAGCCATCCTACAGAGTTCATGGCAACTTTTCTAACAAAGGAAGGGATTGGGAAAGACCTGTTTCATTTGAATACATGCCTTCAAACGGAAAGAACGTATCTGCAGACATGGGACTTCGCATGAAAGGTGCTTCCACCAGAACATACCTGCAAAAGAGCATGCGTCTCATTGCAAGGGCTGAATACGGCACCAAATCTATTAAAGCCGACCTCATTCCTGACAATATGAAAAGTGATGATTCCGGACCTATAACCAGCTACAAGTCATTTGTACTGAGAAACGGCGGGAATGACAATGGATTTTCCAAGATGAGAGATCCTGTTCTTCAGAGCCTTGTCGCAGACAGAGCCTTTGATACACAAGCGTCAGCTCCATGCGTTGTATTTGTCGATGGAGAATACTGGGGACTCTATGCCATCACAGAGGACTACAGCGACAAGTATATAGAAGCTAACTACGGCATTGATAACAAAAATGTTGTAATTGTAAAGTCTGGCAGGATTGATGAAGGCACGGCTGAGGATATAACGCTGTATGAGGATATGTATAATTTTATAACACAAAACGATATGACTGATGAAAAAAATTATGCTAAGGCTCAGGAAATGCTTGACATTCCCGGTTTTATCGACTTCTGTGCAGTCCAGCTATACATTGACAACAATGATTCCATCTTCGATGACAACAACTGGAGTATGTGGCGGACAAGGGAAGCAGACAAGGCAACCGAATGGTCCGACGGCAAGTGGAGAATCCTTCTGTACGATACCGAATTTTCTACCGGTGTATATTCCGGCGGCAAAGGCTTTGAAGAAAATACCATCAAAAAAGATTTAGATGCCTCCCTCGATGCAGATAAAGAATATTCAAGTGACTACCCTGCACTTGACATTTTCCGTTCCTTATATGAAAACGGAAGCTTCAGAAAGGAGTTGATTGTAACCCTGTGCGACCTCAGAAACTATAACTACGAAAAAAAGAGAGCAGGAAAAGCAATTGACAATCTCGCTGTATCCTACAAAAAGCTTGCAGATGATTCTTTCTACCGCTATGGTCCTGACTGGGTTGTAATGTATGATGGTCCTACAGTGTATTATGACACTAAAATAAAGGAATTTAAGCAGTATATGAACGGCAGATATATGGCATTCCCTAACCTGATGAAAAAGACCTTTTCACTTAAGGACCCTTGTACCATAAAAATTACCGTATCCGACCCTGAATATGGTGATGTCCTGCTTAATCGCACGGATATAGATTTTTCCAATTTGCCAAACGCTGAATTTACAGGCGATTACTTTGAGGAATATGAGATAACATTAACTGCAGCACCTAAGGAAGGTCATACATTCGTTAAGTGGATTGTCGGTGGCGATGAATTCACAGATGATACAATAACATTGACACCTTACGATAAATGCACGATTGAAGTTCAATATAAATAGTTAATTATCTGCAAATGCGAATTATGAAAGGACTGGTTTTACTTGAGCAACCAAATGACCTTTAAAAGATATGAGATAAAATACCTGATCACTACTGAACAAAAGGCTTTGCTTCTCAATGAAATGAAGCCATTCATGGATGCTGATATTCACGGAAAAAGCACTATTCTCAGCCTTTACCTTGATACTCCTGATTTTCTTCTGGTGCGCCGCTCGCTTGACAAGCCAATATACAAGGAAAAGCTTCGGCTCAGAAGCTATGGTACGGCGCAACCGGACACTGATGTATTCATTGAGTTGAAAAAAAAGTATGACTCTGTTGTATACAAACGCCGTGAGGCGATGAAGCTCTTTGAGCTGGAAAACTACTTAAAGACCGGTATCATGCCAAAGGACACCCAGATTATGCGTGAGATTGATTTTGCAATGAAGCGTTATGCCGGCATAGCCCCGGCAGTCCTTCTCTCATACGAACGCGAGGCATTCTATGATAAATACGATTATGATTTCCGCATGACTTTTGACGAAAATATATTGTGGCGTACAGAGGCGCTTTCACTGAACAGCCCTGTATACGGAACTCCCATCCTTGACTCCGGGCATGTTTTACTGGAAGTAAAAACAGCCGGAGCCATGCCACTCTGGCTTGTGCACTTTTTCAGCAAGTATCAGCTTGCACCTGTTTCATTTTCAAAATACGGTTCTGCATACAGAGCTTTAACACAGAAAAATAATGCAATTATCGACAAAGGAGGTTCTTATAAATATGCCTGACGTATTATTTCAGGGATTATTTGACAAATACACTATCTCAATCCCTGTATCACATTTTTTAATCTGTCTGCTGGTTTCTCTGGTAATTGGTCTGTTTTATACATTCATATATTCATATAAAAACAGCAGTTCACAGAGCTTTGTCATCACGCTTGCGCTCCTCCCGGCAATTGTCTGCACAGTCATCATGCTGGTAAACGGCAATGTCGGAACAGGAGTTGCTGTAGCAGGCGCGTTCAGTCTTGTCCGATTCCGTTCAATTCCTGGAACCGCAAAGGAAATATCAATGTTATTCCTCGCAATGGGAACCGGGCTTATCACCGGAATGGGATACATCGGCTATTCATTTCTTTTTGCATTGATTCTTGGATTGGCATTTATACTTTTTACCCGCTTAGGACTTGTCCGCATGAAGCCTTGCCGTGAAAAAATTCTCCGAATCACAATTCCGGAGGACTTAGACTACAACGAACTGTTTGATGACCTTTTTGAAAAATATACAACACATTCTGACACTATAAGCGTAAAAACGTCAAATATGGGAAGCATGTTCAAGCTTACATATAATATTACATTAAAAGATCCTGCAAATGAAAAAGAGTTCATAGACGCTCTTCGCTGCAGAAATGGTAATCTGGAAATCAGCATTTCTAAACAGACAACCGGCTCTAATGAACTTTAAGCTCTAATCTGATTCTCATTTACAATGCTGCAAAAAAGTGGAAGCACTCAAATAGATGCTGCGTGCTTCCATCCGGTTTATCTTTATACATTTTTCATAAACTATATCCGTTCATCTCTAGCTTAATGTAACAATCTGTCTAATTCCGATTTTGCAGATCAACTATTCTCGTCGCAATCTTCTTAGCAAGATGCATATTGTGTGTCACCGCAATAAGCCCGATATTTCTTTTTTTTGCCTCCTCTAAGACCACATTCCATATCTGCGCCTGCGTGATGACATCAAGCATTGTGCTTATCTCATCGCATATAAGATAATCCGCTCCACTCATTAGCGCGCGCGCCACGCAGAACCTCTGAAGCTCTCCGCCCGACAGCTCACGCGGAAACCTGTCAAGCCACTCATTCTCTATGCCAAAAGCGTGGAGCACATCCGCGTCTATCTTCCCGCTCTCCTCAAGAACACGCTTGAGTCTCCAACGCGGATTTATCGCCTTTTCCGGGTGCTGGTGGATGAGCTGCACCGGACAGACCCCCTTTTCAGGAAGTGCTTTGCCGTCCAGCAGAATCTCACCCTTGACAGGCTTTATATAACCTGATAACAGCATGGCAAGTGTTGTCTTGCCGTAACCGCTCGGGGCAGAAATCGCAAGACACTCTCCCCTATCCACCCTGACACTGCAGTCCTCCAGAATCCACGGCTGCTTTCTGTCATATCTAAAATAAATATTTCTCGCCTCAAGTGGCATGACAGCACCTCACCTCCCCGCCTCTTATCTCACGCACAGGCGGAACCTGCCTTACGCACTCCTGCGTCCTATACGGACAACGTGGAGCAAAAAGACAGCCCTCCGGCAGATTTCCCGCATACGGCTGAAAGCCGGAAATTGGCTCAAACCCATTCTGCGGCAGTGCTCTCCACAATGCCTTGGAATAAGGGTGGCGAAGTGCCTCCGGTCCTGTCTTAAAATCCGCGGCAGGTGCCGTCTCAACTGTGGTTCCCGCATAGAATACCGCTACCCTGTCCGCAAACTCAAAGGCTAAATCTATGTCATGTGTTATCAGAATGACCGCCCTGCCCTCATCCGCAAGCTCCCGGAACATCCTAAGCGCCTCAAGTGCCTGTTCAAGGCTCATACCCGGTGTCGGCTCATCGGCAATGATAAGCTCCGCCTCCGTTATCAGTGCTGTGGAGACAAGCACACGTCTTGCCATTCCGCCCGATAACTGAAACGGATACAACTTCCCTGTATGCTGTGGAAGTCCGAAGCGCTCGAACAGGCGGCTTCTTCTGTCCACAGGCTTCGGCTTAATATCACCATCCACCTGGGCGCCCACCCTCATAAGCGGGTCAAGATATGCCACGGACTGCGGCACAAGAGCTATTTTTCGCCCTCTAAGCTTCTCCTGCTGCCTTGCGGTAAGCTCCTGCCCCTTGTAATGTATATGCCCCTTAACGGTGGCATTATCCGGAAGTATTCCAAGAACTGCCGAGGCAAGCAGGCTCTTGCCCGAACCGGATGAGCCAGCGATTGCCACAATCTCGCCCGGACGCACAGTCAAATGTAAATCCGAAATAACCTTTAAATCCGTCTGCTCTAACCCATGGTCATACATACGGAAGGACACGGACAAATTATGTATTTCAAGCAATGTTTCTTTTTTCTGTTCCATTTTTATACCCCTGCATACTGCAAGCATTGCTTGCAGTATGCCACCAATAAGTAGTTTGAAAGTTTTTCTTTCAAACTTCCTCTATCATCATTGAATATATTTTACCGGACATTCATTCTTCAATATTAGAATATGACCGCCATAAATAAATTATCGTTCGACTATATATATACGGCTTATCCAATCATTTCTGCGCACTGTAAGGGTCAAGTATCATACGCAGATTATCTCCCAATTTATCCACAAGCAGCACGATAAGCACAAGTGTTATCCCCGGAAGTACAGCAGTCCACCACATTCCTGTTGATAAGCAGCGCATGCTCTCCGCAAGTATGATTCCTATTGCTGACTGCTCCGGCGGCAGACCAAACCCCAGAAACGATATGGAGGCCTCATGCAGTATCGCATGTGGCAGCATCAGCACCAGACCAACGAAGAACTGTGGTACGAGATGGGGAAGCAGATGATTTATCAAAATCCAGCCGCCTGATTTTCCAAGCCTGCGCGATACCTTTATATACTGCTGCGAACGAAGCTGTAATACCTCAGCGCGTATAAGGCGCGCAAGGCTGCACCAATGTGTCGCCGCAATCCCGACAAGCAGACCCTTAAGCCCGCGTCCTAATGCAAAAGAGATAAGAATAATCAAAATTGTGTGCGGCACACTCATCACCAAATCTATAACCCAGTTCACTATTGTATCAATCCACTTAGCCCCTGCAGCCGCCGCAATCCCGACAAACACGGCTATAACCGCACTGATAATCGAGGCTGCTATGCCGACAGTCAGGCTTACCGACAAACCCTTCAGTGTGCGTAGGAACACATCGCGTCCAAGCGCATCCGTTCCAAATATATGCTTCATTCCCGGTGGACATTTTGCATTAAGGAAGCTGCCCTTTACCGCTTCCTCCGGGATAAAAATACCCGATACATAGACAAATATTAAGATAAGTGCCAATATTATTGTAAGAATGACTATGTGTTTTCTATTATTTAAGCGTTCGCTTTTCTTTGACGGTCTGCCACCTATTATTCTTCTGTCAGTATTTTGTCTGCTCATTCGCCCACCTCCCGAATCCGTGGGTCAATGACACAATAGAGCACATCGGCAATCATATTTCCGACACACACAAACAGTGCGGAAAACAAAGTGATTCCAAGCAGCAGCGGAACATCCCCCTGAAGTCCCGCCGCGGAGACAGCACTTCCAAGCCCCGGATAGCTGAACACATTCTCTGCCAGAACAGAACCGCCGAACAACTCAGCAAACGAGGCGAACTGCAGGGTCAATGCCGGAAGAAGTATGTTGCGCAGACCATGTCTGCGAAGGACTGTCCATTTTCCCTCCCCACGCGCCCTGGCAAACAGTACATATTCGCTGTTTAAGACATCAATCAGCTTCTGTCTGGTATGCAATGCTATATTTGAAAAGGACATAAGACTGAGAGTAAAAGCAGGTAAAATCAAGTGATGAAGCTTCTGCCGGATGGTCACATTCCCACTTGTGACCCCGATTGGCGATGAAAAGCCGATTGGAAACCAGCCAAGCCACACCGAAAAAATGAGCAGCAATAGTAACCCAAGCCAGAAGGTCGGGACTGAGCTCAGCACATAACATAATTTTTTCAAGCTTTTATCCGGCATACGGTCATGGTACATCCCCATCACACAGCCCAGCGCAAAACCGATAAGCCCTGCCAGTATCCATGCGCATAACATCAACGCAAAGGAATTTACGAAGCGCTCTGCGATTATCTGCGCAACCGGTCTGCGGTAAATCGATGACTCTCCCATATTGCCGTGCAGCAGCTCATTGAGCCATATCATATACCTCTCTACCGGTGGCTTGTCCACTCCCCAGTACTGCTCAAGCTCCACCCTTTTCTCCGGTGAAACTGCCGTCCCAAGCCCTAAAAGATACTGCTGTACCGGTTCAATCGGCGATATGCTCACCAGCGTAAAGGAAACTATGCTCACCGCAAGCAGAAGTGTTATTATTTTTATACTGTTTTTGACCAGAATACGCAAAAGCCGCACAATGGTATTCTTCATAAAGCTACCTCATAACTCAATAATTCATCTGTATAAATTATTTTTCCCATGACCATTCATTAAGATTCTGTATAAGCGGAAGCCCATGTCCATGACCGTGAATCGGCTGATTTCCGATAGAAAGACCTTCGCGGACATAGGTGACATGGTCAAGATTCACAATCCACACCCAAGGACATTCTCCCTGCATAGCTGTTCCCGTTGTTCCGTCCCACTGGACTTTCTTCCAGTTTTCGTTGGCAGCCTCCACAGTAAGCGCCGACATAGCTGCATTGAGATACCCATCCGTCACATCGCTCATGTACCCTTCAGGATTGTAAAAATCGTCCAATAACGCTCCCTCTGAGCGGTACAGGTAGTAGGTCTCATTCGGGCTTGATGAACCCCAGCCCATAAGGACAGCCTCTGAGAACATGACCTTCATAATCTCATCCCAGCTCATTCCCTCGATATCAACCTTTATGCCAATGGCAAGCAGTTGTTCTGCCGCCGCCATGCCTACAGCCTGACGCACTGAATCTCCCGAAGGGTAGACACACTTAAACTCAGCCTTAAGTCCGTCCTTCTCCACAATGCTGTCACCGTCCGTATCCTCCCAGCCATTATCTGCAAGGAGCTTCTTCGCGTATTCAACATCCGTCTCAAGCTTCACATCCGGATTGTTCCACGGCATGCCGTCATTCTCAGAATAGGCAGGTCTGCCAAAGCCATTCAGCACTGTATCAGCAATCTGCTGCCGGTCAATCGCATAAGCTATCGCCTGCCGTATCTCGCGGTTGCAGGTGACATTATTGCCTATCGGTGCACCGGCTTCGGTTGTTTTTCCTTCATTTGGAAGAACAGGAAGTGTAAAGCCCCGGTTATCGGCGGATGTGATTGATTCCACATTATAGCCCTTAACCTTCGTGGTTGCAAGCGTTGCCACGGTGTACGCGACATCAACCTGCCCTGCCTGAACTGCCGCAAGTGCCGCATCCTCGGACATAAATACAACTGTCACATTCTTTATCTCCGGCACACCGCCATAATAATTCTCATTTGCCGTAAACATAAGCTGCTCCTGCGGTCTCCACTCGACCAGCTTATACGGTCCCGAACCTATAGGCTTCGTACCATAATCATCGCCGTAGGCATGCTCAGGCACTATGCCGACAGACGCAAGCGTATTGAGAAAAATCGAAGTCGGCTTAGATAATGTGATAACCACTGTTGTGTCATCCTGTGCCACGGCGCTTTCCATATATGTGAGGTCGAAGGAACCGTTTGCCGCCTTTGCAGTCTCAAGCGTAAAGGCAACATCCTCCGCCGTCACCTTCTCCCCATCCGTAAAGAATGCGTCATCGCGGATTGTAAAGGTCCATGTAAGCCCATCCTCCGACAGTTCATATCCTGTCGCAAGGTCATTCTCAAAGTTCAGCTCCGCATTGTACTTTACAAGCGTACTCTGTATAATCGGCGAATTTCCATGTCCCCAGCCCTTAGTAGGGTCAAGCGTCTCCGGCTCTGAGCCGATGGCGATTATGACGCTGTCCTTGACCGTATTCGTTATATTGGTATCATTTTTGTCACCCTCTGACTGATTCCGGCATGCCGTAACTCCTGATATGACAAGCACTGCCAGCGCCACCGACAGGATTTTCTTCATATTTCTCTTAAAATTGTGATTCGAAGCTTTCCTGTTCTCCAGTTTCTCCGTTTTTTCCTTGTTCTTATTTCCCATATTGTTGATATATCTCATGTTCTTTATAGTTACTCCATTCTTGATGTTTTCTCTGTCCCCACTAGATAATTGTGAAATAAAAGCTCTCTACTTGACTGTCCGCAAAATGTAAAGCATTCAGGCACCTAATTTCACAATTATATATCATTTTTCCAATATCGCCCGCACCGCTTCAATGGAAATGCCTTTCTCCCTCGCAATACGTGCAATATCATCATACTCATATTTTTTACGCGTGACACCATATCCTGTTGAAAGCTTACAGTGAACCGGACCATACTCCGTCTCGACAGTCTCAATATGCCTGTCCAGCACATGCCTCTTCATCATGTTCTCGCGTATTCCTATGGTTGTGGTATACTTAAAGACAGTCTCTATGATTTTCTCCTTGTCACTTTCACGGCACATAATCTTTATAAGTGTCCCCGGACGCGACTTCTTCATTCCTATCGGCACGGTGTACACATCAAGCGCTCCTGCCTCAAACAGTCTGTCCATCGCAAAACCAACAGCTTCGCCTGTCATATCGTCCACATTGCACCCAAGCTCGCATATCTCATCAGCCTTGTCCGCTGTCTCGCCAAGCATCACGCGCACACAGTTGGCGGCATCGAAATCCTTTTTTCCCATCCCGTAGCCGATACCCTGCACCTTCATCATGGGCATATTTCCAAAGCGCGCCGCAAAGTGCTTAAGAAGGGCAGCCCCTGTAGGTGTGCATAGCTCCCCGCGCACAGAGCCACCATAAACCGGAACATCCCTCAGTATATATGCCGTGGCAGGAGCCGGAACCGGGAGTATTCCATGGGCGCACCTCACCTGTCCGCTTCCGACATGAACAGGCGATACAACCACCTCATCCACGGACAGACGTTCCATAAGCATGCACACCGCCGTTATGTCGGCAATTGCATCCATTGCTCCGACCTCGTGGAAATGAATTTCCGTCACCGGCACACCATGCACATAGCTCTCAGCCTCAGCAATCAGACCATATACTGCCATCACATCATCCTGCACCTTCATAGAAAGCTTCAAATGTCCCCTTACAATGTGTTCAATATCATGCAGGCTGCTGTGGTGATGGTGGTGGCTGTGGTCATGGCTATGAGTGTGCTCATAGCTGTGAGTGTGCTCATAGCTGTGGCTGTGCTCATCGCCGTGGTGATGGTCATGGCTCTCCTCCTCCGCTCCGTCCACTGTCACTATAACATGTGTTCCTGTTATACCGCATTTCACCGATGGTTCCGCTTTAAATACAACACCCGGAAGCCCCATCCCATTAAGCTCCTTTAGAAATTCTTCCTTATCCTGAAGCAGTTCAAGCATCGCCGCCGTCAACATATCCCCGGCCGCACCCATGCCGCAGTCAATATATAATGTTCTCATAACACACTTTCCTCCGTGTTTAATATATAATTTAGTTCCCATTTCAAAACATGTTATATACACTCTAAGATTGAATTTTCATGTTTTGACACTCAACCGTAATCTCAAAAAAAGCGCACAAATCCTCTACAGAGGATATGTGTGCTTTCCTAGCAATTGTTTCTCACAATTTTCAATTGTCTTTAGATAAAAAATAGTTTATCCATATTATTAAAATACCAGACGCTTCTGCGTCCCAATTGACAGCTTCCTGCTGCCTCATTAACCGCTATATTATACAGCAAAGACAGCCCAAATGCAATATTTGCCAGTCCTACCTGCCACATAATCTACATAATTCCTCAATAACGCCCTGTATCAATCTGCCTATATTCAAATCCGCAACTCCCACCACAATATTATCGCAGTGGTTTATCGGAATCAATATTCTCTTTGCGCTGCTCTGTGCAACCGCATTCGCCATGCGCGGCGTAATCTCTCCAAACATTGCGTCCGCAATCACAATACCAATAGGTCCGACTATTACATCGGCGCGCCTGGTGTTCACCACAACCGCATTCTCGCCTGTAGCCGCATTATCCGCTCCCGCCTTAAGCATTGCAGCTGTTGCTACCGTGTTCGTTCCTACTGCCGTAATATCAGCCTCCGCCATCTTCTCCCTGATTGCCGTGACAAGCTGGCGTCCTATTCCGCCTCCCTGAGCATCTATAACAAGAATATTCATAGTGGATACTCCTTTGTCCTTTTTATAATGACATGATGTTGGTGGCAAAACATGCTAATTTAATGTATGAGTGTATAACGTATTATATTTATGCATATCAGCTCCATTGTCCGAAGCAAGATGTTCTAAGGACTCTGATGAAGGTATTCTATACGTCCGCCACCGAAGCAAAGCATACATCCTTGTATGCATTGCTTCTAAAGCAGCCTCCATGCTGCTTTTGGCTAGGTATTTAGCAGAGTCCTAAGAACATCTAAGCTTCTCCCCAAGTCGTGATATGCATAAATATAATACGTTATACACGCTAAGTTTATAGATCGTGTTTTGACCCAACATAATAACATCTTATTATAAACTATCCAATATATATTGTCTACTCACGACAATAATTGCCCCTGTAAAAATTCTCTGCGCCGGTCTTTTCGGCTGTCATGCGAAAGCATACACATCCATCCGTACATACATAGTCCTTCACATCCGCCTCTGTTCCGCCGACAAGTGTTAAATCTCCCCCTTTTTCTGTCCATCCCTGTTCCACACCTTCGGCTGATATCTCATATCAGATACATTGTACACAGTAATGAATGCTCTCGGATCTTCTTTATTTATAAAATTCATAAGCTTCTGATATTCGTTTTTGTCAACAATGGTGATGATTTCATTATGTTTATCAAAATTGTATGCGCCGGTCGCCTCATATATCGTTGCTCCACTGTGCAGATCCTCGACGATAAACCTACGAAGCTCTTCCTCCTTCCAGGTGATAATGCAGACACGGCGTTTTTTGTTATTATCAAAAATAAAATGATCAAGAATTATTCCGTTAAAATAAGTGCCAAGAATACTCAGGACCACCGTCTTTTTATCGTAGGCAAGCGCCGCCGAAAGTGCCACGCACATTCCCGACAGGGACATTGCCTTTCCAAGCTCTATGTGCAGATACTTGTTCATTATCTTTGCCACAATATCAAGCCCGCCTGAGGAGGCATTGCGGTTAAAAAGAATGCTCAAGCCTATGCTCACCACCAGAATATAGCAGAGTACATCAAGCTCCTGACTATCCGTCATTGAGCCAAAATCCGGGAACACCAGCTCGAAAAATCCCAGAAACAGAGGCAGCATAACGCTCGTATAGACCGTCTTTACACCAAATTCTCTTCCACAGGTGAAAAACCCGATTATCAGAAGCACCACATTCAGAAGCATAGTGATTGCCGACAACGGAAGCGGCACAAAATTGGACAGCACGATTCCAAGACCTGAAATGCTGCTGACGGACGTATGGCTCGGCACCAGAAAGAAGTATACCGCCGCCGCAATGATTGCCACCGCCACAGTCAAAATCACAGTCTCCTTTGCAATATCCTTATAATTCAGCCTCTTTTTCATTGTATCTGCTCCTCCACAATCCATACTCTATTCCAATGTACCTTCAACGCACAAACAGTAATGTCCGTGCGCTCCGAAAACGCTCTCTGTGACATTCCTGTATTTTTTCTGCCTCTTTTATTGTATCAAATCCACATATAGTAGTCTACTACATTTGTTCGAGAAATGTCCTTATAAAAATAATTGTTCAGAGCCGGCCTCGGAAATTAAAAGTATTTACGTAAATATGGTTGGCAGTTATCGACCTGTTTACAGTCTGCAACCGCCAACCATGTTTGTCAAGCTTTCCCCTATTTTTTTCATCAAGATACAACTGTACCCTGTTCTGTATT
>ENA-UOJA01002160-UOJA01002160.1-human-gut-metagenome-genome-assembly--contig:-C19-NODE-2160-length-14208-cov-25.242422_pt1 | contig 14208 bp, 16 predicted proteins | sample MGYA00242337_ERZ723884 | MGnify/ENA metagenome assembly ERZ723884
TCGGACATCTTGGCGGTTTAAACTTTGCTAATTTGGGAACATGCGGACATTCATAAAAATAAATGACTTTTCATAACATTGATCCCGACTTGTTTTCTAAACTGCAAAAGATATTTTCTTCTTAATGGATGTCTATTTTTATAAAGAGAGAATAAAACGGAAATATAATCATTCAAAAAGCGAATTATCAAATCATTTATTTTCCCGTCATAAATTATCATTGCACTCTTGTAAAAAGATTGATAAATATAAAACATGTTATTTTTATCAGTATATTTCATATCCCAATCGGGAGAATAATAATAATAACCAACTTTCTCTGTACATACAATATTTTTTATACAAGAAAAATATCGAAAACAGAATTCTTGATCCTCCCAAAAATTAAACCGTACATCAAAACGTAACTTATTAGACTCAATAATACTACGCTTGAATAATTTAACCCACAAATATCCTACTATAAAATCTTTATCTAATAACAAAATGGCATCCTGCACACAACCTCTATAGGTTAGTCCAAAACGTCTTTTATCTTTAAACTTATACACTAATGTTTTATCACATTCAAATGCTTGGCAAATTAAGTCTATTCCTTCAGATATATTATCAACATAATTTTTTAACCAATTGGGATAAACAAAATCATCGCTATCACAAAATGTAATCCATTCTCCTTTTGCGTTATCAAGACCTACATTACGTGCCGAACATACACCTCCATTTTCTTTATGAAAGACTCTTATTCTTCTATCTTTTGAAGCATATTCATCACAGATTTCACCGGATTTATCAGTACAGCCGTCATCTATCAGCAATAATTCCCAATCTTGAAAGACTTGGCTCATAATACTATCAATGCATCTATTAATAGCATTCTCTGAATTATAAACTGGAATGATGATAGAGATTAACGGCATAGTAATGAGTTGTTAAGAAGATTATATGATTCTATTTTATCCTGAATATATAAGTGGCGAATCGTATTATAATCAATTAAATTTGATGATGTTTTTTCATTTATTTTTAACATTCTGTCAGACAGATGTAACTGTTTTAGTAATGATAAGGCTCTTTCATCTGTACTTTTGTTAAGAGAAATAGTATTAAACTGCTTATTAAACAATATAGAAAGTACAGTTCCATGAAAAGAAGTTGTTATAATATAGGTTGCATTGATAAAATAAGACAATAGTAGTTCAACCGTTACAGTTTGTTTTAGATTATTATTAAATAAAGATTCATACATCGTTGCTATTTCTATTAACTTAAGTCCTTTAGATTTTGCTACGGCCACTGCATAAGATGTGAGATCATCATTTCTAATTATTTGAAATAATAATAAATAGGGTTGCTTTTGACTTTGTTCTTTTACTTTCTTTGTATTTAATAACTGATGTAAAATAGTTGGCCCCGCCAATAATACAGGGTCAAATACCACCTCGGAAGTGGTAAGAGATTTCTGGTTGATATACTCTGCCAAAGATTTTTCTCTAACGGTAACTTTATTAAAAAATTGCAGTCTAGATAAGAAATAATTTATGTCCTTACCTAAAAAATTCGAAATGCTTCCTGCGCTTGCCGCATAGGCAATCAGTTTTTTCCCCTTTGCTGCAGGGAAATCACCCAAGTATACTTTATCAAATCCAGAAGCAATCTTTGGACTCCAAATCTGGTCACTTCCAAACACAAAAGCATCAAAATCGTTTGATTCATCATTCAAATCCAAATGATAAAGATTTAAACGAGCATGTATAAACTTTGAAAAATTTTTATTACGCTTCCACCGAATAGGAGCTACTAAACAAGCCCTTACAAAACCTTTACATTTTTCTAAATTAGAATTATAAATATTAGGGCTATAAGCAAACGTTTTATATGGTTCAATAAGATATTTAGGACGATAATCTATAACATAAACTTCATGCCCCATATCTTTTAGGACCTCCTGCAAGCAATAGGTCTGCAATACGGCTCCATAATTGGCTGCGCAATGGAATGTGAATATACCGATTTTCATTATCCTAATATTTTATGTTTCATCCTTTTCAAAAGGTTAAATATCCGATGTTTGATTCCTATATCTCCATATTTTTTAGCACAGTAAACAAATCCTCTCGATATAAAATCTTGTTCAAATTCTGCTCTCAACGGACTGATAGGAGAAGGATACTCTAAATTGGGCTGTAGACAATGTCGTGCATCGCTTTTCAGATAACGAATTTGATTTGCTATTTTTGAAAATAGACCACGACCTTTTTCTGTATTCACCAACAACAAAGAAACCCCTTTATTGTCGGCATTAATATGTTGATCGACCTTTTCCCATCCCCAAAAATCTCCAATGGTAAGGTCTGAGGGACGCTTCAAGTTAGCAAAATGACACACACCGCAAGAATGACGGAACATGATACATTTGCCAAAAAGATCCGAATAAGTAGATGTACTGACATATTTATCTCCTAATCTGAAAGATTCTTTATGTGCCGCCCAGCCCAGTTGCGATTTATCACGAAAATTAACAGCTGTTACTTCTGCATGATATTTCTTTTCTATATACTTTAAATAATCGCGCCATACATAAGGAGCTGGAACTCCATGACACACCAAGTCTACTACGTACAATTGAGAAACATCTTGTCTCAAAAGTTTCAGATAGGACCACAAGCCCGATGTCTGACACGGAGTTCCGGAAAACATAACCTTATATCCTTGTCTCAAATCCTTTCTTATTTGGCAGAAAATATCTTTCAAATCGCTTTGCACATATTTGCTTCCTTTAAATTCATTCCGTTCCTCCTTAGTGGTTGCTCTTTTATGTACGACACGAAAGTGTCCTTCATATCCAGCGCCATACACAACGCCTCCTTGCTCTAGTATCCAATCGGACAAAGCGATAAAAACAGCACCGCTTCGGCTAGTGCTAATCTCGTTCATATCTTTGTGACGCACGGCATAGACATCGGGTTCAGCTAAATTCTGAGATTTATCGTAAGCCGAATTAAACGCACAAACCTGATTGCAAAGTCCGCAGTCTACACATTTACTTTGGTCAACTTCCGGGTACAAGAATCCCATGCCATCCGGCTTCATTGTAATGGCTTGGTGACTACAAACGCTGGCACATGCGCTACATCCACAGCAAGCAGATTTATCTTCAATCTTTATCATCTATTCAACCATTTAGCCAATACAGCCCCGAACTTTTCTTTCATAAATCTCCGTTCGGAAGCAGAACATCCAACAATAAAAAGAATAGCAGCCGTCCAAATCAAACAAACAATACAAGACATTACAACCCCCCAAAAGCCAGCAGGTAATTCCCAACGAACAAAGAAGGGAACAACAAAAGCCAGAACGGTTACCAATATAATCTTACCACATACATTGTACAAGAAACGAGTCACTGGCAATTGAATCATATCGCGTAATAAAATCAATCGTGCTCCCAAACAGATTAATGAAAGAAAGATAGCCACCATAACAATGACTTCGGGCAAGAAACTCATCTTGAGGAACAGAAAGGATAAAGGAAAATTCATCATCTGCAATCCACCTACAATAATTTGATACTTTCGAATCTTACCCGTTGCCAGCATCACAGTAATCAGTGGATTAGAAATAGCCTCACACATGGAGAACACCAGAACAAGTTGGACGAAAAAAATAGCATGATCGGGTACGACATCCAACCAAAGAGACAATATATATTGCGTATTCAATAAGACAGGAAGAGCCAGCCACAACAACAAATAGTACGAAAAACGAGCTCCCTTGAAAATCAATGAAAACGTATAGTCATATTCTCCTGCTGCGTATGATTTGGTGATCTGAGGATTCAAAGCCACCATAAAATTGCCAACAAATGCCCCAATGGCATTACTAACTTGGGTGGCAATACCTCGTGCAGCATTTAATACCGGACCATAAAAAAGGTTCAAAAGAATGTTTCCACCCTGGTCACGTAAAAGGGCTGACGATGCTCCGATGAAATTCCATCCGGCAAATCCGGTCATCTCTTTCAGTAAAGGCTTATCGAGAAGCAATTTAAAACGACACTCTTCGAAAGACCTCCGGCAGTAATAAAAATAGAATAATTGAAACAACAGTACTTTTAATACCAATAACCCGGCATACAGTATCAGCTTATCCGCAGTTACACCTCCATAGGCAATGAGCAATACAATACACAACTGCAAAATGGAATCACCGATTCCTACAAAAGCGAAAATACCCATCCGCTCATGTGACACGATGGATGCATTGTAAGGAACACTGAATAGTCCCAACAAGAATGAGAATATGGAAAATTGAAAAACCCAATTGGCTGCTACCATCCGGTCGGCAGGAATATTCATCTGATAATTCAGGAACCAGACTCCTATTGTTTCCGATAATACAAAAACAACTAAGGCCAACAGCGCATGTACACACAAAGCCGAAGAAAAGACCTTCTTCAACCGTTCCAAATCATTTCGTCCCAGTTCAAAAGTCAAGAAGCGACTCACTGCAGCAGAGAGTGATCCCGACAACAAAGAGAACATCGCCACCACACCCCCTACTACATTGTATATACCGTAATCTTCCACGCCCAATGCCTGCAGCACCACACGGGAAGTATACAGCGATACCAGCATACTGAACAGCATGCGGACATACAGCATCAGGGTGTTCTTGGCAATCCGCTTTGTATTTTCTTTTTGAGACAACTCCATCTTTTCTTATTCCTCCATCGGCAAAAACGAATAGCGAAGCACCAGCGACTGGCGCTCTGCCGCAATAAAACACATCAAATCTTCCGGCACATTGGCATGCGCAGCAATCTCTCCCAATATCCGGTCAGCTTCCGCACACACTGCCGTCATCTCCTTCAGGTTTCCGGCGGCCAAACTACCGTATGCAGACTGAAAACGGGAACCAATCTCTTCGAGGATGAAAAGCACAATCTCCGTGGCCTCAGCAAACTGTTCCTTCCGAAGAAGCAAGCGCGACTTTTCCAGCCACTGATCAAGACTGCTGGCTATGGAAATCACATCCAGACGGTTCTCGGGAGAGAAAAAACACTTGTCTATCTCCTGCTGCACGACCGTCAGGTTCGCGTTGAGCGACCCGCTTTCCTCACGCAACTGAACCCTGCGCTGGCGGATGTACTCGTCCACGTCTTCGAAGGTTTCCTTCGACACGCCACCGATGGCTACCGTCATGCCGCCAAGGGTGGTCACAAAACATTTGTCGCGGGAGATACGTACCTGATAGCCTTCCATGCCGGCCAGTACACCCGAGGTCATCTTGACCAGCGTATGCCCCTCTGCATAGTAGTCGAAGGAATGAGGCATGAAACGAATGCGGTGGGAATCAAGCTGGGACACCTGTATGAACGACTGCATGACACGGTCGGAAATTACGGCCACCGTCTTCGTGCTGCAATCTTTCACCAAATGCAGACCGATGAAACGGCTGTTCAGGAAAGACTGTATCTTCAGGATATCCCCCTGCACGAATATCAGGCCGGTAATGGTGGGTACTTCCTTGCTCTCCACATGCGATTTACCCCGCTTGTATATAATGGTACGGTGAATAAATGTACGAAATTGTTCCCTTAGAATCTTGTCTACCACATCGACTTTTGAGTAGTAAACGAACAGATAGCACCAGGAAGAGTTTTCTACAGCGCGTTTTTCTAGTTCCGGACCAAATAGATTTAATCCGTTATCAAGATTGCCTCCCCCGGCTTTAGAAGGAACGTCTGAACTATACAGTGACATCGATATTGCTTCTAATTTATGTTGGTCTGGCGTACGTTCTCACTTGGTGAGTTGCATGCCATTTGCTGTTTTTCATGCGCTAAGGCATCGCCTTTATTTTTCATAGATAAAAAAGTTTAAACGAGTTAAACTGTCTTATTTTCTTCATCTTTTCCCCATGAATATGTGTTCATAGGCATGAATCTAAATACAAAGATAATCAAAGAAACAATACCACAAAACTCTTTTTAGGCAAAATTGTGTTCTTCCAACTAGTGGAACAAGAACAATTTTGCTTAAACGTCAAACAAATATTTTTAATAGATTGATTCTCAAAAGAAAGAGAAAAACATAAAATAATCAAAAAAAAAGAGGCATATTTCATTCATGTAAAACAGAATTTATCTTTTTTCTTGCAGATATCACAAATTCGGTATTATATCTCCCCATATCACTGCCTCAGAGCCCATAAAAAAACGCCGAAACGTTTGCACTGAAACGCCGAAACGTTTTAGTCAAAACGTCGAAGCGTTTTATCTAAAACGCTTAGGCGTTTGAAGGAAAACGTAAGGGCGTTTGAAACAAAACGCTTCGGCGTTTTTTACAAGTCTGCAAAAGACTTCTTATCTCTTCAAATGTCGACAGGAACTTTTCTTATTTTCTGCTTTTTCCGAAGAAAAACAAAATATGCACTAATATCAGGAGTATTTCATGGAACGGATTTATCATTTTTTTATCGCCCATTATGGTCTTATTTGGATTTTAATGAATATATTTGTATATTATTTAAGGTAATTGGGGTTCAAACCTTAAAATATAAATCGATTATATGAATAGTTTTTTAATATGATAAATAGCATCTCTTTTGTCAATTATAGGATTTTTGCCAATCGGCAGACCTTGACACTTGCCCCAATGACTGTGTTGTTTGGAAAAAACAACACGGGAAAAAGTGCAGTGTTAAAATTGCCATTGCTAGTGGAAAGTGCCTTGAAATGTAAAACACAAGAGGTTTTTTCCAGAATTTGCAACGAGGTGACCCTCTGTGACGAGTTTCGTGACATAGTATATAACAAAGGTAATCGGGCCCCAACAATTGACGTAACTTCTACAGAGGGAGACGAATTGTCATTCTCTTTCTTTGTGGATATGCTGGATAAACAAAAAAAGACACACCTGGAAAGTTGGTCACTGAAAGATACAAACGGAAACAATGTTTCTTACCAATGCAACGATGATCACAAAATGACCGATGAGAAAGGAAATGAAATTGCCTTCATGGGAATAACCCCCAAAAACATTTCTGAAAATTGGATGGTTGAGGCATTAGCACACTTTCAAACAGCAAATGATTATATCGGCCATGTAAGACAGTTACCATTACGTGATTATCGGCTGAATGATGGGGCTTATACTCTGATGGGAACAAAAGGAGAAAATGCTTATGAGTTCTTAATCTCAGATGTGGTGTCTGGGAATGGAAACCTGCTAACCAAAGTCTCCAATTGGTATAAAAAGGTCTTTGACGGATGGGCTGTGGTAGTAGACCAGTCCCGAGCTCCAAGCTATTCTGTGGAGTTGCAAAATAAGAATGTCAGAAACAATATACTGGACACAGGAGCTGGTATCGGACAATCATTACCCGAAATTGTAGCAATAGCCAAGGCATGTGAAAAACCATGGCAATACATATTGGAGGAGCCTGAAACTCACCTACATCCTGCAGCTCATGCGGAAATGGCTGAATTTATGGCCAATGAGGTATCTTTGGACAAAAATAAACAGATATTAGTTGAAACCCATTCGTTAAACTTTATATTGAGACTCCGCACATTAGTAGCCACAAACAAGTTACATCCTAAAGATTTAGCTTTATACTACGTGAAATATGATGAAGATACAGGTGCAAGTTCTCTGAAAAAGGTGGAGGTCAGAGAAGATGGAAGCGTAAGTGATTGGCCTGATGACGTATTTAATGAATCGTATAAAGAGGCTGTATTGTTACATAATGCTCAAAAGAATCGTCAGGTATGAAGGTGCTTATCTCAAAAGATGTCTTTGAGGAGTCGAAAGATGACCGAGGGAGACTTGAACTGAACTTCTTGGTATACCTAATCACAATTAAGCAGAGCTATGAACTGCTTATAGATGATTCGGAGGTTCTGTCGTCTGAGTTCGTAAGAGGATTGAACGATAACGAGACTCGGATTTTTGAATTGGGATAAACTGAAATCTGTAGGAGGCTTTAAATTACCAAAGAATTATTCCCAGCAAGTATTTCTTCTGGATGGCTATCAAAGGCTATCTTCCTTATTTGGCTGTTTGACTAATGCTCAAAAGGCTAATCTTGAAATTGACGAAACAATCGACAGGGACTCTCTTTACAACTTGTATTTCGATCTTGAAGAGGAAAATTTTGTCTATTTGCGCTATACCCCAAAGCCTTATCAAGTACCAGTCCATATATTGATGAGTACAAGCGATTTCAGACAGTATTCTCGAAAATATATAGAACCATATTGTAAGGATGAGCAACTTGATATGTATTTGGATAGAGCTGATGCATTTTCGCGTACGCTGATTGACTATAAACTGGCTGTCGTGGAAATTTCAGAAGCAAGTTTATCGGATGCTGTAAACATTTTTTCCCGCGTGAATTCCAAAGGTACTGACATCTCGTATGATTATATGGTTAATGCACTAAGTTACAGTTCGGATTTCAGTTTCTCTGTCGAAATAGATAATTTAAAAGAACAATTATCCCAATATCACTTTGAAGGGATTACACGTAACAATCTGTTCAGATGCTATCAAAGTGCGTTCGATGAAAAAATGTATTTCGACCAGTCGAATATTGAAAAGTTGGCAGTACGACCGGATTTTAAAAACGTGGTAAAAAAAACTACACCTTATATCTTGAAAGCTGCAAAGTTTTTGTACAAGGAGTTGAATGTAGTGGATTACAAATTATTACCGTACAATATTCAACTTGTATTTGTAATGAAGTTCTTTAGCAAACTTCACACCCCCAACAAGATGCAGATACAAGAGTTAAAACGGTGGTTTTGGATAACGACCTATTCAAACTATTTTACAATTTATTCCTTGTCCAATCAACGTAAGGCTTTCGAATATTTCCTTAGCTTTCTGAATGGAGAGGTGGACAATAGTGTGTATTCGGACAATCCTTCTGTCCCCTTCAGGACACTGCCCTTCCCCAAAACCGTATCTCTTTCTGGCGTCAGAAGTAAGGCACTGATTCTTTTCGAACTGCAATTGTTGCGCGAAAGATCAAAAAAAATTCCAACCACATACGGATTGACATTGGGAAAGTTAGACTCAAAACTGCCATCAAGTCCAGAAAACATTGTTCCTACTTATATGGCTAAAAACTATCGTTCCTTCAATCCAAATTTAAAATCATTTAATCATGCGGAAGGAATTTCTTATAATTATCTCCACCTTATTCCTCCAATCAATCAGGTTGAGGATTTAAAGGACTGCTTGAAAAGGCGCAAGAAGTTGATAATTGAAGAAGAACAGAACTTTGTGAGTAAGTTGGGGATGGATTACATAAAATAAAAGCAGATCTCCATTCAAAAAATAGGAATTAGGATGCACGTAAATCCGTCCCACATTATCTCACAACGGCTTCTATGTAGCTTTTCCCCGCCTCCAGATGCTGGTCCTTTCCATAATTCGGACTGTATTTTCCCACCGGCATATCGCTCAGCACAAAGGCATTGCATTTCCGTCCTGCCACCACCTTGTCCGTCATGGCTGTGTTTATGGCCGTGGCGGCCATATTGACAACGAAACCCAGCAGTCCTCCGCCTTCGGAATAAAGACTGGTATCCACACTGATCAGCCCTTCCCGGTGATACAGCGTTTCGCCCGTGGAGGTAGAACGCAGGATGTATTCCACGCCTGCCGTCAGCATCCCGGTGATGGGCTTCCGGTCCCATGACTTGATGATGGTGAACATGGCGGCATCTGCTCCCAGCACTTTCTTGAAAATCTGGATGTCGCGTTCCAGAAACAGTTCACTGTCGTAGGCGCTTTCTGTCTGAAACATCTCCATCGTCAGGTAGGGAGAATAGACATAGTATCCTTTTTCGCACAACGGCATGTACATGGTGGTATAAAAGAAGTCTTTCGCCTCCACCGAATTAGTCTGGTTGACAGGAGGCATAATCACGATGGATACGGGTTTTTCTTCATATAGCTTGGCATACTGCTGTCCGCGCGTAAGGGTCTCCGCACAGGAGGACAGCAAGACAACGGCCAGGCAAGCAAGGATGCAGTTCTTCATTTTTCAAGCTGTTTGATGATTCGTGAGATGTATTTTTCCGACTCCGGATAGGTCTTTATTTCTGTTCTCAAGAACGACAGGCCTTCTTCCTTCTTGCCTGTGCGATACAGCATATAGCCGTATTCCGCATACAGGCCGGGAGGCACCACGCCTCTCGAACCTCTCTGCTGTTCAATGATTTTCTGGTATTGCTCCAAGACTTTCGCTTGAAGTTCTTCCGTACTTTTCTTGCTGTATTGATAGGTGGTATCCTCATAGTCGTACCATGAATACAGCGAGTCTGTCGTGCCACAAGAAGACAGGGCCAGCAGACATGTACCTATAAACAGGATTCTTTTCGTCATGGCAAAGTAATGATCTGAGTTTCCTGGGTTGATAGAAAGATTTCCTTCCCGTAAAGAGACTTTCCGCCGTAGGTCACACGGAGGTGCTTCCGCCCGACGGGAACGGCATACGATGTCCCCTTCCGGTTCGCATTCCTGGATTTCACGACTTTTGCCTCAAAGGGCTTCCGGCCATCCAGTGTCACGGTCACTTCTTTTCCTGCATATTCACCCGAACTGGTAAAAAGCAGGTAGGCCATATCTTCTTTCCCGCTTTCCTGGGCTACAGGATAATGGGCCTTGCATCCGCACAGCAATGCTGCCAGCCCGGCAATCATCCATAATCTTGCTTTCATACTTATTTGGATTCTTCGATATAATACTCACTTAACTTACCTGTATCAATCGGAGTTGCAGCCGAAACTTCCACGAAAGAATATTCGGTTTCGGGGGTATCTCCTCCGGTAGACAAAACTTTCACCGTGCCTATCTGCTTTCCGGGCAGTTCAATCATCAGGCCGGTCTGCGGGTTCTTCACTTTCTTGCCTCTGGCCTTGACGACAAAGACATCTCCTTTCGCAATGCCCTGGCTCTTTCCTCCTGCAATCAGTACGGCATCGGAGTCGTAGGAAAGGAAATAGGTCCGCCACGGCTTGTCCGTGCATTTGTTAATGATGTTTTCTACCAGCTGGCCAATGGCTTCGGAAATGGCCTTGTCGCTCAATGTGGCATCAAAGTCGGCACGTCCGCCTACTCCCAGCGTGGTCTTGGTCGTCAAATCGGCTGTTCCCTTGGCCTCATCCGAATAAATAATCAGGCCCGTAGCCACGTCTACCAGTCGGATAGCCACTGCAGCTTCTACGGTCTGTGTCTTTGTAGAGGTGAAAACGCCCGACTTTCCGGTATTTTTCCGGCCAAACTCGGTGATGGAACCGATTATCATGTAATCTGCACCGACTGTAGACAATTCTTTTTCTCCTTTCTGGGCTTCTTCCAGCAAGGTAGACAGATCGCTGCGTTCCAACAGAAGGAATTTCCCGGAGGCGGCCAGTTTGGCCGAAAGGATATCCAGTGCCTGCTTGCCCATGGGGTCATTCTCCTTGTCATAAAATATGCCTTTCGCATATTGCGTTTCGTTGGAGAAACGTCCGATGGCCACTTTCCGCTTAATCACTTTCTCGCTGGCAACTGCCTGCGTTTCCTGCGGGGCTTCTACCACTTCGACTTTTCTTTGTGCATAGCTGAAGTCGGCAAGCAAACCTGCACAGAATATCAATACACATACTCTTTTTATCATAGCTTGATGTGGTTAAATTCATACTCTGGCAAATATAGGGATTTTATGCAATAATCCATATTTTGAGGGTATTTATATATCTAGGGGCTACTCCTATCACTAGGAATAGCCCCCCAACATAATGAATTTAAAGAGAGATAATAACCTTTAGTTCAAAGGTTTGCTTATTTCCAAATCTACATAGCACTCCAACCATCCGGCTGCAGATGAACCCACAAATGCGTATACCATCGGATACTCTACAGCCGCTCCGTCGGTATAGGCACTGCAATATCCAAAATGATAAATCAGCTTTCCATCTTTTACCTTAGGCACAGCTACACACGGCACAGACAGTGAATAATATCCACCGCTCAGGGACGTAGCCGATTTCAGCGTATAACTGCCATAAGTACCTATTTCTACATTTGCCGGAACAATCAAGATTCCGTTATCACCGATTTCCAGCGGCAAATAGTACTCCTTCAGAGCATCCAGGAGAACCAGATTGTCCGAAAGCATACCCACCTGACCGGTTCCCGAAACTTCCTGTCCATACGCCCCACTATAATAGGACATGTCCCAGTTGCCTCCAATCATACTGAGCGATACTTCAATCTGAGAAAGGCTGAGGACCAGTTCCTTTGCTCCTGACGAAACCTTAACTTCCGCACCACGGGGAGTCTTGTCGGCCGACGCAGCTACGTCAAACCGCAACACGTTGTTGTCCGTATCGTAAGTATAGGTCAACCATCCGGCAGCTTCTTCCGGCACTTCCACACTATAAGAGGTGTTGGTCTTGAAACTGAAATTGAACTGACCGCCCTCGTATCCGCAGCAGTAATACAGGTTATGTTCATCCAGAATGGTGACCGCTCCAGCCTGTACCATCGGCACATCGACAGAGCTTGTTCCTGTAGAAATGGTAACCAGGGCAATACGGCTGGTCACTTCCGAAGAGGTGGTTACCGCCACATGTACCACATTGCCTTCCACAGTGGTTGTACACCATTCCTTGTTTGATTCAGCAGTTACGGGTTCCGTGGCACTCACGGTGATGGTACCTTCTCCGCTGGCCGCAGAGAAATCAATGCCGTCGGTCGCAACGACCTGCAATGAGCTGGTGACGGCTTCCTCATCGCTACATGACACCCACAAGGTGCATAAGCATAACGTGATAATAGAAAATATTTTTTTCATAAGCTATCCTTTTTTAATCAGAAACTTTAGTGAATACCGGATTTTCCCAAGCGGTCATCATTCTGTATCCACCCGAATTATAGATGAACAACCAGTCATTCATTTCGAGTTGACTATACGGATTGTTTTTGAATGTAATCGTCATCTGACCGTCCTGCTCGGTGGTTGTTCCTTCAAAGACTGTTTCCAGTGTAGAATAGAAATTACCTCCCGATCTGAGGCCCGGATACAAACCTACGGCTGCTCCATCCATATATCCTACCACCTGACCGTTGGCAGAGATGTCGTCGCGTTCTGTGTCGTAGTAGAATTCAACGTTCATCGTCCATGTGCTGCCGCCACTCAGGTAATACGTCTTCGTGGCCTGATAAGACTTACCGTCTTTCTTCACCTCCAGTGTCAGGCTGAAGCTAGAGCTTCCACTCTGTACATGGTAGGTACCCAGGTACTTTTCATAATTGGCGGGACGCTCGAATACCAGTTTCACATTGCTTCCCTCGTCGGTACAAGTGAACGTACTGGTTGCATTATCCCAGGTGAAGTTCTGCATCGATATGCCGTTGCAAACCATGGGTTCCACTGTTTTTACACCGTTTTCGGTACAAACGAACGGGTAATAAGCATAAGAGGATGTGCCATTCTCGTCTACACTTCCCAACAGGAAAGCACGGCCTTCTCGCATGACAGAAGCTACTTTCTGGTCGCCCTGCATCAGATTAAACAGGTTGTAGTCTGAATCCTCGCTGATCTGTGCGGCAGCAGCCAGATAGGTGGTCCAGTCTAACGTATCGTCCAGCCGGGTCATCACCATTTCCACACCATGCTTCTTTCCGGTGAGGCGAATCTCGTTTTCAGAAGTCGAACGTACGATGAATTCATAGTCACCCATCAGACCCGGGTCGTTATACCCGTTGGGCTCACAAAACGCATGCAGAATCTCGTTGTACGAGTCGAAGCTGATTTCTGTTCCGTTATACGACTGTACGGTATAGAGGGAGGTTGCGGTCTGCCCGGGAGTGTACGAAGAAGTCGCATAATCGGAAGCGATGGTCACCTCGTTGGCATCAAACTTAAAGAACAAGTTGGCAGCTCCACCCATACCTTCGCTGCCGTAACGGTATTCCAGTTTCCACCCGTTGGGGGCACTGGTCAACAAACTCTTCAATTCAAGGACGGAGGCATTTTCCCGGTCGGCAGATGACTGTTCGAACAAGTCCTCCTCACTGAACAAGCACGACTGCATGGAAACCGTCGCACATGCCAATAAACTATATAAAATTAATTTCTTCATAATTCCGGTGTTTTATTAGTTGAACAAGGTATTGATTTCTCCCTGCCGACGCTGAACCACGT
>ENA-UOJA01002172-UOJA01002172.1-human-gut-metagenome-genome-assembly--contig:-C19-NODE-2172-length-14168-cov-9.669950_pt1 | contig 14168 bp, 16 predicted proteins | sample MGYA00242337_ERZ723884 | MGnify/ENA metagenome assembly ERZ723884
CATTTTTCGTAAATTAAGCCACAACCAGACATAATATAAGTGAAAATCGGTGCTGTGCATACATCATGAGATGCACTTGAAGTTCAATTGTGATAGTTCTTAGACTTTTCCTTAACTACCCAGCTATCCACAGACACGGATGTCTGTGGAAGTGAGATATGGGACACGGATGTCCCGTATCGAACGGTAGCGGAAACTACCATTACGTATATGAAAAGTCTTAGAAATATCCAATTGAAGCTTCTGGCATCGTTGATGTATGCACACCTGCTTTTCTCATATATGCTGTCGTCCATACGTTAAGAATGTGTGTTAAACAACAATTTCTACTTCACATGCTTAAGATATGCATCCACACTATCATTATCACTTATAACTTTAATGTGCTCATCTGGCGAAAATCTATAATCTGCTGAAGGCATTATCTGTACTTCTTCTCCATGCACTATTCCTATAATATTCATCTTATATTTCTTTCTGACATCTGCCTCTCGTATACTCTTGCCGACAAGCTGTGGTATGACAGGCACCTCAAATATGGCATATTCATCAGAAAGCTCTATGTATTCAAACACGTGGCTGCGGCTGTATTTCTTAGCCAGCCTGTATGCTATATCCCTATCCGGATATATGACCTCATCAGCTCCATTCTTTAACAGAAGCTTTGCGTGTATATCCCTGCTTGCAACACTTATAACATGCTTAGCTCCAAGCTCCTTTACAAGACTTGTTGTTTCAATACTGTTCTGAAAATCTTCCGATATACATACTGCTACTGTATCAAAGTTAGATAAGCCAAGATTGTTAAGTACATCTTCATCTGTACAATCGCCTATTCTGGCACTTGTTGCCTTTGACATAAGCTCCCTTATCTTATCCTCATCCCGATCTATTATCATGACCTCATTACCAAGAGCTATAAGCTTCTCTGCAAAATGATGTCCGAACTTGCCTATTCCTATAACTAATATTGTTTTCATACTATTCCTTTCTTTTTCTAACTATCTGTTACAATATGATGTACATTTCAAAAATATATTCAGCCGCATAATAGGATCACTATTATTAACCTACGCTTACATTTTCCTCTGGATTCATAAGCTTCACCTGTTTTTTGTTGTATGCAAATGAAGAAGCAAATGTTACTGTACCTATTCTTCCTCCAAACATCAGAAGCATTATAACTATCTGCGAGCATGTATTAAGCTGCCTTGTTATTCCTGTTGACAGACCTACTGTTCCGACAGCTGAGAACACTTCAATACACAAATCTTCAAAATTAAAGTTCTGCATTCCACTTATTATGAGCAATGCCGCAACCGCCATAAACAGATTAAGACCTATAACCATACTTGCCTTTTTTATATCTTCATCCGTAAGTCTTCTTCCATATATATTACATCCAGCTGAATTCCTTAGATTAGACCATATATACACGATTATGACTACTATAGTTGTTGTCTTGACACCGCCAGCTGTTGAACCAGGGCAGCCTCCTATAAACATGAGTATTATTGTAAGAAGCTTGCTTGCCTGTGTCATTGTGCCTAAGTCCACTGTATTGTATCCTGCTGTTCTTGGTGTTACCGCAGCAAAAAATGAAGTTATAAATCTGTCCTTAAAAGGCATACCTGCTTCAACTCCATTTCTTTCAAACACCATGAACATGATTGTTGGAATAACAACTAATATTATAGAACTTACCACAACTATCTTTGTATGCAGAGTATATTTTTTAAAATGCAGCTTGTTATGCTTAATGTCTGCCCACACTGTAAATCCAAGACCACCTATAAGTATAAGTGCAATAATTGTTATGTTAACTACATAATCATCATAATACCCTGACAGCGATGAATATGGCTCATATCTGCCCATAAGGTCAAAGCCAGCGTTACAGAATGCCGTTATTGAATGGAATATACTGTTATATATTCCTCTTACAACTCCCATACGTGGAACAAATCTGATTGATAAGAGCAATGCTCCTATACATTCAAACACCGCTGTTCCTAATATCACATTTTTCATAAGCCTTACTATACCCTTAAGCACATTTGAATTCACACTCTCCTGTATAAGTGTTCTGTTTGCAAGCCCTATCCTTCTGTTAAAGAAAAGTGCAAAAATCACACCTATCGATATAAATCCAAGACCACCTATCTGAATCATAACAAGTATAACAAGCTGTCCAAATACTGTCCAATAAGAAAATGTATCAACAACGACAAGCCCTGTAACACATGTCGAACTTACAGACGTAAATAATGCTTTAATAAACGGTGTCCATTGACCTGTCCTGCTTGATACAGGAAGCATAAGAAGAATTGTACCTGTTATTATGACCATAAAAAAACCCAGCGCCATAATCTGCGCATGTGAAAGTCTGTTTCTTATTCTGCTGAATATATTCATTACCTCGTTACCTCTTACATCAATCTGTTCACTTCAATTTGTTCACTTCAATCTGCTTACATATATCTGTTTACACTACTCTGCTTACATATATCTGTTCACATTTATCCACTCACATCATCTTTTTCTTCTTTAAAAACCACAATACACATACACATATAACAATTATAATACCAACTATAATATAGAACCCATAATGTGTTGTTGACAATGGCATCCATTTCTCATCAACATTCATACCGTATATACCTGATATAATAGTTGGTATAGCCATAACTATAGTTATTGATGTAAGGATCTTCATAACATTGTTCAACCTGTTATTAATCACTGATGATAGCAGCTCTCTTGTACCATCAATAATATCCCTGTATATGGATGTCATCTCTATAGCCTGCTGATATTCGACTGTTACGTCTTCAAGAAGCTCCATATCCTCTGGATACTGTTCAAGCCTTTTATATCTTCGTAACCGTTCAAGCACTATACTGTTTGACCTTAGTGATGTTGCAAAATATACAAGCGTTGACTCAAGCTCATGAAGTTCAATAATATCTGTATCATGTGTATCATCACCAACACGTTCTTCTATCTCTGTTCTCTTCTTGTCTATGCCACGAAGATATGCCTGATATAACATGGCAGAGCGGAACATCATTTCATATATAAAACGCATCTTTTTCTTTGTGCTAAAATCCTTTAGCTTGTTTCGTACAAAGTACGTAAGAACCGGTGTTTCTTCCCTGCATATGGTGATTATGGCATCATTTTTCAATATTATACCAAGAGGAATAGTTGTATACATCTTTTTTTCATGCCTCACCTCCGGCGTTGGAATATCTACAAGTATCAGTGTATATCCGTCTTCCAGACTTATACGTGAACTTTCTTCCTCATCAAGTGCTGTTGCAAGATCATCTGTATCTATATCAAAGTATCCTGAAATAAGCGACAACTCACTGCTTGTTGGATTAACCATATTAATCCAGCAGCCTTCCTCTATGCTGCCAAGTTTACTAAGTATTCTATTATCGGTCTTATAGATATCTACCATAATCTACCTCCTAAAATCCTCAGCTGTTTTTGCCATCCTTGTCTGAGGATCCAGCTATTTTTGCCTCATCTTTACAGTGTGCACGGCATGATGAACAGTTTCCACTACATGTATCACCAAGTCCGCTTTCTTTATGTTTAGTTGATACCCATAAAAATGCTACTACTACAAGAAACAGAATAACTGCTCCAAGTATTATATTAATAATTCCTGACATACGTCCCTCCTTAATCCAGCAAATCAGCTGTTGCATTATTTTTCAAGCCTTGCCTTTCCTATCTGATCAGTAAGCGATAGCAGCATGCTTCTTAGAAGCGTACGGCTGTCTTTATCAAGGTTTGCATATTGTTTTATAACCTCTCTTGTACTTTTAAATCTGTCTACAGATATATCTGAAAGATTCTTTACACCACATGATGATATAAGTCCGAAAAGCGTTTCCACAAACTCACATCTTTTTTCATTATCAACACTGCTTATCCAGCTGCTAAATGCCCTATTAAGCCTTCTACTTTGTGCACTTAATCTTCTTACTGTAACCATATCTGGTCCTGATACCTGCCATGACATGGCATCATGCTGCATTATTCCAGTCTGTGAGCTTTTTACTATGATATAATCATCATCATGCTCAAGTAACATTCCAACTATGGAATTCTCTGGCACAATACTCCTGATATATGGAAGCATTGACTGATATTGCTCACTTTTAATGACTGAAATATCAAATCCCGGACCATCATTATTATATACACATTTAATTTTCTTTTTCACACGCTTATTACAGTTAATAGCTGAATATATCGCCAGATTGCCTCCTTTTGAATGTCCACCGACATATAGCCTGCCTCTTATATATGAACATGTATCATTAAGATATTTAACGGCATCCTCCTGTGATGGCACTGGAGAAATAAAACTCATATTAAAATCCTCTTTCCAGCCAACAAGCGTGTCATCAGTTCCCCTGAATGCAACATACGTTAACTGTGGTGTTAATTTAATATGAAATGCTCCAAACTGTTTTTCAAGTGTTTCATCGATTGTATCTACATAATCTGATAATATAACATCTTTAAAACGTTTTGTACTGGCAGCCTTTTTCATTAGATAAGGTGCATCCTTTATAAAAGATTTATCACGGCTTAACTCCTCTTCTGTATGTAAATCAAAAAAAATCTCTGATGCTTTTTTCAAGGTTATGCCTCTGTTCATCTGTAGCGATGGAATAACATCCCTGAAATCAACGTATGCAAGCTGTGCAAGTATGACATTGTCAACATCATTAAATGGTGACTGTTCAAATGTCAGGTCACCACGCCATTCGAGATAATCCATTACATTTCCCATAACAATACCCCTTTCCTGCCGGATTTTCAACCATTACACCATCATATATTCATATTTTTGCATATTTTTAAATTCTGAATCATTTAAAATTTTTAAGTTCATTCAAAAGTCATTTATTTTTCTAATTCATTTACAAGTTATTTTATATTTTTAAGTTCATTCACAAGCTCAATATCAGATGGCTGCACTTTCATATTAGCTGTAACAGGATTTTCACCTGGTTTTGTTATTGTCACTTCTACAATAGTTCCTTCCTGTATCCCTGTAGAAAAACAATAATTCAGAAATGATACAAACTTTGGATGTGTACCTGCAAACTTATTCTTTAAACTCATTAATTTCATAATAGAACCTGGATTCATCATAACATATTACCTTTCTGCTTATTATCTATATATGCTGCAAATAATATTTGCTGCTGATTGTTTTGTGCTACCCACTCTAACAATCATGCCCGCCTATGAGCGGGGTAATGTGGGTTAAGACCTTTTGACCCTGATATTGTTTAATATAATAAATAAAACACATACACAGGTTGTAATGCTCTCTGCTGCAGGGAAGCTGCTCCAGACTCCATTCATTCCAAACAGACGCGATAAAATAACAGATATCACAACCATAAGGACAAAGCCTCTTAAAACCGAAACAACAAAGGATTCCTTTGCCATCTCCACAGCACTGAAATATCCCGCTGATATTATATTAAATCCTGCAAACAAAAATCCTATAAAATATATTCTCATACCTGTATATGCATAACCTGCCAGCTCTACAACTCCTTCACTGTTAAAAAGACTTACAAGCTGTCCGGTAAAGCATGCAACTACTGCATACATAACAGCAAATAATGCCACTGATGTAATTATACTATATCTGTAAACTCGTGACACTTCTTTTTTATTACCTTTACCATATGATTCACTTATCAGAGGTTGTGCTCCCTGCGATATACCATTGAATATAGCTGTGCCGATATAGGCATAATTAGCAACAACTCCATATGCCGCAACTCCAATATTTCCGGTAAGTGATAACATAAGCATATTAAATACAGTTGTTGTAACTGCTGATGCCATTTCACCTACAAATGCTGCTGTGCCAAGCATACATGACTCCCTTAACATTTTAAATGAAGGAAGATGCCATTTGAACACAACTGTATTTTTCTTACCCATAAAATGCGTCATACACACAAGTATACTGCACACTGGTGATGCTGCTGTAGCCATCGCTGCACCGAGCAGCCCTAGATTCATCGGAAACATAAATATATAATCAAACACAATATTAAAAAGACTTCCAGACAACGTAGCAAGCATTGCCCTTGACGGATCATTATCATTTCTTACATATGCACTGACTATATAGTTGCACATGAAAAATGGTGTAAACATCAGAAATGTTCTAGTATAACCTATACCTATGGCTGTAATCTTATCATCCGCTCCCATGATATGCAAAAGCTTATCTGGTGCAAAAATCCCGACAAGTATAAATAATATGCTTAAAATGCATGCACACATGATTGAATTAGAAAAATAATCATCTGCATGAGCATCGCCTCTTGCTCTTAATATCTTAAAGCGAATCGCTGAACCAACACCCATCATAGAGCCAAATGCAAATATTACACTAAATACCGGAAGAACAAGATTAAGAACCGTAATTCCATCTGCACCAGCATATTTTGATATAAAAAAAGTATCAGCAACAACATAACATGATATTCCAAGCATACCAAATATATTCTGTGATACATACTTAACAAACTTCTTACCTATACCCATTTCATTCTCCAAATCAACATCTTATTCTCATTTAAATTTCTCATTTAAATCTCATATTTAAATCTCATATTTATATTTTTTATTCATATTTCTTATTTGAATTTAAAACCAAAAAATATTATGTCCTTTTAATCCTTATAATATATTAATTTACATTAATCTGGAAAATAAAGCAATTCTTTTATAACCGGAAAACCTTGGTTCCGACACGACCGAGGAGTGCTTTAGCTCTCCGAGAAATCGAACCCTTGCTGTAAAGCAGCTTGCATTTGAGAAATGCGAGACGGGTGCCACAAGGTCCGGTGGACCTTGGCTCTGGCACGACCGAAGGGCGCTTTAGCGCTCCGAGAAATCGAACCCAAACTGCCAAGCAGTTGGGTTTCGAGAAGTGCCTCGCACTTCTCGATAACAAAAAAGGATATCCAGACGGATATCCTTTTTTATTATCTAGAGCGCGAGACGGGGATCGAACCCGCGACCCCCTCCTTGGCAAGGAGGTGCTCCACCACTGAGCCACTCGCGCATATTATATATTGTGTTCCATGCGAACACAAGTGATATAATACACGCATAGCACCGATATGTCAAGTGGTAATTTTCAAAAAATGCAAAAAATAATTAATACCGCTTTATATATCACTCTTCAGAAAAGAAAGCCACAGCTATTCCACCTGGTCCTATATGAGTTCCTATTGTTGCACCTACCTGGACAACAGGAGGAATTAGTATTTTACCTTCCCATAATTCTTTACTATCTTTTATATATTTGTCCATAAGAACGGTAGAATATCCTGTATACCCTAAAAGCACTGGTAATGAATAATCTATGCCGCCATATGCCTGCACCTGCTGTATGAGGAAATTATTGCCTTGTTTAGAGCCTCTTGCCTTTCCAAGAAAAGAAACTTCACCATCAGCAATAGCTATAACTGGCTTTATGCTTAACACATTTCCAAGAAAAGCTGCTCCTGATGATATCCTGCCTCCCTTTTTCAAATATTCTAAAGTATCAAGCAAAGCTACAAGACGAATACGTTTTTTCATAGTATTCAGCTGCTTAACTATATCCTCAACGCATATGTTCTTATTTATCAATGAAACTGCATAATCAACAAGAATCTGTTCACCGACTGTAACATTTTCGCTATCTACAACATATACTTTGCCCTCATATTCTGAAGCTGCTATACAGGCACTCTGATATGTTCCTGAAAGCTTGGAAGAAAGCGTAACTACGATTATTTTATCAACAGACTTAAGAAGGTTATCATAAGCCTGTTCAAAGTCATATGGACTTATCTGGCTTGTTTTAGGAAGCGTTGAACTTTCTATAAGCTTCATATAAAAATCATCAGGTGTAAGATCCACGCCATCTTTATAATGATTATCATCGAAAGAAACTGTTAAAGGAAGAACTGTTATATTTTTGTTGTTATTTTGTTTTATATCAGATGCTGAATCTGTTATTATTGCAATATTAGACATGTATTATCTACTCCTTATTGTTTTGATGAATGACATATTATTATGTCACTTAATATCCTAGAAGATTTTAACTTAAAATAGTTTGAAAGTCAAATAAATATAGTATATTTCTTTTATATTTGACGATTTTTAAAATATTCTGTGCAAATGTCAAGTAAGAATTACAATTTTTATTGTATTTATTTAAGTACAATATATTGCTAAAGCAAAATAGTAAAAGTATGATATTTTAAGGCATAGAAAATAGGCAAGTGCTAGTTCAGACGTCCGAACTAATACTTGCCTATATTTACATATAGAACAATAGTTCAGATATTTAATCTAAGCATATCAATAGAACTCTTACCATTAAACATTTTTCGCGGTAGAGTGTTAATCCAATCCTGTATATACTTTATATATTCATCTGTATAATTAGATATATCCTCACCTTTTTTAATGAATCGCCTTATTAATCTATTTGCATTTTCATTGCTACCTCTTTCATTACTGCGATAAGGGTGACAATAGTACAAGTTATTTTTAATGTATATGTTAAAGTCAATATCATTCATAAGAACATCACTATTAAGGGAAAATTCCACGCCATTATCACAGGTTATTGTTTTAAAATAATTATAAAATGTATCGCCTAACTTGTTTTTAAGATTTATAAGCATATCCCAAGTAGAATTGCACTCCTTAGAACACATACGATATATTAACTCAAAACGTGTCTGTCTTTCTGTTAATACTAATAATACTTGTTTTGTGCCTTGCTTACCAACAACTGTATCAAGTTCCCAATGACCAAAAGTATTACGCTTTAAAACTTCTTTATCCCTGTTATCTATAAGCTGTTTATAAGACTTATTACCTTTACCCCGTCTTTTGCTTGTCTTAGCTTTTTTAGACATTTTATATATCCTTAATTCTTTACAGGTATGTAAAAATACATTATTATCACGATAATTAATAAGAGTAGATAAACAAAAATTGATATCATTTCTTTCTTGTTTTACAATCTCATAAGCAGAATAAGGCGAATATTTTTCATAATACATCAATTCATCAAATCTGTTAGCAAGTTCTATATTATTGCCGATTAACAAATTACGACCGCATTTACTCATATTATTTTCATAACGGCGTTGTGCAACATCAGCTTGATATACTGTATATTCTTGTAAATTAGTATCTAAAAGAGTTATAAGACCTCTATAATATTCATTGTATATAGTCTTTAAAGATTTATTAAAATAATCTGCTAACTGCTTAAATGTATAATTAAGTTTTAACAGACTTTCAAAAACATATCTATCTTTAAATGTAAAATGCTTACCCATAAAATCACCCCTCACTATGATTTTTTTTTTAGTTCAGACGTCCGAACTAATAGCCAACATCAACATATCTTATTTTCCCACGATAAGAAGATGAAACCTCTTTATAATACAACAAATTTTCATTAAATGCCTGTTTTATGTAATCATCTATATTATCAAAATCAACATTAAAATATTCCTCTATGGGTTTACTAACAGTAGAACGGCTAACCCAATAACGACGGCGATTAAGAGTATTTGTACATAAGTCCTTAGTAATATACTTTGTCATATAGTAAGCAATCTTCATAGAGGACTGTTTATTGTTTTCAAGCTGTATAGCTGTACTATAACCATAACGCCATTGATTAATAACTAATATTTCTTGACCATTTTTTGTATATACTTGAGTAACTTCATTGTTTTCAATTCTGCGACAAAAAGGTGTTAATTGAAGCTTTCCAACATTAGACATAACAGCGTGAAAATGATAACTCTTTCCATCTTCGTGAAGTTCTGGAACAACTACATACATTAAATCGTGCGCATATCTTTCTTTTAAGTGCTGTAACCACTTAGAAAGTTTTCTTGATACTTCATAAAAATCAGTTCTATCGACTAAGCGAGGATTAAAAGTAAAAGTACAAAAATACTCCCAATCGTTTGACAAGAGATATTCCAAAATTGTTTTTTTAGTTCGTTGTGTAGAAGAATAAGCAGAAGTAGAACGCCTTTTATATCTTAGCTTTTCTATTTCCTGTTCTGCTTTTTCTGTATCATTCCCATAATACTCTTTTAAATAATTTTCTTTTTCTTTCAATTCCTCTTGCACCTGTTCAGACGTCCGAACTAAGACTTTGTTTTTCTTTTCACCTTTTTTAACAGAATTATCATAAACTTTAACTTGCATATGATTTTTATAATAACTTATCTTCGTGTTGTATATTTCCATTTTTTTTAACTCCCTTTTACACCAAACCACCACACATCAAAAACAGGTGGGGGTTAAATGTTGTTTTTATCAAGTAATATATTTATATAAATATTATATATACAGGCTTGTGTTAAGTCTCCGCAAACTCCGACTTTCCACAACCCTGTATTAAAATATTTGCGTTGTATCATAAATATCAAAATATTTATTACTGCCAAAAATGAAATAAGAACGTATTTTTGCGGCACTCTTAGAGGACATTGTATAATCGCTTTCAACACAAACAAAGAGGTTACCGCCAAAGGGAAATGACAACAATTTACCAAACCCCTTAAACCTAGATACATTTCTATGCAATATCTTGTGTTCAATAACAGCACCTCTTATCTGCTTATCAATCATATTTTCATTCTGACTAATCAAAATACAATCATATCCCCATTTACGAAACTGGGTTAAAAATTCTATCCAATCAAGCCTATCATTTCTATTCCAAGTTCGTGTATTCCATATTTTTTGACATTCATCAAAAATAAGGATGGTTTGATGTAAAGCAATAGCACCTTTATTTGTACGTTTATGGAAATTCAAAGCAAACCCCCTTAAGCCCTGTATCGAACTAAACTTATCGGTACAGGGTTCAAGAATAGGCGTATAATTACCTCTATAATCTTTTTTAAACTGCCTTATAGCATTAGAAAGCCAGTCCTTATTAGATATATAAATATATTGCCCAAGCGGACAATTACCCTTAGGGGGAAATTTAGAAATGTCTATTTCTATATTAGAAATTATATTTTTTCGTTTTCGTAATTCATTATAAATTATTTGCGGACTATGATATCTTTTACCGCTACCAGGAACACCAGTAAAGACATCAGCACCCATATACATTTACTCCTGTTTATTAGTTCAGCCGTCCGAACTAGTTCAAAATTTCTGCTATAATTTTTAAAATAGATTTATTATTTAAAACAGAAGATACAATCTTCTTAAAATACTTAAAAATTACATATGTAGCATATGCAGACACAAACGCACTAACAAGCGTTACACAAAAGGCAACAGGAACAAACCAGTTCACGTAAGGCATATATGAAAAGATAGGTTCTTTTGCAACATCCAAAACCCCACAAAAAGGGTCGGTTGGAAGAAGATTTTGAACAATAAGAATAACCTGTATAATAAAAGCAAATACAGAAAAGATAATATTTGCAAGTACAGAACATATAAGCACAATTACAGTTGTTTTCATAATCACACCTCATTTTTAAAGCGGTTATATGTAGCAATAGCCATATAGATTGTAAATGCCAGTTTTTCACCACTACGCATTAAATCCGCCCATTCTTTATATTTATCATCATTCAAGTCTATAATTAATTTAAAATTATCCCTGTTATCTTCATCAACAAAGTCTTTCATTAAAAAATCATAAGACAAAGTAAAAGACGGAGCGACAGGTTCAGCACACAACACTTGCAACCACTCATAAAGCTGATACGGGACAGAAAAAGGAAACTTCCCAAACAGACCATTACGATAATTCACTTTGTCGGGCGATACATCAGTTACAAGAGAATTAACATCATCAGTATCTTGATTAACATCCTGTTTAACTGTATTCTCACCATACAGGACAGCATTTTTAAGACCTTTAAACATTGTATTAAAAACAGCTTGCACATAATTAATATCATATGATTTATCCTGTTCATCATCTTTAGAAGAAATAACTGTATATATATCAGTTGTAACGCCTAAAATATTTAATAATATTTCATTCTGCGATTGCATAACAGATAATAAGTTATCAAGTTTGCTATTAGTTTCTTGTGTATTATCTTTTATATCATCCATTTTGCCACTTAAACTTGCTAATCCTTTATCTATTGCTTTTTGCAATTCATCTGCGGACATAGAGCCTTTACCGCTGTTAATGCTATCAATTAATTCATCCATCTTGTCAGAAATATTTGTATTCATATCATCTATACTAATTTGAATATCTTCACCCACACCATTTATTTTAGAAGATAAAAACGCACTCTGCGAACCATGCAAATAATTATACAACGCTTCATAAGACTTAAAAATATAAGTATCATAATCAGAATATACATGTAAAAAATTAGAATCAACATCAAATCGAGGTAATGGGTTAGAGTGCAAAAAACTAGAATCTGATGAAAATTCAATATCAGAAAGAGGAGTAAAAGAATCATATTTATAATTTTGCACATCAATACGCTCAGATGTATCAATTTGTAAAGTACTAGAAACATCATCACTATATTCAATTATAGGATAATAAGAATAATAACGGTCAGAATAATAATATCTCTTAGGAGTAGAATCATTAAATAAATAGCCATTACTAATTTTATCCTTTAAAAAAATAACACGACAAATAGTATTAGCACCAAAAACAAGCGCAGTCTTATAGTCTGAAACGCGTGAAACTGTATCAGTATAATCACTAATATCTTCAAACATATTGCGAAAAGTAGAAGAACCAACAAAGTCAGATAAAGAACGGCTTTTATAAACCTGTAAACCAATAGAATTATAATATTGTTTTTTCAACTGTTCTCTTAACTTATCTACACTATCAGATAATATTGTTAAGCCGTTGTCTTCATTATATTCAAAATCTATATCATTAGTACTAACCATAACAGAATCCAAAACATCAGAAGCAGCAGAAGCAACTATACCCAATTTGCTATTTATAAGAGATACAAGACCAATGCCAATATTTTTAGAATTATTATTATATCCCTTATATGCATACCAAGAAAGAAAATAATTCAATGTATCATCATTATCAATAAAATCACCACTACCAAAAGTATACATCCAACGCCCACCAACATATTTAACAGCATGCTTTTTCCCACCTCTATCAGTAAAATTAAAAGACTTATGCTGTGAAATAATACTAGAAAAATCATACCCATCATAAATTGTTTTATAACTATCATAGACAGAAACAGAACTAGCGTAAACATAAACAGGAGTATACACATAAATAGATATAAAACATAATAAAATTGATAAACATAAAATAAATGATAAGAACCTTTTAAACATATATACCCCCATAAAAAAAAGACTTAAGCAAGTTTTCACTTGCCTAAGTCCTCTTTATTCTGCTTTTCAAAATATTTTATTTTTTCTTTATTTAATTTTATCTTTAAATAAAGAAAATAAATAATATATGAAACCAAAACGATTGATAAAATATTAAATATTAATTCCATATATACACCCCCTTTTCCATATTGTACAATAAGGCAAGTTTTAATACAATACCAAAAGAAAGTTTTTTAAAGATAATTTGAACATTCAAAAGGATAATACGGACATTTTGAACATTCATCAGCATAACAACTTTTATAATCTGTAAACATAGAATAAAAGCAATTAAAGTGATATAAGTATTCATTCATTAAATGACATATATAACATTTTTGCATGAATGATAACAATTCCCATTTAATCATTGTTATTATCTTCTTTTTCCTGTTTATCTTTCTTAAAATCTATTGTTATGCTTATAAAAACAAAAATTATAAAAACTAGCACAACGCAAAGTGCAAATATATCATTTACTTTCATTCTGTATCACCTCTTTCAAAATTCAAACATAAAGCAGAAAATAAAAAAGTATATACACAAATGCAAGTGTAAAGATATAAAAGATTAAACTAATAAATAAATTATAAATATCAAAGTAAACTAATAAAACATCAAAAATTGAACTTATACAAGTACTAAAAAGGCAAGTTATAAAAATTAAGCATAACCTAATTATGTATCACCTCTATCAGAGGTGT
>ENA-UOJA01002192-UOJA01002192.1-human-gut-metagenome-genome-assembly--contig:-C19-NODE-2192-length-14064-cov-6.409665_pt1 | contig 14064 bp, 5 predicted proteins | sample MGYA00242337_ERZ723884 | MGnify/ENA metagenome assembly ERZ723884
CAATGAAGAATTATAAATTTTTAGTACCTATATTGCTTGTAGCATTGTTAGGAGGATCTGTATATAAAACATATAGTGACAGAGAAAAAATTAATAAACAATATGATAATGATATAACTCAGGCCAGACAGAATAGGAAGCTTGAGGTTTATGTGAATGCAGAGGAGGACTATCTTGATGCCTTAAAGCTTAAAGATTCAGCAAAGCTTCGGGCAGAGCTGGGAGAGATGTATATAGAAGCGGAGGATTTAAGAACAGCTGCCAAATGGGGAGAGTCTCTCATAAGTGAATATCCAAAGGAACAGGTGGGATATGAGTTTTTGATTCAGGTGTATTTGGAGCAAAAAGACTATGCCTCTTGTTTCAGGATAAAGGATGAAGCGGATGGACTGAAAATTTCATCAAAGAAGATTGAAGAGATTATTTCAGATATCAAATATGAGTATTATCTCGAAGGTGAATATGCACAGGTAGAGGAGTTCAGTAATGGCTATGCAGCAGTAAAGAAAGAAAAAAAGTGGGGCTATCTGAACAGCAAAGGGCATCGTGTAATAGAATCCGAATTTGAAGAGGCGGGAGCGTTTGCTAAAGAGGTTGCACCTGTTATAGATGACAAAGGCAGGGCATTTTATATAGACAACGAGGGCAACAGAAAGATAGTCATTGATTTTGTCGACAATATTGAGAAACTGGGATATATGTCAATGGATAATATTTTTCCAGTAAATGATGGCAAAAAATGGAGCCTGTACAGTTTGGACAGCAAGAAAAAGATAGCTGGTGACTATGATGAGGTTTCAGCCATGGGAAATGGAGTAGCAGCTGTCAAGTCTGATAATAAATGGAGTCTTATTGATACCAAGGGAAAGAAAGTAACAAAAGATAAATATGATTCGGTTGTTATGGACAGTAAAGGAATAGTATGTAGAAACGATAGGGTATTTGCAAAGCAGAATGGATATTATTATTTATTTGATTCTAAAGGCAATAAGGTTGTAAAAACTAAATTTGATGATGCAAGGCTATTTGCAGATGATGGATATGCCGCAGTATGTGTGGACGGCAAATGGGGATTTGTTGATAAGGATGGTAAACAGGTGATTAAGCCTCAATTTAATGAGGCTCATAGCTTTTCAAACGGATTGGCGGCCGTCAGATTTACAAATGGCTGGGGCTATGTGGATGAAAAGGGTAATAAAGTCATTGCGACAGGATTTGATGATGCGTGCGATTTCAATGAACAGGGCAAGACATTTGTTAAGACGGATGATAAATGGCAGGTTTTGACACTATATTTATACAATCATGAATCATAGAACAAAGGAGACAAAGGCATGAGTTTTACATATGAAAATCAAGGAAACAATACTTATCTGGTATATAAAATAGGAGCTTCGGATAATGTGGATACAATGAGCCTTGGAATGATTACTAATAATAAGATAGATGGAATTGTTCCGACTCTGTTCACCCAGTCAGATACTGATAGATTTATTAAATATAATATTTCTGCAAAAGTGTCAGCAAAAGAGTTTTTATCAGGAGTTGTAAATAAGAAGAGATTACTAGGTGTGTTTATCAGCGTATTAAAGGCAATTAAATCAACAGAGGAATATATGATTGATGCGAGAAGACTGTTGATTGATTTGGAACATATCTATGTTGATGTGTCAAAGTGTGATGCAATGCTTGTATGTCTTCCTTTGGTCAGACAGAATGAGTCTGTTAATATTCCTATGTTTTTTAAGCAGATAATGTTTAGTACACAGTTTGACCAAAATGAGAATTGCGATTATGTTGCACAGATTATTAATTATCTGAATAGTACACCTGTATTTTCTGTGGATGCTTTTGAAAAGCTCCTGATGGATATAGATGCTGATAATTTAAATATTGCAGCTTCAAAGGCTGTTGTTGGTCAGCAAAAACCGGTTCAACCACAGAGCCAGTCACAGAGTCAGCAGCCTAAACCTATGCAGCCTGCTATGAATCAGCTAAAGAATGAACAGGTACAGACAAATATGCCATCTCAGGTGAAAATGCAATCACAGCGTGAAACACAATCAGCAAATAATGTGGTACAGCCTAATCAGGTGAATTTTGCAGTACCTAATATGAATCCACAAAACCAGAATAGAATTAATAATAATGTGCAGATGGGGACGAATATTTCAGGTACATATGTGGAAACAACAAGTGAGAAGCAGATGTCCATGTTTGGACTTTTGACACATTACAGTAAAGAAAATAAGCAGATTTACGAGAGACAAAAAGCCCAAAGAAAAGCTCAAAAGGAAGCAGAAAAAAACGGAGCAGCAATGCCTGGTCAAAATGTGAAGCCATCAAATGTTTCCTTTGCCATCCCAGGCCAGCCACCACAGCAGCGTCCACAGCCGGCACAGCCACAAACTGTAATGCCACAGCAACCTCAACAACAATTCGCACAGCCACAGCGACAGTTCACACAGTCAAATCAGCCGCAGCGTCAGTTTGCACAGCCGCAACCGATGCCACAGGCACAGCAAAAGCCGGCGCAACAGGTTCAGCCACAGTCGGTGCAGAATCAAAATACAAATACAGGCATGACCGGAAATCCATCAGTTCCACCACAGATTTTGGAGAACATGACAAAGGCCGGTAATTTTGGAGAGACTACAGTGCTTGGAGTCGGTTCAGAGGCTGGAGAGACCACTGTTTTGGGAACATCACAGGCTCAGATTATTAAGCCTTATCTGCTTAGAATAAAGAATAATGAGAGAATAGAACTCAACAAGCCGGTATTTAGAATAGGAAAAGAAAGAAGCTATGTGGATTATTTTGTGAGTGACAATACGGCAGTCAGCAGGAGCCACGCAAATATTATTAACAAGGATAATGAGTTTTATATTGTGGATACCAATTCAACAAACCATACATATGTGAATGGTTCAATGATTCAAAGCAATGTGGAGACTAAAATCGAGCATGGAACAAAAATCAGACTGGCGAATGAGGATTTTGAATTTTTCATGTACTAGTAAACAAAAATCACAGGTTAAATATTACATATATTGAGGAAATGGTATGGATTACGAAATTGCAGCCCAGACAGATGTGGGAACAGTCAAGAGAACAAATCAGGACAGCATAATGATGAAACGTATTTTTACCAATCTTGGGAATATGGTTTTTGCGGTATTGTGTGACGGTATGGGAGGTCTTGCGAAGGGTGAGCTTGCCAGTGCTACGGTTATAAGAGCATTTGATAAGTGGGTCAATGATGATCTGCAGATGATTTGTCAGAATGGACCCGGATATATTAAGGATTCTGTAATAAGGGCACAGTGGGAGAGTATAGTAGCAAATCAGAATCAAAAAATCAAACAGTATGGAGCAGGTCAGGGCGTTAATCTTGGAACCACTGTAGTAGCGCTTCTTGTCACTGACAGGAGATACTATCTGATGAATGTCGGTGATTCAAGAGCATATCTTGTAAATGATAAGCTCATACAGCTTACAAAGGATCAGACATTTGTAGGTAGAGAGATAGAGCTGGGTCATATGACAATAGAGCAGGCTAAAACAGACCCGCGCAGAAATGTGCTTTTACAGTGTGTGGGTGCTTCTGAGATTGTTAATCCTGACATGTTTTTTGGAGATGTGCAAAGTGGTACGGAGTTTCTGCTTTGTTCGGATGGTTTCAGACACGAGATTACATCTGATGAGATTTATCAGGCAATCAGACCATCATTTATGACAAACAGGGATGTGATGAATAGGCAGCTTCGTTCTCTGATAGAACTCAACATGCAGCGTAGGGAGAGAGACAATATTACAGCAGCACTGATTAAGGTACAGTAGGAGGAAAGTTTATGCTTGAGATTGGTTCTCTTGTTGATGGAAAATACAAGATACTGAATGAAGTGGGCCATGGTGGAATGAGTATCGTCTACCTGGCTATGAACGAAAAAGCAAATAAGCAGTGGGCTATTAAAGAGGTACGAAAAGACGGTGTAAAGGATTTTGAGGTTGTGAAGCAGAGTCTTGTGGCTGAGACAGACATGCTAAAAAAACTTAATCATCCTTATCTGCCGGATATTGTGGACGTCATAGAGGATGACGACAGATTCCTGATTGTCATGGATTACATACAGGGAAATTCACTTAGCAAGGCTATTGAAGAGTATGGCGCATTGCCTCAGGATGATGTGATTCATTGGGCTAAGCAGCTGTGCGATGTACTTGGATATCTGCATTCACAGAATCCACCTATCATATATCGTGACATGAAGCCTGCCAATATCATGCTTAAGCCTGATGGCAATATCACACTTATTGATTTTGGAACAGCAAGAGAGTTTAAAGAAAAAAATCTGGCTGATACGACATGTCTCGGAACTATGGGATATGCAGCTCCGGAGCAGTTTGGAGGAATGGGACAGACGGATGGCAGGACAGATATTTATTGTCTTGGTGCTACACTATATCATCTGGTTACAGGAAAGAACCCATGTGAGCCACCTTATGAAATCAGGCCGATCAGAGAGATAAACCCAAGTCTGTCAGGTGGTCTTGAAAGAATCATTTTAAAGTGTACACAGCCTAATCCGGCTAACAGATATCAGAATGCGGCAGAGCTGATGTATGCTTTGGAGCACTATGATGAGATAGATGATATATATAGAAAAAAACAAAAAAGAAAGCTTGCAGCTTTTATCACTACGTCGGTAATTACAGTGATTTTGGGAGCAACCTCTATATGGGGATATGTTTCAGCCGAGAATAAAAAAAGTGAAAACTATGATAACATTCTGAAAACGGCAGATACTTATGAGGACTATTACAATGCGATAATTACAGACCCTACCAGAACAGATGCGTATCTGAAGCTGAATGATATGCTTACAAGTGATTTTGTATTGGACAAGGATGAGGCAAACATACTTACAAAGATACAGGTCGGACTGGATAGAAAAAACAGCGATGGATATTCGCAGACGTATGATGTGCTTTCGGATTTGAAAAAGAAAAATCCTGACGGATATCAGGAGGTCTGCTACCAGTATGGTGAGAGCTTTCTTTTCTACTATGATATAAATGTGGAAAAGGACAGATATGCCAATGCCACCAAGTGGTACAAGGATGCTGTGCAGAAATATCCTGTTGCACAGATATATTGTGATATCTCCGATTGTCTGGATCTCATAAGCCAGTATGGTGGAGCAAAGGTTAAGCAGACAGAGAAGATGTATGAAGAGTATGCAAATCTTTGGAAAAAAGTTACAGAGCTGGAAAAGGAATCTGAACAGTTTGACAGTGTGGATTCAAAGCTTCAGGTGTGGAATGAAGTAGATGATATTGTAAACAACAATATTTCTCCTCTTTTGGAGGTGACATCCAAGGATGATGTGATTGCACTTTTGGATGCTATATCAGACAGTTCGACTAAGGTTGACAAATCGGTTATTGCAGACGATATGAAGAAGCTTCAGGACAACATCGAGTCGACAAAGCAGAAGATAAACACGGTAAAGGAGGCTGAGAAAGAATGACATATGATATTTACAGGCTGATTTTTATCGTGGGTTCCATAGCGTGTGCTGTAATGTTTGTGGTTTCAGTGATACTATTTATTACACTTAAAATTCCAAATGTAATTGGTGATTTAACAGGCAGAAATGCAAAAAAGGCAATTGAAAATATTAGAAAGCAGAATGAAGCCTCCGGTGGAAAAGCTTATAAGGCAAGTGCAGTTAATCTGGAAAGAGGCAGACTGACAGATAAAATGACTCCGTCAGGAAATCTACAAAGACGTGGAATCACAAGTGGTTTTGGGGTTCATACAGAAAAAATCAGCACGATGAAGCTGGAACAGCAGGCGTCTGTTGGAATGGATACAGATAATGAAAGTAATGAGACGATGGTTCTTGAACAGGATTATTCAAATGAGACGTCTGTTCTGAATCATAATTATTCAAATGAGACAACAGTTCTCAGTCAGCAGAATGTTGGGGAAACAACGGTACTTTCATCACATATGCCACAGAATCCAAGCGAGACAACAGTTCTCAATCAGTTTATGGTATTAGAGGATATTACCTTTATACATACAGATGAAATAATTTAAAGCAAAGGAGTGAGTAGCATGAGAAAACGCATGATGGCCTTTTTAATGGCCCTACTTATGGTTGTCACCATTTTGCCGGCAAACTTCACGATAGTTGAAGCGAATGACACAAATGGTGCTATCTACCTTAAGGTGACAGGTGCTTCGGACTGGAACAAGGCAGGCGATATCAAGGTAACTGTTACTGACAGTACCGGAAAAGAAGTTGAGCAAAAGTTTGTTAGGACCGAAGTGGTTAAGGCACAAACTGATTCTGGAAATACAAATCCAGATAATACAAATCCAGATAATACCGATCCAGGTAATAACAATCCGGGTAATACTGATACCGGTAAGGATGACGCTGCTGGAAAGGATACTGAAAATACAGGCTCAGAAAGTGGCTCTGACAATTCAAATGAGCCTGTCGGACAGGCAGATGAACAGCAGGATGCTAAGCCTGTAGCACCCAATAGCATAAAAATTGATGTGACAGGTCTTGTCAAGGACAGTAAGTACTCTGTGGATATATCTTCTGATGGATATCTTTTCTGGAAGAAGGAATGCACCGCTGTGGAGGCTTCTAATAGTGCAGCTTATACAAAGGTTGCAATGGTTAAGGACACATATACAGAGTTTGACTTCACCACAGTTTTTAAGGGCTGGAAACTAGATACTAAACCAAAACTTGCTGTCAAAGGTGCAGATAATAATAGTGTTAAATATGCATCTTCAGATCAGGAAACTGCAGCTGTTAATGAAACTACAGGTGTAGTAAATATAAAGAAAGCCGGAAAAGTTTCTTTTACGGCTACACTATCTGTTGGTGATAGTTATAAGACAATCACACAGTCTGATGTAGCAATTGCAAAATTAGACCAGACACTTTCATTTACTGATGCAAAAACAGAGGTTTATGTAGGTGATGAGGTTGCAGCAGCTGCAAGCTCAAGTGCTAGTGATGCCGAAGGCAAAATCACTTATAGTGTGGTTACCGGAGAAGATTACATCACGCAGGATGCTGATTTTACTAACAATGGTAAATGGACTGCAAAGAGCTATAATAACAGTGCCGATGGAGTAGAAGTTACAATCAAGGCTGCTATTGCAGAGGATGACAGATATAACAGTGCAGAGAAAACATATACTACAACAATAAAGCCATATGCTTACGATGATTTTAGAAAATATTGTGAGGTAGTTGGAACATCAAATACTGCTTCAGATGGAAAAATCTGGTATTCAGAGGTGACTAAAATCAAGGCAAAAGATGGTTATAAAATCAAAGATTCTGATGGCAGCTTTGTAGAAGAAATTGCTATAGATGTCAATAATATCACACAGGGCGAAAATCAATTTGCTCTAGTTATTGGACAGGAAAAGAAAAATTCAGAAAATGAAACTGTATCTTATATCAATGAGGGAACAGTAAGTGGAGCATACAACTATGATAGTGTAAAACCTACACTTTCCATTGCAAAGGATAATGATGCAGACTGGATAAACAAAGATGTGAAAATTACAGCTTCACCATCTGATGCTGGTTCAAAGATTGCGGCTGTTAAGTATACAGTGACAGATGAAAAAGATAAGCCGCTTCTTGAAGAAAAAACAGTTAATCCTAATGCTGATGGAAGCTATTTGATTACATTACAGGCAAGTAAATTTGCCAATAAAGAAATCAAGATAAATGTTACAGCATACGATAATGCAGGTCTTAGATCTGATACACAGACTCAGATAATCAAATTTGATACAGCACTGCCTAATGCGGAGTTGTCATTGAATAGTAATGAAGGTAAATATTATTTTACTGATAAAATATCTGTAGGTATCAGTGCTACTGATAATTTTTCAGGTATCGCTGGTATAAAAGCAGTTTATCTCACAGATGATGTGACAAGTGCTTCTGGATGGGACATTAAGAATATCGATTGGGATGCTGAAAATGTTCAAAATCTTAAAGCTGATGCTAAGAGTGTAACGATATCATTTACAGATACTCCAAATGCAGGAAATGTGTATGTCAAGGTGACGGATAAAGCAGGAAATGAAAAAATCACATCACTTTCTGACGATAAAAAGTTCCACTTTGATCATACTGCACCAACTGTAGGTATTGCATATTCTTCAGCTGATGAAAATACAACTAATGATAATTATTCACAGTTAAAGGATGGGGTAGAATACTACAACCATGACAGATATGCACAGATTACTGTAACAGATGCTTCTTTTAACAAAAATGCTACTCAAATTAAAGTAGCGGTTGATAATAAAAAGGCAGTAAATATATTAGATAACAAGGCAGAAGTACAAGGTGCTGCTATTGTAAAAACAGATGATGAAATCTGGACTGACAATAAAGATGGTTCATATACTGCAAAGCTTAAATTTACAGGTAATCATCTTTACAAAATTGAAGCTTCGTCAACGGATTTAGCAGGAAATAAAACGCAAGAAAGCACTGTAGCTGATAGCAAATCAAAGGAATTCTATATTGATGAGCTCGCTCCGGTTGGAAAAGTACAGTTCTCAACAGATAAAACAGATGCTGGAATAATTGGTAACTGGTGGGAAAATATATTAAATCCATTCACTGCAATATCTATTTTTAAACAAAATCAGTTGAATATTGTAGGTAGTGTAACTGACAAAGAAACCGGAAATTCCGGCATATGGACAGTTAGCTATTATGTAAATAAACTGGATACGGATACAGTCTTATCAGAGCCTAAGTTAAATAATTTATATGATTATAAATGGATAGAAATTAAAATAAATAAATCAGATGATGGATACAGTTTTTGTGAGTCGTTAGACAAGTCCTATAATAAATATATAGTATATATAAAGATTGTAGATAACAGTGGAAATGTAAAATATATAAGTACAGAAGGTGCTATAATCGATAACGAAGCACCTAAAATCACAGATGTCAATATAGTAGATAGTGATAATCAGGAAAATAAGCTTGAAGACGAAAATGCAGATTTGTGGAAACAGTCAAGTGTTTGTTTACAATTAAAGGCTACTGATAATCTTTCCGGTATTGACAGATATGAGTATAAGCTTGCAAGGCTGAATGACGATGGAACATATACTGTTTTACCATCTACTACAACTGTCACGTTGCAAGGCTCAGATCTTGGCACCTTGAATTATTCAACAGTGTTTAGTCTTTTAAAGAGTCGTGATTATGCAGCTGATACAAAGGCTCTTAAGGCTACAATAACAGTTTATGACAGGGCTAATAACTCTTCAACAGTTGAAAAAATAATCAATATCGATAAACAGGCTCCAACAGTTACCATCACACGAGATGATGGCAGCTCGACTTTAGATAATAGCAAAGGCTGGAATAACGATACCCTGACTTATACTGTTGTGGCAAAGGATGCAACAAGTGGTATTAAGGCAGAAAATGAAAATCCGGTTGTTAATTATTATATTTACCTGGGTGGCGAGAAAAAGGAAACCGGAAAGGTAAATGTTATTGACAAGAAATTAGATGCTTCCGGAGCTTATACAGAGGTTGTAGGAAATATAACTATTTCAAAAGATAAAGCTTATGATTCCAATAATTTAACTATTGACGTAGATACTGTAGATGTAGCTGGAAATAAGTCTGTGTCATCAGCTGATACAACGGTTACAGCAAAGTATGATTTTACAGCTCCGACTGCAAAATTGGAGTTACAACAGCGCCTTGATGGTGATAACTGGTTTACCAATGGTGCTACATTCACTGTTACTGCGCAGGACAATACTTCAGGAATTGAAAAAGTAGGCTATACAATTAAAAAAGCAGATGGAACTTATGTTGAGGGAAGTGCTGATGCTCCGGTAGAATTAATAACCGGTGTTGAAAGTGATGCAAAAGAGTATACAGATAGTATTAGCATACCTGATATGGCTGATTATGATACTGATAATTTGACAATCACAACATATACATATGACTTTGCCGGAAATAAGACAGAGTGTAGTCAGACAATTAAGCTTGATACAACAAACCCTACTGCTGATTTGACAGTAAATGCTGGTGCTAACCAGGATGGCTGGTTTAATTCCGGTGCAACACTTAGTGTAAAAGCATCAGATGCGACATCAGGTGTTGATAAAGTAGAATATTTTGTAAAAGCCAGCAAGGATTCAAACGAAAATCTGACAAGTGGTACATTAACTGCAGATACATTGCAAAAATCAGATAATGGTGATTTGACAGGAACAATAACAATTCCGAAAGATGCATATTATGATTCAAAGAATCTTTATGTTGAAACTAAAACGTATGACAAAGCAGGAAATAAGACAGAATGTAGTCAGACAATCAAATTTGATACAACACATCCTACAGCAGGTATAAGCCTTGACAAGAAAATGAAAAACAGCCTTAGTGACAAGGCGGGCTTTGATGGTGCAAAGCATTTCTACAATAGAGATGTGAAGCTTAATGTAACAGCAAATGATGCTACATCAGGAATCAAATCAATTAAGTACTATGTAACTGCTGCAGGAGATGTACCGACAGAGGAGACCTGGGCTGATACAAAAAATATAAATGTTAATAGTATTCTCCCGGAAAAACAGTCAGGAACAAATGACAAGCTGAATATTCCGATAACAGTATCGGATGAGTTTGCCAATTCAGCAGATAATCTCGGTGCAATCAATGTCTATGTTCAGGTTATAGACACAGCAGACAATGAGACAGTTGTCAGCCTGAAGGATGATGAGAAAGATGAGACATTCAGGATTGATACAACAAAGCCGGAGATTAATGTAGAGTATGCCTCTGAGAAGGCTGCATACAGTGTAGTTGATAGTGCTGAGTATTACAATACAGAGCGTACAGCTAAAGTATCGGTTAAGGAAAACAGTGTATTCTTTAATCAGAAGCTTGTAAATATCTGGGTATCAGAGGATGGCGGAAAAGAAGTTGATATCAATAATAGTGATAAGCTTCCAGATGGTATCGTAAAGGATAGTGACTGGACTCTTGGAGCCGGAAAAGATGCTGTAAGTACACTTACTATTAAGTTTACCAATGATCATAAGTATACTATCCGTGTAGAAGCACAGGATTTGGCTGAGAATAAAGCTGATGGATACAAAATCAATAAATCTAATACATTTGTTATTGATAAGATAAATCCAACAGGTAACATGAAGTATAATTATCTGTCACAGGGAACTGATACTACATGGACATCCTTTGCAGATTGGAAGAACATCTTAAATGGTGGAAAATACGAGATATCACGTTTCTCTAAGGGAAAGATGTATGTTTCAGGTAGTGTAAGAGATGAATTCAGCGGAGTAAAAGAAGTAAGCTACAACGTTTCAAACAAGGATGGTGTATTTGCAGATGTGTCAGGAGTTACATCATGGACACCGATGAAATCAACTGGTAAGGATGGCTCATATGCTATCAGTTTACCGGAAAATGACATGAACTATGTTGTCTATCTGAAGATTGTAGATTATTCAGGAAATGTATCATATGTCAGCACAAATGGAGCAGTGCTTGATACACAGGCTCCAAAGATTAATGTAACACTTCCAACTGATATCAATGGCATCTATGCTTCAAATGTAAATGTTGGCGTGTCAGTATCGGACAATGCAGCAACAGGTGTTGTTTCAGGTATCAGAAGTGTATCATACAAGGTGATAAGCCTGGGCCAGCAGACACAGACAGGAGATTTGTATACATACACTGCAACAGCAGGAAGCCTGAATGATCTGACTAAGTCAGTATCAAGAAATTTCACAGTTGATGCGGGATTAAACAACAGTAACGATGTACAGATCGAAGTGACAGCTGTTGATAATGCAGGAAACACTTATAAGACAACAAATGTAATGAAGATTGATATCACGGCACCTACGATTGAAGTAAGCTATGATAATAACAGTGGAGATACAACATTTGGAGATGATACTTACTTTAAGGAGTCAAGAACAGCAACAGTTAAGGTTACTGAGCGTAACTTTGACCCTGCAAAGGTAATCCCTGTAATAGAGGCCAGTGCCGGAGGTGCTCCTTCTATATCAGGATGGACTACAGTTAGTGGTTCTGGAAACGGAGATGATACAGTTAATATTGCTACAATATACTATGGAAACGATGCTGATTATACCTTCAATATTTCAGCAGAGGATATCGTAGGAAACAAGAGCGGTGATGTCAATTATGGTAACTCACTTGCACCTACAAAATTTACTGTAGATAAGACTGTTCCGGTGATTTCAGTAGCATATGATAATAATAATGCAGCAGAGGCTGGTTTTTATAAGGAGCAGAGAACTGCTACTGTGACAATTCAGGAGCACAATTTTGAGACAAGCAGAGTTGTCCTAACAATGAATGCGACAGACAATGGAAATCCTGCTTCAGCTCCTACAATAAGTGGCTGGTCAGGAAGCGGTGATACACATACAGCAACAATCAGTTTTGCATCAGACGCTGTTTACACATGGACACTTGCATACACAGATAAGGCTGGTAACAAGGCAACTGACCTTGAGAATCAGAGCTTCTGTGTTGATCTTACAAAGCCTGCTATAACAATAAGTGGAATAAATCCTAATTCAGCAAACAATACTGATGGAAATATTGGTTTTGCTATTGAATGCACAGATACCAACTTTGGCACATTTACTCCGGTACTGACAGCTGTAGTATATGAGAATGGTTCTTTTGCAACAAAAGAAATCGAAGGAAGTGCTTCATCCGTTGGAAATGGAGAGAGAATTGAGTATGGAAACCTCGAGGAGGATGGAATGTATTCACTCAGATGTGCAGCAGTAGACAAGGCTGGAAATGCTTATGATACTGTAAATATTGTTGATGAAGATGGAGTATCTTCAAATGTAAACTTACAGGATGGAGATAATCTCATTGATTTCTCTGTCAACAGAAATGGCTCAACATTTGCATTAAATGATTACTCAATGGATGTAGTTAATGACTATTATGTACAGGAAACTGCAGAGGATATCGTATTCTACGAGACTAATGCTGATGAACTCTTAAACTACAATATCAAGCTTAATGGCAATGCCCTTAAGGAAGGTAACGACTACAAGGTAACAGAGTCAGGAGGAGACGGAAGCTGGTACAGATACGAGTATGCTGTAAATAAATCACTTTTTGATGATGAAGGTGAATACAATCTCGTCGTTGAGTCAGAGGACAAAGCCACATCAATGGCATATAGTGATTTGAAAAACGTTTCAGCTGATTTTGTAATTGATAAGACAGCTCCAACTTTCACAATCAGTGGAATTGAGGAAGACGGTAATTACAGAGGAACATCACAGAACGTAACTCTTGTTCCTACAGATGATGGAGGAAAGCTTGGACATGTCAAAGTTACAATACTTGACAAGGATGGAAAAGAACAGAAAGTCATTTCTGATATGTCAGGCGATGAACTTACAAAGTACCTGAATGGAAATGATGGAAAGATTAAATTTAAGGTACCGGAGGGCGTAAATCAGCAGGTTGCAATACTTTGTGCAGACTGCTCCATCGGAACAGATGGTGGAACCAATACAACTGATTTTATTTACAAGGGTATAACAGTTTCATCAAACGCTTTCATTCTTTTCTTTGAGAACAAGCCACTGTTTTATGGTGTGCTGGGTGTAGTTGCAGCAGCAATAATCGTACCAACAGGTTTTGTAATCTATAAAAAGAAAAGAAAAACTAAAAAAGAAGCATCAGAACAGTAAATTAATGATCTGAATAGGAGCCGGTCACAAGATCGGCTCTTACTAAATAATTTGAGGGATGGACAAAGTAACACGTATATGCATAATGCTAATCAATCACAAGCCCGTTACAACAAGGTATATCACACCAAGCACCCAGCTTGAAAATATGCCGTACAGTATCACAGGACCTGCAATCCTAAATATCTGACAGCCTATGCCAAATACCTGCCCCTCCACCTGAAATTCACATGCGG
>ENA-UOJA01002194-UOJA01002194.1-human-gut-metagenome-genome-assembly--contig:-C19-NODE-2194-length-14040-cov-9.418591_pt1 | contig 14040 bp, 9 predicted proteins | sample MGYA00242337_ERZ723884 | MGnify/ENA metagenome assembly ERZ723884
AATCTGCCTTTAATGCCCAGAAACTCATCGATCGATTTCGGCGTGTCTGTAAAACCGGCTTTGTCAAATACCTCTTTATTGTAGATTAATCCATTTACACAGGCAGATGACATCAGAATGAAAACTGCAAGAAATGAAGCCCTGTATCCGTATTTCATTCTATTTTTTTCTTTTCATTTTGCATAACTGCACGGAAAATGCCTGATACCGCAGCAAAAAGTACCCCTGCCACCGGCCAGATGATCCATGTAAAATCCCAACGCATTGTCCAGAAACTCCATCCCAGATAAATTGCAGTGGCAATACACCAGTAAGCTCCGCTAAATGCATCTAACTTCTTTTTCAGTTTCTTTTCTGAAATAGTATAATCTCCCTCCTGCAAAAGAATATCATAACTTCCTTTGATCATACCGACACGGATTATCATATACACGCCACATGCTACCAGAATTAAAAGCAGCGATACAAAGCTGGTACATACAACATCCGGCGCATCCATACAGGCTGCCACCAAAAGCGGGATTGCCGCAACGATGCAGAGCACCACGCCAACGGCGATTCCTCCGGTAAAGGTTCCCTCATAATTTTTTAATTTTTCCTTTGCAAGCCCTTCTACCCCATAGGCGGTTTCAAAACATTCGTTTTCCAGAAACTCGAATCTTTTTGTCTGCATACCGCAGAAAATAAATGTAAATACCGCTGCAGCCACAAATCCAAGCAGGCATACCAGTCCAACCGATACAGCCACACCCTCGGAAATATTTCCAATCTGCGTCTCCGATAATCCTGCCAAAAATATCAGAACTGACGGACTGACGATGCAGGCTGCAACTGCAGCCGCGATCTTCGGTGCATTTTTCTTCCGGATTTCCATAAAATCATTTGCCTCTTCCATTGAAACCTTTTTTAACGGAAAATCTTTGTTGGAAGGTTCCACTCCCTCAATGAGCTGCGGTGTCTCACATTCATCTTTTAAAAGGTAGTCTGTACTCACCCCCAAAATCTCTGACAGCTGGATCACCCTCTGAAGATCTGGTATTGACTGGGCACTCTCCCATTTTGACACCGCCTGTCTGGAGACGGAAAGTTTCTCTGCCAGTTCTTCCTGCGACCATCCGTTCTTTTTTCGCTCTTCCATAATTTTTTCTGCTAAAATCATAACTCATCCTCTTTTCTTTTTCAATGATGTGATCTTTGTTACGCCTCCATCATACCCATTTTGACCGGTTGCAGGCTACCAAATGTGCCTGTCAATCTGTCAACTGATGGTTGCAATTCCCGCAATTTAGGCATTTTCCTGTATTTTTTGATTCAGGAACTTTTTATCACTCTCACAAACGACCGCCCACTGCAAATTTAGAAAAGCTCTTTGTTGTAAAGTTCACTGTCTGTTTCTTAGAATCATAATAAGATTTTGAAATCTTTTTGACATTTCCTTTTTTGCTGATGGTGTATGCAAAAAGATCTTTCTTTTTTTCTTTCTTAGAAATCTTATAATGGATCTTTACGGTAACCTTTCCCTTTTTCAATTTTCCTAACGTTTTTTTCTTTGCACCTGTAACCGAAATTTCATACATTGGACGTTTTTTGACAATTTTACCTGCCTTTGAAGAAAGAATGCGTTTATCTAATTTCTTAACATGAAAATACACATCTGAATTCATCTGTTTTTTTATTTCTTTTAAGGCATTGCGGTCCATCGTAATTATAACGTTTCCATATTCCAGTTGCAGTGCTTTTGCCTCATTGTCAATAAGACGATTCAACGTTGACTTACTAACCTTTAAAACCTGCTTTTTCCCTTTCCTGGACTTACATTTTATTCTGACCGTCTTATTTTTTATCTTTTTATCCGGCTTTTTCTCCGGTGTTGGTTTTTCTGTTGCCGGTTCTTCCGGTGCTGGTTTTTGTGGTGTCGGTTTTTGTGGTGTCGGTTTTTCCGTCGTCGGTTCTTCCGGTTCTTCCGGTGCTTCTAAAGCACCACTTCCAGTCTGTGTTTTCTTTTCTTTCACAATAACCTGACAGGCAGCTTCACTCCCTGCATAGTTTTTATTGCCATTATATTTTGCGGTAAAAGAATATGTCTTTGTCTTGTTCGGAAGTGATACCGTCCACTGATCATTTTCCTTCTTAACCAGTGTAATGCTGGAATCATTGCAAGTAATATCCACCGGTTCATCTGCGCTGATTCCCTGTTTTATAACTTTAAGTGTTACGCTGCCAGCACCCTCTGATCCTGCGGGCGTTGCAAGAAGCTTTAGTTCTGTAACAGCCTTTGTAATTTCCAAAGATGCCTGCCCATAACAGGATTTTGCAGAATCAGAAGATGCTTCAAAATAAATTGTATATTTGCCTGCGTCTGTATAAGCCGGAAGTTCTTCTATTGTATAAGGTCCGTCCTCCTTCATACTGTATCGAAGATTCACACCCTCCCCTGGTCTAATGTCAAATGTATGCCTGTTTGAATCATACGGCACTGTAACCGGTCTTGTCGTACACTCTGCTATCTCCTGATCTTCGTCTCCGGAGGAATCATTGTTCTCCTGATAATAATAAACAATGTCCATGCTGTCTTCCGTGATCGTTATCTTATCCTGATCCACACTGTTTCCCACACAGGCATAACCGGATAACTCAGGATTTCTTAAGGTATATGTAGAATTGCGTGGTGCATGGACAATAGATGTTTTTGTAGCAGGAAGATCTGTTTCCGTTCCGTCTTCCATCTTTAACCGGTAATGAATATTTACGGTACTCCATGCCTGGTCAGCTGTTTTATCTGTAGCTAAGACTTCCTGCGTATCCATGTCCACGATTTTTCCATCCAGTCTGTCACCGTTTGCCAGACCATACACATCATTAAGTACAACGGAAAGAGACTCTCTTGCAGCATCCGGGTCATATGAATTTGTAAGGGCTGGAATGGTAAATTCTTTTTCTGCACTATATTTTACCGTTATTCCATCTGCGCCGGTAATACGAAAACTCATCTTAAGATGCTGTTCTTTATTCACCATATTTTGTACAACCGTGCGAAATTCCAGATTATGATCATTAGCTTTTGTGATATTTGACTCAGTAATCCTGTATTTTTCACTGTCTCTGTCAAGTGTCGCGGTTTTGTTATGAGGAATGGAAACTTCAGGATCACTGATATAAAGAGCTGCCGGCCTGCTGACATAATCCGTATTATTCAGTTTTCTTGCCAGTTCCATCTTGCAGACCTCACAAAACGGCTGTCCAAGCCTTCTCATCATACATTCACGGCTGGGCGCAAATGCGGTATCCGTTCCGGCGGTAGTGATTCCGATTCCACGAAATCCTAACATTTTACTCCACTTGATCGTATCCGGATTCGCTGTATCGGAAGTATTTGGTTTATTGGTGTATCTCTCATATTCATCTCCCAGTCTACCTATACTATGGGCGATTTCATGAGCCATGGCTGTTCCATCACTATTATCCTCAGAATTTGTAGAAAAAGAAAATAATGGATTTACTGATGCACCATAGCTTCCTGTATCATTACAAAGTATATGAATCGTTCCAACATTTGCACCTTCATCCAGATAATTTTCTTCCAGTTCCGTTCTTAACGCTTTCGCCCTTTCATCCCCGCCATTGGTAAATCCGGCTGCCTTTCCATATACTTTGACATGAAAATATGTATCCGGACTCTTACCGCCATACACTCCAATGCCTGGCTCGTTAGAAACTGCCTGCACAGCGTAAATATTAATACGGTCAGAATATTCCCTATATGGTGACCATGTCAGCATTCCACGCGCCTTTTGGGTGGCATCTTCCAAAAACTGATCCTGCTGACCGGCGGTATAGCCATCTCCCATGATCACGATCACAAAGTTTTCTTTATCATCACCAGTCTTATGAATTACCTGAACCGGAAATGTGGTTTTGGATTTTTCTGTATTTTTTGCCATTGCTGTTTGTGGCAAAAACAGCAATAAAAAGAACATCATCATATAGATACATACTGCTTCGATTCTTTTTGTTTTTCTATTCATATCTGATTTTAATTTTTCTCCTTCTCATGCTTCTCATTTGCCGGCTTTGCCTCCACCGTATGTGTTGCCTCATAGAGTGACGCCGTCGGTGCAACCGGGCTCATGAGCACTTTTCCGGTTCCGCGGTATACATTGACGAGTCCCTCGCCGCTGACTGCAGATTCCACAAGTGTTTTTGTTGATCTCTCCACAGTAAACTCCAGCCCTGAGGACCAGCAGACTGCAAGATTTCCGTCAATTTTTAATTCATCATTGTCAAGTTCTACCTCAATCAGTTCTTCATACGGCACGTTACTCTCCAATGCTGCGACACCTTCCCCGACCAGACTTAAGTTGAAAAATCCTTCTTTGCCAAGCACGGTCGATGAGATTGTTTTCCGCGCCGTCAGCTTGTTTTTTACGGTTCCGGAACAGGCATAAAATATGCCATCCTCGATCGTCATGCCCTTTTCACCCCAGGATCCGACATCCACTAAGATCAGATATTTATAGGTAGGTTCTAACACCAGAATGCCGTTGCCGACGTATTCCGGTTTAACCGCTGTCTCCTTTGTGATTGCACCTTTGACCATCTTGCCGACAAGGTCACCGACTCCCTTGATTCCTGTGGTCGCTTTCACATGACCCGCCATCCACTGCATGCTCCCCGCCTGTATAATGGCAGATTCTTTTCCGTTTAGTTCAATGACGATCTGGCGTCTGCGAACCCCCATTTTACTCATAAAATACTCGTCTCTCGCGTTCTCCGGCGCAACGGAAGCATCAGACTGATACTCTAATACATGAAAATTTCCAAGGCTGCTCACATATTTTCTTGCGTTGTTTTCTAAATTTTTTATGTTCATTTTAATTTCCCTTCCTGTGCTGCTTTCTAATGAAAACAAGTTTTCACACTTATCTCCATTCTTTCTTATCCACTCCATTATAAAACAAACCACATTCCTTATTCAATCGGTATCCGTATCATGTTTAAAACTTCGGTTGTAAAGTCAATGTTTTCTGGTAAATTCCAACCATTTTTTCACGGTTCTTTTCGCTGATAAAATAATAATCGCTCTGGATCCCCTCCGCCATAATATAAGGTCCAAAAGTCCGGATTCCACAAAACAGCACAGTTCCTTTCGATGCCACGGCAATTCCGTACCCTTTTTCCGATAAAACAAGCGGCATTCTTAATCTCTTACCTCCATAAGAGATATATTTTGCTTTTGCCGTCACGTCCATAAAATCCGTGGCAAGCAGTCCCTTGGCTTTTAAATGTTCGAACTTTTCCCAGTCAAAAAAAGTCCAGTTACAGGCTCCTTCCTGGAGCCTTGGTTCTTCGGCTTTTTCGGCAAGCAGCAACTGTTTTTTCTCATTATAAAAACAAACCGCACCATTATTTTTTGCAATACGCACAGTAACTTTTTCCGTTGCAATCTCTACGACCGTTTTGGATTCTTGCGCACTCCACGGAAACACTGTATCTGCCTTCCCCTTCCACGCAGTATCACTGATTTTTTCTGTCACACCTTTCACAAAACTTACCCGGATTACTTCCGGCGTGATCGGCGTGATGCGTAAAAGTCCGTACATACTGGAAAGTTCCACATAACTTTTCGTCTTTTTGATCCATTTGATGGAAACATTGTTTCGGGAGTGTCCTTTGACACGGAGAATCTCATTGTCCGGTATCGCACCAAATTCGTACGGAGAGATGATGATTTCCTCTTTCTGTCCTGCTGGCATGGACATTTTTGTCCGCTCCGGCTCCTGATATTGTTTTACTGCTGCACTATTTCGTGTCTGCCCTGCATCACGTTTTGCTATGACATTTGGGATGGTTTGTTCTGTCTCATTCTCTTTTCTCCGCGGTTCAATGACAATGCGCTTTGGACCGATGTACTCACGCTCTGCCATATCCTTTGCGCCCTCGATCCTGCGCTGCTGTTCGATCTCTTTTTCCGTGTGCTGCACCCGTTCAAATTCCGCTGCTTTTGTCAAGGTTTCTGCCGCAAACTCTTTCATATGTTTTCCTTCCGGGACTTTGTCGGCAAGGATCCCGGTCAGTTTTCCACGGTGCAAAACCACAAGTTCATGTAGTGCGCGGGTCGCAGCCACATACAGAAGTTTGACATGCCCGTTATCCGACGGGTATTTTTCCTGCGTCGGATCAAACAGCAGCACAGCATCAAATTCAAGTCCTTTCGTGTAGGAGACAGGAAGCACCATGACGCCATCCCCGAACTCGGCTTTTTCCAGATCTGTTTCTACAATTTTTACATATTTCTTTAGTTCTTCCGCAGCCTGTGCCGCTTCCGCCTCATCACGACAGATCACAGCGATCGTCTCATAACCGTCCTGCTGCCATTTTTTGATCGTGGTGACGGTATCTGCCAGCAATTGATTTTCATCCGGACATGCCACCGTCTGCACCGGATTTCCGTGACGAATAATAGGTTCCACCGGATAAATAGAAAAATCCCCATGACGCAGGATCTCATTTGCAAATTCAGAAATTTCCACTGTATTACGGTAACTTTTCCGCAGAAGTCCAAACGCATCGAATGTCCCGGTCAGGATCAATTTTTTTAATTCATCCCAGTCGTTTAAACCATACTCAAAATGAATATTCTGGGATGTATCACCCATAATCGTGTAAGTACAGCCATACAGACAGTAATGCAGGCATCTGTATGACATCATGCCAAAGTCCTGCGCCTCATCGATTACCACATGGCTCGCCTCGCGCACCGGATCTGTTTCTTTGATCCGCTTATAAATATATGCAAGTGCCGCAAGATCATAGACATCAAACGAGTTTTCCAGCACATCGACTTCTTTTCCTGCCTCCTGCTGCGCAAGTAAAAATTCTCTGTAAAAAGTAAATACAGATTCTCTCCATTTTCCATCCCCAAAATAAGACGCGTATTTTTTGTCTAAAATCTTTTTCTCTTTTGGCGGAAAAGTCACGGACTTCCCGGAAACCTCATTTTCATATTTTGCATACAAAATCTCATTTAACATGAGTATCTTGCTCTGCATGGAAACTTTCGGATTATTTTTTAAATAACGTCCGATCTGCTCCTTTGATAACAGGAGATTTCCAGTCTTTTCCATATAAATGTCTTCTTTTGCGATCGACTGATTCTCATAGTTCTGGCAGAATTTTTCTAAATCCAGAAACCACGCCGTGCCGCCCCTGATGCTGTTTTTTGCATCTGTCTTGTCGATATTGTGGTAAGAAAACCGCGTCTCGTCCCAATCCTCATACAAAAGGCGGATGAAAAGCTGCTCCATCGTCATCTGACGGATTCCATACACATCAAGTTCCGGCAGAACACTTGTGATATAATTCAAAAGAATCCGGTTGCTTCCTATAATATAAAAGTCCTCCGGGCGGAAATCATCTTTATAATTATATAGAATATAGGAAATGCGGTGCATCGCCACCGTCGTTTTTCCGGAACCGGCGACACCCTGCACAATGATGTTTGTTTTCGGTGAACGGCGGATAATGAGGTTCTGCTCTTTCTGGATCGTCGCAATGATCTCGCCCAAAACTGCCTTTTTATTTTTGGCAAGGTATTTTGTCAGCAGTTCATCGTTGGCGACCACATCCGAATCAAAGAAATCTTTTAACCGGTCATTTTCAATCTCGTAAGTGCGCTTGCGTTTCAGATCAATCTCAAATGTTCCCTCAGAACTCACGGTATATTGGCATGTTCCCATCCTGCTCTCATAGTATACTGATGCGATCGGTGCTCTCCAGTCGAGCACGACCGGATCAGAGCTGCTGTCCGTGATGCCGACTCTTCCAATATAAAAAGTCTCATCCGCTTTCGCCTTTGGATCCCTGAAATCAATGCGCCCAAAATATGGCTTCTTACGTGCCTTTTCATAGCGCACCAGTTCCCGTTCTTCCTCTTTTAACCTCGCAGTCGCATTGTTCCAGAGTGCCAGTCCTTCCTTATCCTTTGCATCGTAGACTTCGAGGAGATCGGCAAGATCTTCATTAATTTTCCGGATATCTTCTTTCGCATGATCTAAATTATCCTGCGCGATCTCTATGATTTTACTGAGCTGATGCTCCTCGTCTTCCTTTGTCAGACCGGGGAATTTCTCAAACAGCTTTATGATCTCATCTAACGAATCCACCCTCGCTGCCAGTTTCCCACGCAGTGTCTCATCCGGTTCGGTCTGATCCGGTACCATCACAACATTACAGCCTGCACCATAAGCACTGCATACACCGTTTGGGGAATCCTCAACCGCCATACATTCATTCGGCAAAAGTGCAAGCTGTCTGCATGCATACTGATAGATATCCGGTGAAGGCTTTCCATGTTCCACCATCGTTGCACAAATGATCTGATCAAAATAACCGTAAAGACCAAGCTGCTTTAAATACTGTTCCGTGCGCACCTGATCCGTTGCCGTCGCGATTGCACGGCGAATACCCTGTACCTTTAAATAATCCAGCAGTTCGATGGCACCTTTTTTGATCTCAATTCCATTTTTTTTCAGACACTCTCCCATGATCTGTTTGCGGTAATTTCGTATCGCCGTATAATCCAGATCCGGATCATGAAACATTTCTTTTAAATGCTGTGGTGCATATGGCTGCCCAAGCGATCGCATGGTAAGTGCCTGTTCATCCGTCATTTCATACCCAAAATGCGCCAATGCCTTTGGCCAGAACATGCGGTAATATTTTTCCGTATCGATCAGTGTGCCGTCCATATCAAAAATTACGGCTTTTATGTTTTTTGTATTCATGCTTTTCCTCTTCTATCCCGAACCATTACCTCAATTGTGCAACAACCGGCTGCATAAATCCCAGCCAGAACGATTGTCGTGAATTAGAATATTTTAACACATTTATTTTCACACGACAACGCTATTTCGAATGGCTGATACATTCTGGTAAAATTGTGCTATAATGAGCGCAAAAGAGTCAACATGCTCGCATGATTGATGAACGGCGAATTGGATCATGTGCTGATTTTACATATGATATAATGCTGCTTATAGAAAAAAATTATCAATTTGGAGGGAATTTTTATGAATCGTTTTAAAAAAATTTACAGTCAGGGCACTCTTGATATCATTGAAATCTGGGTTGACACAGAAACCGGAGTAAATTATGTGTTCCACAGAAACGGAAATGCCTCAGGTTTTACACCACTGCTTGATAAAGATGGAAAACCGGTAGTAACACCGCATCCTTAAACCGCTGTCAGACAAAAAAGAATACACAGAACTTCAAGGGAAAAATAGATGAATACACGAAGATTAGGCAAAACAGGACTTATGGTAAGTGAAATTGGTTTTGGCGGAGAATGGTTAGAGCGCCATCCGGAGGATGAAAGCATCGAACTGATCCACTACGCATCCTCCATGGGAATCAACATCTTAGACTGCTGGATGGCTGATCCGAAATCAAGAGATATCATTGGAAAAGGAATCAAAGAAAACCGCAGCAACTGGTTTATCCAGGGACATATCGGATCGACCTGGAAAGATGAACAGTATTTCCGCACGAGAGATATGAAATATGTGCGCCCGGCATTTGAGTGTCTGTTAAAAAGACTGCAGACCGATTATATCGATCTTGGCATGATCCATTATGTAGATTCTGAGGAAGAATGGGAACAGATACAGCACTCCGACTACATGGACTATGTGATGGAATTGAAAAATAACGGCATCATCCACCACATCGGCATGAGTTCCCACAATCCAAAAGTAGCAGTAAAAGCAGCCGAATCAGGGTTTGTGGAAATGATCCTTTTCAGTATCAATCCGGCATTCGACATGCTTCCTGCCAGTGAAAATATTGATACCATGTTTGCGGATGAATTTGATAACAATTTAAAAGGGATCGACGCTGACCGTGCGCGTCTGTACAAAGTCTGTGAACAGAACGACGTAGGCATCACGGTCATGAAAGGGTTTGCCGGAGGCAGATTGTTCGACGAAAAACGCTCACCGTTCGGTGTCAGCCTGACGCCGGTGCAGTGTATCCACTATGCACTGACCAGACCTGCAGTTGCTTCCATCATGTGCGGTTACGACACGAAAGAACAGATTGATGACGCAGTCGCATATGAAACTGCCACCGAGGATGCAAAAGACTATGCATCTGTTCTCGCAAATGCACCGTTCCACTCCTATCGCGGAGAATGTACTTATTGCGGGCACTGTAAACCGTGCGTGTCCAATCTGGATATCGCAATGATCAACAAATTTTATGACCTTGCAACGATGCAACCAAAAGTGCCGGCAACCGTACAATCCCACTATGAACTGTTAGAGCACAAGGCTTCTGAATGTATCGGCTGTCATGCGTGTGAACCGCGCTGTCCGTTTGGCGTTTCGATTGCGGAGCGGATGGAGAAAACCGCAAGATTGTTTGGGTGCTGATAAATTTCGGCTATGACATGTGGGACTAATGATTTATAAAAATTATCTTCTGATTATACCCAAAATATTGAAAAATCCAGGCATAAACAGTAAATTTATTTGCTATATGCCCAATCCAAAAGAGCCGGAACAAGCTTCCCTGTCCCGGCTCTTTTCTTTTGATTTCAAATTTTACTGTAAAATTTTTTCTATATCCTCTGCGATCTGCTCTTTTGTCAGATGATTTTTCTTTAAAACTTCTGTCACGTCATAGCGGTCTAAAAATTCTTTTTTCAGACCATAATTTAACACTTTCACATCAGAATTACCGTAGAAACGTGCGATCTTTTCTCCGAATCCTCCGTCTAAAATACCATCCTCTAAAGTGATGACCACGGAATGGTCTTTTTTCAGATTCTCTAACAATGTCTCATCGAGTCCGGTGATATAGTATGGATTGATCACGGTCGGACGCACGCCTGTTTTTTCTTCGAAAAGGGCTGCCGTCTCTTTTCCCAGTCCGTAGAAGGTTCCAAGACCGATGATCGCAGCTTTGCTTCCCTGCTGTGTCACTTCGTACTGGTTCAGCTTACTGAAATCTTTTGTGACTGTTTTGCCGTCAGAAACCAGTTCCCCGCCAGGAAGTTTGATGGCAACCGGATGCTCGTTCTGGTCGATACTCCAGTCTAACATGGCAAGATATTCTTCCTTTGTGGTCGGCGCAAGGTATACAAGATTTGGAATATTGGAAAGCATAGGTATATCCTGTAATCCAAGGTGTGTGACATCGTTCATGCCGTATACGGATCCCCAGAAGGTAACGATCGTAGCCGGGTTGTTGTTGATGCAAAGATCCTGTGAGATCTGGTCAAAGGTACGCTGCACAAAGGTACTGTAAACGCCATAGACCGGTTTTCCGCCATTTGCGGCGATTCCGGAAGCCACTGCCACTGCTGTCTCCTCTGCGATGCCGACATCGATAAACTGGCTGCCCGCTTCTTTTCTCTTATCTTCGGTAAATCCCATGACAGTCGGCGTCGCAGAAGTGATTGCAACCACGCGCGGATCTTTTTTCATTTTTTCAAGCAGGTAATCTCTGGTCACAGAAGAATAGTCTTCACCGGTCGGAACAAACAGAGATTTACCCGTCTCAATATCAAACGGGGCACAGTAATGCCATGCCTCCTTGTTCTGCTCTGCCGGGGCATAACCTTTTCCTTTTAAAGTGTTGATATGCACAACGACTGGCGTTTTGCTGTCTTTTACCTTCTTAAAAGTCTCGATCAGTGCCGCGATATCATTTCCTTTGTCCACATAAACATACGCAAGTCCCATTGCCTTAAATAAATTACATTCTGCCTGTCCGTTTGTCTCGCGCAACAATTTCAGGTTCCGGTACATTCCACCATGATTCTCGGCAATCGACATATCATTGTCATTGACAACAATGATCAGATTTCCGTCAAATTCGCCTGCATAGTCAAGTCCTTCCAATGCCTCACCGCCGCTTAAGGAACCGTCACCGATCACTGCGATCACATTTCCGTCTTCCACTTTTAAATTCCTTGCCTTTGCCAGTCCCAGTGCAAGGCTGATGGAAGTTGAGGTATGTCCAACCGTAAAGAAATCATGTTCGCTCTCATGTGGATTGCTGTAACCGGACACATCATCGTACTGTGCCTCATACAGATAGGCATCTTTTCTGCCTGTCAGCATTTTGTGGGGATAGCTCTGGTGGGAAACATCATATACGATCTTGTCTTTCGGGGATTCGAACACATAGTGCAGCGCGATCGTTGCCTCCACCATACCAAAATTCGGTCCGAAATGCCCGCCATGTTTACTTGCGCGCTCCAAAAGGGCATGACGCATTTCTTCTGCCAATACCGGAAGCTGCTCCATTTTCAGTTTCTTTACATCTTCCGGTCCATTGATTTTTTCTATATACATCTTTTACTTACACTCCTTTTCATCCCAGCTCAGAACACCGGTCTCCACGGCTGCCTGATAGCGGGACACTTTAAATTTCAGACGTTCCATCGTCTCCTCAATCTGTTTTTTCTGTTCCTCTAAGGCTTCTAACTGCTCCTGCAAAAGCTGGCATCTTGCCTCAATAGTAGAGTCTCCCATCTGGTAGAGTCTGACATACTCGATCAATGCTTCAATCGGTACTCCTGCGCTGCGCATACAAATTGCATGTTCCACCCAGCCCAGATCGGACTCATTATAATTACGGATACCACCTGCGGTACGGGAAACCGGAGGAATCAGTCCAACACGCTCGTAATACCGGAGGGTATCCTGTGAGATATCGTATTTTTCACTGACTTCTTTGATTGTCATATCATACACCATCCTTTCTGCGCCATTAATATAACATTTGGAGTTTACTCTAAGTCAAGATGTTTTTGTAAAATGTAAAAGTTAATTCCGTATCATAAGGCTTATTTCCATCGTGGCTCTTTTGCATACCCCATAAACAGATCAAAGATCGCACGGTAGCCTTCTTCCTTGATATGCATTCCCTCAATCGTATACTCTGCTTTGAGATTTCCATCCCGGTCTTTTAACGGATCATTGATATCTATATATTTTGCATGATGTCTTTCCGCAAGCTCCTGCACTGCCTTATTTGCCATCGCAATTTTCCCCGGTACCACTTCCTGATTCAATTTACTGTAACGTGCAATTTTTTCTTCTTTCGTCATGTTAATCCTCCTCGAATTCCATTTCCTTAATAAATGCTTCCACTTCTGCCGGCAAACGTTCCTCGCGCCATGCTAACAATATCTCGGTTGTAAGATCAGCGTCCGTAATGCCATAAACACTCATCGAGTCAGACACACGCATGGACTCTGGCAAAATTGCCACTCCAATCCCTTTTTCTGCAATTGTCATCGCTGTTCTTGCATCCTCACATTCATAATAGATATCGCAGGTCAGTCCAACAGCCTCAAACGCTGAAATAATATAATTCCGATACCGGTGTGATAATATCAGATGTTCCTTTGACAATTCTCTCAAACTAATCTGTGATCCATCCTTTTTCCTGAATCCCTCTATTCCCTCATATCCATCTGCTGCCACGGCAGCCAGTTTTTCCCGAATCAGCCTCTTTGTCTTACAACCGTTCAGCGTGATCGGCGTACGCAGTGTTGTGATATCTATCATGTGCTTTTCTAATTGTTCTTTTAAATTGAATGTCGATCCCTCATGAATATCAAAATGAATCCCCGGATATTGTTTTGAAAACCTCTCAATATATTCTGACATCATCAGAACCGTAGATGGTGTAATACCAATATGTATCGTTGCAGACTGGGTTGTCTTGACCACCTCACGCTTTGTAACATCTAACATTTTTAAAATACTGCCAGACCTTGCATACAACACCTTTCCAGCTTCTGTCAATGTAATTTTCTTTGTTCCACGAAAAAAAAGCTGTACATTAAGTTCTTCTTCAAGCATTTTCATCTGATAACTGACCGGTGGCTGTGTCATTTTAAGAACTTTCGCAGCACCACTCACCGTTCCCTCTTCCACCACTGCACGAAAATATTCCAACTGTCTGATTTCCATGTTTCCCTCCTCTCCTGTTTTTGTCAGTATATATAAAAAATATTGTTTTATG
>ENA-UOJA01002200-UOJA01002200.1-human-gut-metagenome-genome-assembly--contig:-C19-NODE-2200-length-14014-cov-6.494591_pt1 | contig 14014 bp, 12 predicted proteins | sample MGYA00242337_ERZ723884 | MGnify/ENA metagenome assembly ERZ723884
GGCCTGCCGCGTGTGCGGCAGGCCGGTTCTGTTGGTGTAGAAAAGAAAGAAGAAAGAGAAGAGAGGAAAGAAAAGATTGGCTTGCTTACGAGTATGAGTATACCGGCCAATCATGTCGGAACTGTGAACGAATCCGAAAGGATTTGTGAACTTTCTCCGCACTTCATTCCTAATTACTGTACATTTTTCGTCGCAACGATATCGACGCCCGTTCCGGCGGCATTTGTCAGCAGCACGTCGCCGATCTTCACGGGCGCGTGCGCCGTGACCTGACGGAGCGCCGCGACGATCTCGAAGATCTTGCCCTTCGGGATGTCCTGCGCCGTCTTGCAGCTGACGACGGCTGCGCCGGTCGCGCTGCCGGTCAGACGGACGGTGCTCGTGACGATGCGCGTTGGGTTCGTGACTTCCTTTCTCGCGTAATCATGACCGCGCTTGCAGGTGTACCCGGCAACATCTTTGATCTCGCCGTTTTCCAGCGTGACGGTGATCGAACAGCCGAGCGGGCAGCCGATGCAGGTCAGTTCTCGTTTTTCCATCGTTATGCCTCCTCCACTGTGATATGAATGCGCGTCAGACCGGGGTGCGCGTCCAGCATATCCTTCGTGAGCTTCAGCTCCTCCATCTCACCGGGGGCCATGACGGGCCGCTTGCGCGTGAGCACCGCGTCGTCGTCCAGCAGCAGCTTCACGACGCGCTTTTTCATCACGCCGCCCACGCGGAACCGGAGCACCAGATCGTCCGCAGCCAGCTTCGGGTCGATGCTTGCCGGGACGGTGTAGCGGATGCCGCCCTCAAACGTGACGGAGATCTCATGGCGCTCTGTGGTTTCGCCCTGCGCAAGATAGCGCACGGCGGCGCGGCCTGCCGCCGCAGCCTCCTCAGAGACGTAGTCGACCAGATCGTGCACGTGCAGCACGTTGCCGGCGGCGAAAACGCCGGGGATGCTCGTCTGCAGGCTCTCGTCGACGACGGGGCCGTTTGTGACCGGGGAAATATCCACGCCCATGCCGCGCGAAAGCTCGTTTTCCGGGATCAGACCGCAGGACAGCAGCAGCGTGTCGCAGTCATAGTGGATCTCCGTGCCGGGAATGGGCTTGCGGTCGGGGCCGACCTCCGCGATCGTGATGCCGGAAACGCGCTCCCTGCCCTCAATGTTCACGACGGTGTGGCTGAGCTTGAGGGGAATGCCGAAGTCGTTCAGACACTGGACAATGTTGCGCTTCAGACCGCCGGAATACGGCAGCAGCTCCGCTACAACCAGCACCTTCGCGCCCTCAAGCGTCATGCGCCGCGCCATAATGAGGCCAATGTCGCCGCTGCCGAGAATGACGACTCTGCGGCCGGGCATGAAGCCCTCCATGTTGACGAGCCGCTGCGCCGTACCGGCGGAATAAATGCCCGCCGGGCGGTAGCCGGGGATGTTCAGCGCGCCGCGGCTTCTTTCCCGGCAGCCCATGGTCAGGATGATCGCGCGTGCGTCGATCTCGATCAGTCCTTCCTCGCGGTTGACCGCCGTAATATGCTTATCTGCGCTGATGGACAGTACCATCGTGTTGAGTTTATATTCGATCTTGCGTTCAAGCGCCTGCGTGATGTAACGCGCAGCGTATTCCGGGCCGGTCAGCTCTTCGCCGAAGGTGTGAAGGCCGAAGCCGTTGTGGATGCACTGGTTCAGAATGCCGCCCAGCTGCACGTCGCGCTCAAGGATCAGGATGCTCCGGCAGCCTGCGTCATATGCCGCGATAGCCGCCGACAGACCGGCGGGGCCGCCGCCGATGACGACAATGTCATATTTCATTTGTCCTGCACCTCCTCAAGCTTGTCCTTGTTTGTGCCGACGATCAGCCGGGACGCGCCGCCGCATTTGGTGATCTCACTCTGATCAACGTGCAGCTCACGCGCCAGGATCTCCATCACGCGCGGGCTGCAGAAGCCCGCCTGGCAGCGGCCCATGCCCGCACGGGTGCGGCGCTTGACGCCGTCGAGGCTCTTCGCACCGAGGGGGCGGTGGATGGCGTCGAGGATCTCGCCCTCCGTGACCTGCTCGCAGCGGCAGATGATCTGGCCGTAGGCGGGCTTTTCGTGGATGAGCTTCTGATAGTCCTCTTTGGAGAGCGTCTTCGGGTCGAGCACGCCCCTGCGCGTGGCGATGAAGTGCTCCTTTTCCCGCAGGCCCATCAGATCGCGCATCAGCTCCGACACATGCAGGCCGATGGCGGGGGAGGAGGTCAGGCCGGGCGATTCGATGCCCGCGCAGTCGATGAACTGCTGCGCGCCCTCGGCCTCGCCGATGACGAATTCATGATGATCCTCATGCGCGCGCAGACCCGCGAAGCTCGTGATGGTCTGGCGGATGGGGAGGTTCTCGACCGTTGCGCCCGCTTTTTCGATCAAATCGTTCAGACCCTCGGCGGTGGTGTTCGTGCCCTCGCGGTCTTCGATGTCGATCGCCGTCGGGCCGACAATGGTGTTGCCGTGGACAGTCGGGCTGACCAGAACGCCCTTGCCGAGCTTGCCGGGCAGCTGGAAGATGGTGTGCGAGACGAAAGCGCCGGTGCTCTTGTCCAGCAGGCAGTAATCGCCGCGTCGCGGCGTGATGTGCAGCTTGCGGGTCGAGACCATGTTGTGCAGCACGTCCGAATAGACGCCTGCGGCGTTGATGACATAGCGCGTTTCAAACTCGCCGTGGTTGGTGTGGATGGTCCAATAGCCGTCGTTCCATGTAAAGCCGGTGACTTCGGTATTGAACTGGAACTCCACGCCGTTGTCAAAGGCATTCTCTGCCAGCGCAATGGTCAGATTGAACGGGCAGACAATGCCGCCGGTCGGCGCCCAGAGCGCAGCGACGGCGTTTTTCGACACGTTCGGCTCCAGCTCGTGCAGACGCTTCGCGTCTACGATCTCCAGCTCCTTTACGCCGTTTTTTACGCCGTTTTCATATAGCGCGCGCAGCTTCGGCAGGTCCTCTTCGGACATACACACAACAAGCGAGCCGTTCATTTTGAACGCAAAATCAAGATCCTTCGCAAGCTGCGGCATCATGAGATTGCCTTCGAGATTCATTTTTGCCATCAGGCTTCCGTGCGCGGCGTCGAACCCTGCGTGGACAATGGCGCTGTTGGCCTTGGAGGTGCCGCAGCACACATCCTCTGCCTTTTCCAGCACCAGCATCCGTCCCTCATAGCGGGACAGGTACCGCGCGACCGCGCAGCCGGTAACGCCTGCGCCGATAATGATGATGTCGTACAAAAAGATTCCTCCTTCATCTGCCAAAGAAAGTCGGGCAGCCCAAATAAGCCTTCCGGTGGGAGGGTTGGACTGCCCGACACATTCACTTAGAGCAGAGTGTATTCAGATGTGCTTACCAGGGAATGACGTTGTAGAGCAGGACAGCGACAATACCGCCGATGATGGGCCCAAAGATGGGGACGATCAGGCCGTACTTGAAGTTGCTGGAGCCCTTGCCCTTGATGGGGAGAATGGCGTGCGCGATACGCGGGCCAAGGTCACGCGCCGGGTTCAGCGCATAGCCGGTCAGACCGCCGAGGGACATACCGATGGACACGATGATGCCGAAGACCAGGAGCTTGCCAACGCCGTCGTTGAGCTCCGGAACCTGCCCTAGACCGCAGATGGCGAAGACCAGAACGAAGGTCGCAATGGCCTCCTGCACGATGTTGCGGACAGTGTTGGGGATGGACGGGCCGGTGGAGAAGACGCCGAGCTTGGTGCCGGGATCTTCCGTCGCGTCAAAGTGATCCTTGAAGAGAATGTAGACCAGAACGCCGCCGACGATACCGCCGAGGATCTGCGCAATGACGTAGCCGGGAACCAGCGCCCAGTCGAACATACCGCCGGCTGCCAGTGCGATGGTCAGCGCGGGGTTGAAGCTCGCACCGGAGGCTTTGCCGAAGATGAACGCGGGAACCATGACTGCAAGGCCCCATGCAATGGTGATCTGGATAGAGCCTGCGCCCTTCATGCCGGACTTGTTGAGGGTCACGTTTGCAACGACGCCGTCGCCGAGCAGGATCAGCATCATTGTGCCAAGGAACTCACATAAGTACTTTAAGAACATGAATACTCCTCCCTGTCATACATCAATATTTGGTTGTTTTCCGTTTCTTCTCCTGAAAAAGCTTTTTTATTCGTCCTTCGCCCAGCCGTAGGAGCACTTGACAGCTTTGCTCCAGCCCTTCACCTTGGCTGCGCGCTCTTCTGCGGTGATCTCCGGATGGAATACACGGTCAATGGCGCGGTTGCGGACGACGTCCTCCTTGCTGGCCCAGTAGCCGACGGCAAGACCAGCCAGGTACGCAGCGCCCATCGCGGTCGTCTCGACACAGGTCGGACGCTGGACCGGAGCGCCGGAAATATCGGACTGCATCTGCATCAGCAGGTTGTTGGCAGACGCGCCGCCGTCAACGTTCAGCGCGGCCAGCTTGATGCCGGAATCGGCCTGCATGGCGACAAGGATGTCGTTGACCTGATAGGCGAGGGATTCCATTGTTGCGCGGATGATGTGGTTCTTGTTGACGCCGCGGGTGATGCCGACGATGGTGCCGCGTGCGTATTGATCCCAGTGCGGTGCGCCGAGGCCGGTGAACGCCGGGACGACATAGCAGCCGTTGGTGTCCTTGACCTTGCCGGCATAGTATTCGGAGTCAGGTGCGGACTCGATGATCTTCAGCTCGTCGCGCAGCCACTGGATCGCGGCGCCCGCAACGAAGACGGAGCCTTCGAGCGCGTATTCGACCTTGCCGTTCAGGCCCCACGCGATGGTGGTGACGAGGCCGTTCTTGGAGAAGACGGGCTTTTCACCGGTGTTCATCAGCAGGAACGCGCCGGTGCCGTAGGTGTTCTTGGCTTCGCCGGGATGATAGCAGGCCTGGCCGAACAGAGCCGACTGCTGGTCGCCCGCAGCGCCCGCGATCTTGATCGGGCCGCCGAGCAGCGCCGGATCCGTCTCGCCGTAGATGCAGCTGGCGGGCATCGGGGTTGGGAGCATGCATCTGGGGATGTTCAGCTCCTTCAGGATCTCATCGTCCCACTGCAGTGTGTTGATGTTGAAGAGCATCGTGCGGGAGGCGTTGGAGTAGTCGGTGACATGGACCTTGCCGCCCGTCAGCTTCCAGATGAGCCACGTTTCGACTGTGCCGAACAGCAGCTCGCCGCGCTCTGCGCGCTCGCGTGCGCCGGGGACATTTTCAAGCAGCCAGTGCACCTTCGTGCCGGAGAAATAGGCGTCAATGACGAGGCCGGTCTTGGCCCGGAAGCTGTCCGTCAGGCCCTTGGCCTTCAGGCTGTCGCAGTATTCGCTCGTGCGGCGGCACTGCCAGACGATAGCGTGGTGGATGGGCTCGCCTGTGACCTTATCCCAGACGATGGCGGTTTCGCGCTGGTTGGTGATGCCGATGGCCGCGATGTCGGCGGCAGTTGCGCCGATCTTCTGCATGGCCTCGACGGCTACGCCAAGCTGCGTAGCCCAGATCTCATTTGCGTCGTGCTCGACCCAGCCGGGCTTCGGAAAGTATTGGGGGAATTCGCGCTGCGAGACGCTGCACATTTCGCCGCTCTCATTGAAGAGAATGCAGCGGTTGGAAGTCGTGCCGGCGTCCAGGGCCATGATGTATTTTGCCATGAATACGTCCTCCTTATCTTTCTTGCAGATTAAAATGAATCACTCTATGGTGGTATCTTCTAACTGTCAGTATACAGGAAACCTGTGCCGCTGTCATTAGACAAGCTTGGAATAATGTCAAAATCAACAAAAAATAAAATTTTATCGATTGATTTATAGCGTATATGCACACAACATTCTATGCGCAAAGCCAGAGAATAGAAGGGCTTCAAAAATAAAGAATCAAATCTGCTGCACGGTCAGGAACAGCGCCTGAAGCTGGTGCATAAACGCTTCCGCGTCGAGCGGCGTCCGCCGAGCGACGAGACTGTCGACGGTGCAGAACGCGGCATGACAGAGCATATCCAGCGCAAGCGACTGCGTTGCGCCGTCCACCGCGGCCGGATCCGGCAGGAGCCGGGCGAGCTGCGGGCGAATGACCTTCCCTGTGAGCCGGTACATCGTTTCCTGACCGAGTGCATGCGAGATCTTGCGCAGCAGCGGCTGCTTTTCCCGTAGCAGCGTCAGCGCCTGCAAACACCATTCGCCGGGGGCCTGTGCGCCGTCATACTGCAGCGGGGCGCACAGCTGCGTCTCCACGATCCATTCCAGCACGCTGTAGATATCCTGATAGTGATAATAGAAGCTCTGCCGCTTCATCTGCGCCTGCTCCATCACGCACTGCACCGTGATCTTGCAGACCGGCCTTGTCTGCAGCATCTGTTCAACAGCCTCGGCGATCCTGCCCTTTGTATCGGTGCACATATGCGGTTCCTCCTCACATCTGCCATACGGCGGGGGCCGTACTGGAAATGGCGAGCGCGCCCGCCTCAAGCGCCTGCATGACCTCTTTCTTTTCCGTGATGAGTCCGCCCGTCAGGATCGGCAGCCCCGTCAGCTGCCGCACCTTGCGCAGCATCGACGGCATCAGCCCGGGCAGGATGTCGATGGCGTCCGGCTTGAGATTTTTCGCGCTCAGCGCCGAATCGAGCGCCATGGAATCGATCAGAAAGACCCGCAGGATCGCGATCATATTCAGTTCCTTTGCCCGCTGGATCATGTTCGCGCGGGTGGAGATCACGCCGTCCGCCTGCGTGCTGCGGCGGAGAAAATCGACGGAGATCTCCTTCGCAGCCAGACCGCTGATCAGATCGGCGTGGACGATGGCAATCTTTCCGGCGTCCTTGATCTGCCGGACGATCTCAGAGATATTGCAGATATCGCCGTAAAGCACGAATACGGTCTGGATATCGGTGCGCAGGCACTGCGCCAACCCCTCGTCGTCGCGCACAGCGGCGATAATGGGGTTGCGCTGCAGGGCTTCATAAAGTCGTTGTTCCAAATTTCATTCCGCCTCCCTCCATATTCTGGCTTTTTCCAGATGCAAAAAAAGCACAGCAAACACGCGGCACGATTTGTCCGCTTGTCCCCATGCTCAATACTCCGGGCGTTTTTTTGATTGTTAGTGTCCTCTTACATTTGACAGTATAGCACAACTGTCAAAAGAAATCAAGAAAAAGTACACGCGTTTGTTAAAACTGTCAGTTTCCACAAAAAATTCCCCCGCAGACTATTCATCCTGCGGGGGATTGGCCTGTACAATGAGGACTTGTGAATTTGTGCAGCATCCTGAAGAAGGGAACGGCTGCAAGTGAAATTGTAAAATCTGTTCTGAAACATGGATTCCGGCGGCAGACAGCGCGGATTTTTTGCGGGACTGGATTTACCGGCGGCTTTCTGGTAATATGAATGCAGACGGCGGGCGCAGGCGCGGCTGCCGCGCACAGGATAAAAACGCAACGCGGGCCTTCACCCGCCAGAGCTGGTAGGTAGCCCAGCCATCTGCACTTCGGCGCAGGTAAGTAACCCTCCCCTCCGGGTCGTCCGTTCCTGTGTACCATACAATCAGGAGGGTTTCGTGATGGACAGTGATCTGACAAGGCTGACGGTATTTTTTGAGGCGCCGTTCTGGGTCGGGGTGTTCGAGCGGTTCGAGGGCGGGACGCTCTCGGTCTGCAAGATCACCTTCGGCGCAGAACCGAAGGACTATGACGTGCTTTCGTATGTGCTGAAAAATTACGCGCGGCTCCGATTCAGTCCGGCTGTCGCAGCGGCTGTCAGGCAGGATGCGGCAAATCCGAAGCGTATGCAGCGGGAGATCCGAAGGGCTTCCTCCGGTTGCGGCGTGGGGACAAAGGCGCAGCAGGCATTGCAGCTGCAGCGGGAGGAGCAGAAGCTGGAACGGAAAACGCGCACCCGCGAACAGCGGGACGCGGAAAAGCAGCTGAAATTTGACCGCAGACAGCAGAAGCGAAAGGAAAAGCACCGGGGACGGTAACGGTACGCCCCCTCTATGTCCGACGGCGATTGCGCCGCTGTTCATGGAGGGGGCGTATTGCGCGGCGGCAAGTTGTGAAGAAATCCTGAATTATTTACGAAAGTGTTGCAATTCCGAAAAGATACGGTAAACTGGAAGCAGAAAACAAACACTGCGGCACTCGGCTGCGGAAAGAGGTGTCACGATATGAAACGGGTTTGGAAACGGATCTCCGCGCTGCTGGTGGTATGCGCGGTGCTGGCTGCGCTGGCTCCGGCTGCGCTGGCGGATGGCGGCGCGGATACATACAGGATCGCCGTCAGCGCTGTCCCCACCGTTGTAACGGCGGGCGGCTCCGCGACGGTTTCCGCCACGGTCTACAGCCGGAGCGAGACGGACGGCGAATGGAGCGAATATCTTGGCGGCGGGGCCGTCATCACGTGGCAGGCGTACCGCGAGGGAGTTGCCGCGTTCCGGGGCGAGGACGCGGACAAGCCCGTCACGACGGCGCTGAACGCAGGTTCTTCCTCGTCGAGCCTTGAGCTGCTGACCAAAGCGGGCGGCGTGACCGGCTCCGCCGTGCAGCTGCCGCTGAGCGTCAGCGTGACGGTCGGGGGGAAAACATATTCCGCCTCCGGTGCGTTTATCACGATCACGCCGGCCGCGGCTTCCGTGCCGGGCCTCAGCGTGGAGTACGCAGCCGGCTTCGGCGGCAGCGTCCGCTTTTCCGAGGCTGATTTCAGCAAGGCATTTTCCGGTCGGGGCAAGCCCGGCGAAACGCTGGACTACGTGCTGTTTGCGGTGTCCCGCGCGACGGCTGAGACGGGCGGCAGGAGCTACGACCTGAGCGCCTCCGGCAGCGCCTCCATGTTCGGCGCGCTTTATACGGCTGCGGAGGACGGACAGGCGCTGGCCGATACGGACGCGTGCTATTATCAGGCGAGCTTTTCCCAGCTCGATCTTGACACGGCGGCGTATCTGACCGGCTCGTACCGCACACGGTATACCGTCTGCATCCCCTTTACCGCCGTCGGCACCGCCGGAACGCGCTGCGAGGGCAGCGCCGTCGTCACCGTCTCCGGAGACAGCACCGTCACGGCATCCGGCGCGTTCTTGAAGACGCTGGACGCCGCCGGTCGTATCGCGCAGCAATATCCGGATGCGGTCTGCGTCAGCTTCCAGCAGCCGGAGACGAGCGCAGGACGGCTGCTGAAGGACTTCCGCAGCGTGGCGGGCAGCGCGTATACCGCCGTCCGCTATCCGGAGGACCGGTTCTATCTGACGGACGACGGGAAATCGGAGCCGCTTCTGGACGCGCTCTACTTCCTCCCGGCAGCAGACTGCGCCTCGCAGCTGAAGCTCGTCTATACCGCCTATGACAGCGGCGGCACGCAGCTCGGCACGGGTGAGCTGACCGTCCGCGTCACGTCGAAGCAGTCCTCCGCCGTCTTCTCGGATGTGAACGCCGGGACGTGCGCATGGGCGGCGGACGCCGTTGATTTCATGAACGGCTACGGGCTGATTCAGGGCGCAGACGCGTCGACCTTCAATTGGCGCGGCAGCATGACGCGCGGCGATCTGATTTTGATTTTGTACCGGAGCGCCGGTTCTCCCGCCGTTTCCGGAGGAAGCCTCCCGTTCACGGACGTTTCGGAATCGGATTACGCCTATGACACGGTCGTCTGGGCCTGGAAAAACGGCGTTGCGGGCGGCGTGAGCGAGACGGAATTCTGCATGAAGCAGGCCGTCACGCGCGAGCAGCTGGCTTCCATTCTCTACCGGCTTTCCGGAAAACCCGCCGTGTCCGCAAGCCTGCGCAGCTATACGGACGCCTCCGATGTCAGCGCCTACGCTGTCGATGCGATGCGCTGGGCTGTCGGCTGCGGCTATCTCAAGGGAAGCGGCGCGAAGCTGAACCCCCAGACCGGCGCGAACCGTGCCGAGGTCGCCGTCCTGCTGCACCGATACCTGACAAAATAACAGGGTGCCCCGGAGGCGGCACAGCAGCCGATGCTGCACACATATTTCAGAAAACAGCCCTGCTTGACACTGCAAAGATGCCAAGCAGGGCTGTTTTTTAACGAAAATGTCTTATTGCAGATCGAATTTCAGAATTACAGATGCAGCACGCGGTCGCGGATCTCCTGGGTGCGGCCCTGGTTCCAGTACTGGGTGCCGATGTAGCCGCAGGTGCGGCGGGCGACGTTCATCTTGGACTGGTCGGTGTTGCCGCACTGCGGGCAGACCCAGATGAGCTTGCCGTCCTCGTCCTCCTTGATCTCGATCTCGCCGTCGTAGCCGCAGACCTGACAGTAATCGGACTTCGTGTTGAGCTCGGCGTACATGATGTGGTCATAGATGAACTTCATGACCTCCAGCACGGCGTCGAGGTTCTGCTGCATATTCGGGACCTCGACATAGCTGATCGCGCCGCCGGGGGAGAGCGCCTGGAACTGCGACTCAAAGGCCAGCTTATCAAAGGCGTTGATATGCTCGGTCACATGGATGTGATAGGAATTTGTGATATAGTTCTTATCCGTGATGCCGGGGACGATGCCGAAGCGCTTTTGCAGGCACTTGGCGAATTTATACGTCGTGGATTCCAGCGGCGTGCCGTAGAGCGAGAAATCGATGTCCGTCTCGGCCTTCCACTTGGCGCACGCGTCGTTGAGGTGGTGCATGATATCGAGCGCGAACGGCGTGGCGGCCGGGTCGGTGTGGGACTTGCCGGTCATGTACTTGACGCACTCATAAAGTCCCGCGTAGCCGAGGGAAATTGTCGAATATCCGCCGTAGAGCAGCTTGTCGATGGGTTCGCCCTTTTTGAGGCGGGCCAGCGCGCCGTACTGCCAGAGGATCGGCGCGGCGTCGGACAGCGTGCCCTTGAGCCGGTTGTGGCGGCACATGAGCGCGCGGTAGCACAGGTCGAGCCGGTCGTCAAAGATCTTCCAGAACTTATCCAGCCCGCCGCCGGACGACAGCGCGATGTCGACCAGATTGATCGTCACGACGCCCTGATTGAAGCGGCCGTAATATTTGGGCTTGCCCGGTTCATAGTTGCCGGCGTTTGCGACGTTGTTCCAGCCGGTGCCGGAGCGGTCGGGCGTCAGGAAGCTGCGGCAGCCCATGCAGGTGTACACGTCGCCGTGGCCCGGCGTTTCGCCTTTGGAGAGCTTCAGCTCGCGCATTTTTTTCTCCGAGATATAATCCGGGACCATCCGCTTGGCCGTGCAGCGGGCGGCCAGCTTCGTCAGCTCCCAATAGGGGCTATCCTCTGTGATATTGTCCTCTTCGAGCACATAGATGAGCTTCGGGAAGGCCGGGGTGATCCACACGCCCTTTTCATTCTTGACACCCTCGATGCGCTGGCGGAGCGTTTCTTCGATGATGATGGCAAGATCTTTACGCTCCTGCTCGTTCCGGGCTTCGCCGAGATACATGAAGACCGTGATGAACGGGGCCTGGCCGTTGGTGGTCATGAGCGTGACGACCTGATACTGGATGGTCTGCACGCCGCGGCGGATCTCGTCGCGCAGACGCGTCTCGACGACGTTGGTGATGGCCTCCTCCGAGGGCTGCACGCCGAAGGACTTGATCTCTTCGAGCACGGAACGGCGGATCTTCTGCCGGGAAATATCGACAAACGGGGCCAGGTGTGTCAGGGAAATGGACTGGCCGCCATACTGGTTCGAGGCGATCTGCGCGATGATCTGGGTCGCAATGTTGCAGGCCGTGGAGAAGCTGTGCGGCTTTTCAATCAGCGTGCCGGAAATGACCGTGCCGTTCTGCAGCATATCCTCCAGATTGACCAGATCGCAGTTGTGCATATGCTGGGCGAAATAATCCGCGTCGTGGAAGTGGATGATGCCCTCGTTGTGCGCGTCGACGATGTCCTGCGGCAGCAGCACGCGGGCCGTCAGGTCCTTCGACACCTCACCCGCCATATAGTCGCGCTGGACGGCGTTGACGGTGGGGTTTTTGTTGGAGTTCTCCTGCTTGACCTCCTCGTTGTTCGACTCGATCAGGGACAGGATCTTCTCGTCCGTCGTGTTGGACTTGCGCACAAGCGTGCGGGTATAGCGGTAGGTGATGTAGTTCTTGGCGACCTCGAACGCGCCGTGGGCCATGATCTGATTTTCGACCAGATCCTGAATTTCCTCGACGGACAGCGCGCGGTTCATGGACAGGCAGCTGTTTTCCACGCTCTCGGCGATGCGGCGGATCTGCATCGGCGTCAGCCGCTCGTCCTCCGAGACGACGTTATTGGCCTTGGTCACGGCTGCGATGATCTTGACGATATCGAACGTCGCCTCCGAGCCGTTTCGCTTGATGATCTTCATGCTGGTTCCTCGCTTTCTATTTGTGCGCGCGTAAAAAAACGCGCGGGGACAGGCTTTGCGTGCAGCACATCCCGTGCGGCGCAGTCATAACTATACTGGATATTGTGTCCGATGTCAAGGGCTTGTCTCTATATTTTGTGGATATCGAAAACAAATAATACCGTGAAACACAACATCTTGTGTTTCACGGTATCTGCGCATATAAAATCCCTGATAGCGTGCCGGTTACTGGTTCTCCCGGTAGCGGGCGAGGAACTGCTTTGTGCGCTCAGCCTGCGGGTTTTCGATCACATCGCGTGCCGGGCCCTGCTCGACGATCACGCCGCCGTCCATGAAGATCACGCGGTTGGCGACGTCGCGGGCGAACGCCATTTCGTGCGTGACGATGATCATCGTCATATGCTGCTCGGAAAGCGAACGGATGACCTTCAGCACCTCGCCGGTCAGCTCGGGGTCGAGCGCCGAGGTCGGCTCGTCGAAGCAGAGGATATCCGGCTGCAGGGCCAGCGCCCGCGCGATGGCCACGCGCTGCTGCTGGCCGCCGGAGAGCTGGTGCGGATAGAGATCCATCTTTTCCTTCAGCCCCACCTGCGTCAGAAGCTCCTCGGCCCGGGCGGCGATCTGCGCGTGGAGCAGCTTTTTCTGCGCCTTGTAATCCGGCTGCTCCTTTGCCAGCAGCTCGCTTGCCAGCATGACGTTCTGCCGGGCCGTGTATTGCGGGAACAGATAGAAATTCTCGAACACAAGCCAGAAGTGCAGCCGCATGCGGCGCATTTCACGCTCCTAATGCGTATTGGGGTCCGCCGCGTCGAAGAGCGTCTCGCCGTTTACCGCGATCTGCCCCTCGTCGGGGACGGTCAGGAAATTGAGGCAGCGCAGCAGCGTCGTCTTGCCGCTGCCGGACGAGCCGATGATGGCGACCGTCTCGCCCTTTTCAAGCGAAAAATCGACACCCTTGAGGACGACGGTGTCCTTACCGAAGCTTTTTTTCAGATTTCTGACTTCCAGAACAGACATATCGCCGCCTCCTTACGCCTTGAAATAGTCCAGCTTCTTCTCCAGCCCGTCAAGCAGCAGCTGCAAAACGCCGGAGAAGAGCAGATAGTAAATGCCCGTGAAGAACAGCGGCCAGATCGCGCCGGAAATGCCCTGTGAGCCCTTCAAAAACGCCTGACCGGCCCAGATGATCTCCTGCAGGGCGATGATGCGGGACAGGGACGTGTCCTTGACCAGCGTGATGATCTCGTTGGACATGGGCGGGACAATACGCTTGACCATCTGCAGAAGCGTGATCTTGAAGAAGATCTGCCGGTTCGTCATGCCGAGCACCTGCCCGGCCTCCTGCTGGCCCTTGGGGACGCCCTGGATGCCGCCGCGGAAGATCTCGGAGAAATAGCACGCGTAATTGAAAATGAACGCGATGGAGGACGCGAGGAAGCGCCCGGCTTCGCCGCCGCCCCAGATGTTTTTGCCCAGCACAAGGCCGGGAAAATAATAGAACACCAGCAGCTGGAGCATCAGCGGCGTGCCGCGCACGACCCAGATGATGAAGCGGACGATGATGCGGATGGGCTTGAAGTCCACATAGCACCAGATCTGGAACCGCTGCCACCACGTCAGCTTCGTGTTTTTCGGCAGATTTTTAAGAAGCGGGCGCAGAAAGCCAAGCGGCGCCCAGCTGCTCATAGAGCCGAAGGAAATGATCAGGCCCAGCGGGATCGCGCCGATGAGCGT
>ENA-UOJA01002202-UOJA01002202.1-human-gut-metagenome-genome-assembly--contig:-C19-NODE-2202-length-14003-cov-6.273444_pt1 | contig 14003 bp, 10 predicted proteins | sample MGYA00242337_ERZ723884 | MGnify/ENA metagenome assembly ERZ723884
CGCTTATTATGGCGAGGTCTTGAATTTGCTTTTAAAAGGATTTACCTCGAACATTAAATATAGAGAGGCTTTGACCTATTTGAATGAGGCGTTTTCTAGTGGAGCGGAGATTATTCGTTTGGCCCGTATGGTGCAATCGGTGGATATTGAAGGAGCTACCCCGGAAGAGATTACTGTCTTTTTAGAGGATCGTATCCAACCGTTCTTCAAGGATTACGAGCCGTCTTTGGATCAGAAGGTACTGGCCGCGATGATGAAGATCGCGAAAGAACGTGTATCTCCGGAGTTCTTGCCGGATATTTATACGAGCGTTGATAAGAAGTATAAAGGAAATTATGAGAAATATGCGGCGGATGTATTTAAGAAGACTTCCTTATTGTCGTACGACAAGATCGCCGAGATGTTGAGAAATCCGAAGCAATATGAGAAATTGAGAAAAGATCCGGCGGCGGAACTGAGCTTGTCCGTATTGGTGTCTATCTTCCAGTTACAGCAGTTGATGGGCGATGCGGAGTATGATATCGCTAAGGGAGAACGTTTGTATTTCGCGGGCTTGAAGGAGATGTATCCGGAGAAAGCTTTGTCTTCCGACGCTAATTTCACGATGCGTTTAAGCTATGGTTCTATCGGAGGGTATCGTCCTTATGATGCCGCATGGTACAATTATTACTCAACGGATAAAGGTATCCTAGAGAAAGAGGACCCGACGAGCGATGAGTTCTGGGTACAACCGGAGATACTGGATCTGGTTCGTAGCTGTGATTTCGGACCTTATGCGAATGAAAAAAGGGGAATTGCAGCTGTGCTTCCTCTCGAACAATGATATCACTGGTGGTAATTCCGGTAGCCCGGTATTCGATAAAAACGCCCGTTTGATCGGACTTGCTTTCGACGGTAACTGGGAGGCGATGAGTGGTGATATCGCTTTTGAACCGGATTTGCAACGTTGCATCGGCGTAGATATCCGCTATGTCCTTTTCATGATCGATAAATGGGGTAAATGCCCAAGGTTGATTGAAGAGTTGAGGCTCGTTCGATGAGAGAAAAAAGAGATGGGCATCCATGATTTTCGCGGATGCCCATTCTAAGGAGCTAATAATGCCCATTGTAAGGTGCTTTGAATGCCTATTCTAACAACCTTACGATGGGCATTGTAATATCCTATACGATAGGGAAGTTCTAAATGCCTAATTTAGACTTGATTGCCTTTGGTATCGCATCCTTATGTACCATGATATAGATCGTCTTGGCACGGACAAAACTATCGGACATGTTCAAGTATCCGCCGAAAGTATTACGCTCGGTTCCCCAAGAGTTCTTCGTGATATAATATTTCGTGCCGTTTTGATCTTTGGCGATGCCGGTAAGGTGCATCAAATGGTCATCGGTCGTGACGAACGCCTCGAAGCCTTCTTGACGGACCTGCGGGGTGACGTTTACTTCCGGGAAAGGTTTCTCGAATTTGTAGACTTCCTCCAGACGTTCCTTCTCGTCCATTTTCTCAAAGCGAGCACGGTCGGTAGTCGAGTAATCTTCCACCTTCTTTACCTCCGGGTTGATCGCCACGCCATTCTTGAAAGAGAAGCCTTTCTCGCTCACGTCGCCATCCCAACATACCGTGTAACCATTATTTAAAGCATAATCCGCGACTTGCATCATCTCATCCAACGGGAGGTTATACATTTGCGCATGTTCCCAGTTATCGGGAACCTCTACCTCGAATTTCTGGTAATACGGATGATGCGTGAAGCTTGTCAGCTCGATATAATCGTCCATATTCAACCCTAGGGAGGCGGCGAATGTCTTCGGGGTATATTCCTTGCCTTGATAAGTGAATTTCTCCGGAAGCTTGCCTAGGTAGGTATCGAATAGGTTATCGATTAGTTTGTAATATTCCGGGCTACGTTTCTTCATGTCCACGGCTGTCGTTGCGATCGCCTTGATGTATTTTACCATCTCGGCATGATTGTGCCGGTCGGAATCGTAGTTGATACCCGAGTACACCTCTTCCGGAACGATACCTACTTGGTTGAAAGCGTTCATGAAGGTGTGGGAAAGACTTCCTTGACCGATATTACCTCTGCCTTGGCGGACATAATTATCCTGCAACTGGTTCATGTATTTCTGGCGGACGATAAACATCTCAGAGAGATCGTACGTCCCTTTTCCCATACGGAGTAATTCCGACTCCATGAAAGAGGTCGTGGCGAAGCACCAGCAGGTTCCCGTGGATGCTTGATTCTTGACTGGCGTGGCGGGTACCTTTACTACATCCGTAAATTGGTAGCCTTGAGCGAATGTGCTCAAGGAACCTAACGCTAAGGCGCATGATAGAATGAATGTTCTCATTGTATATGAATTTAAGTTTATATTATTATTGTAGAGACGGGGTGTGCCTCGTCTCTACTATCGGATGTGGTGATTAGAAGCCTCTTTCGAATTGGGTCCAGAATGAGTCTCCCATTTCTCTCCAGCGTAGCATCGTGGCTCCGGCGAAATCGGCGGTATATCCGGTTAGGTATTCTTTTGCGGCCTCCTCACCTTGTTGGGTAAGAATCTCTTTGTAACGGCTCTCTACGAAAGGAAGTTCTGTCTGCCCTTTCTCCGTAAAATGGGCGATAGATGCTTTCATACGATCTTTAGTCGCTCCCCAACGTACGGTAGCGAGTTTATTGGCACGACGGAAAGCCCATACGGCGGCATCTTCCCGGTAACGGTGCTGTCCGCAAACCTTGAAGCAAGCCGGGAGATCTTTCGTCCCACAGAAGATGGGGATGCGGGGGCTTTGTCCGGGATTATCATAGGCCATCCAAACCACGCCGCCTACTGCATTGGGTAACCAGTCACGTAACTGGATCACGGTAGAGTAGGAGCATTGTGGTACGGCAACCAAACGGTAGCTTTTTACGGCGTCCGGTTTTAACCCATTCAACATGTTCACCATATCCCGAGTCATCCAAGGATTGGCTACCGGACTGATAACCGTATCGGTCTCGTTACTATCTTTTTTCTTTACGGCTACTTTCAAGTTCTGGGTCATATCGTATTCCGTACCCTCGTACGTTTCGGAGAGGAGAGCCATCACATCCGTTACGGATACTTGCCGGTCCGGCTTTACGCTGATGGGAAGTTCTTCCGCGTCATACGATAAACGTAAGGAAGGCGCTAATTTATTCAATATAAAGAACTCACGGATACTGAAGGATTTCATCTCACCGGAATAATTTCCGCCTCCATATGCTTCCCAGAAGCGGAACGGTTTCTTTCCGTCCCAGAAGCCCATGCGCTTGGCTACCTCGAATACGTTGGCGGAAGCCATGCAATTGTCCGTATCTTTCGGATCGACCTTAGAGATACGCGGGATATTCGCCGATACGCCTACATGATCGTCGGGGATACGGATCGCCGCCCATACGCCACCGATCTTATCCGGACCCTCGCCGAAGACCTCGAAATGCCATACCTCTTTTGGATCCGCTATCGTAAGGCACTCGCCCCAGTCGCCATATCCGTATTTCTCGATCAACTCGCCCATCACACGGATGGCATCACGGGCGGTCGTGCAACGTTGTAAGACGATTCGCTGAAGTTCCTCGATCATGAACATACCTTTCTTGTTGACAAGGGCTTTCCGGCCGGTGATTGTTGTTTCCCCGATGCCTAGTTGCTTCTCGTTCAGGCAAGGATAGGCCGTGTTGAGGAATTGATACGTAGACCGCGCTTCGGGCAGTGTTCCTTTCGCAATCATCCCCCGGGTTCCCTCGGCATATTCGGTATGCATACGTCCGGTATAGACCGTGGTTGTCGTATCGTGATCGTACGAGGCGGAAGGTACGATATCCATCCAAGTGCGGTAATTGCTATCGCAGGTGTGGCTAGTCATCACGGAGCCATCCGCCGAGGCTTTTTTGCCGACCATGATACTCGTACAACTCTCCGGGTTCAAGATCGGCTCCGGATACTGGATTTGTTGCGCTACCGAAACGGATAGGCTGGCGCAAAGCATAAGAACATAGGTAAAAAGTTTCTTCATCTTTCTTGTGTTATTTAGATGTTTGTATCAATTAAATTTGTAGGCCGCTTTTCGTACGTCTTTTACGGATTTGAATGGCTTATTGGGTTTTAGATGCTTGGCGAGGAACTGGTAGATGCCGAGTCGTATCTCGGAAGCTTGTTTCGTGTCGGTCCGGTCGAAGCTATGGGCACCGGGAGCACGGTCGAATATTTTGTAGTCGAACTTCTTTCCTTCGGCCTTGAGAGCGCGTATCATATGCTCTACTTCCACTACGTTCACGTCATCGTCGCTAGTATTGGTATGGATGAGCAGGGGATCTTGTAGTTTTTCCGCGTGCCAGACCGGTGAGCGGCGTTTGTATTCCGCCATATCCTCCCGGGGAGTCTTCCCAATATGGCCCTCGTCGGAGAAGATTTTCCGATAATCATCGGTGGAATATCCCATGCGCATGATCACGTCGCTTACCGGTACTCCGGCGAAACCGCACTTATATTTGCCCGGATAGGTCATGAGGTTCATTAGCGTGATCATCCCGCCGTGGCTCCATCCCATGATACCGATACGATTGGCATCTACGATATCGAAATTCTCTACCATATAATTACGACTAACGTAGACATCCTCGTTTTCTAATCCTCCGTAATCGATATTATCGTAAGTAGCTTTGCCATACCCCGTGCTACCCCGGTATTCAGCGGAGACCACGATGTATTCCTGGGCGATCAGTTCCCGGACGATATGGGCGTAATACGTGTTGAAATCCGCATGTACACCACTATGCGGGAGAACGATCAAAGGATATTTCTTGTCGGGATCCACACTTTTAGGGATGAAGATATAAGTCCAGAATTTCAGTTCGTTTCCGGCGCTCATCCCGGTAGGATTCGTTTCTTTCCAGCGGGCGGGGCCGCAAAGGTAGACTTTGTCGATATGGGCGATGTCGCCCACTTTCTCGTACCATAGGAGGTCATCTACCTTCTTTACGACTTGGTCAAAATCATGTTGGTAGTTTTGCGCTATGGCATAGTCTGCTCCGAATATAAAGAAGAGGCAAAAGCAGGAAAGATGTTTAAGCAGTGTCTTCATGTGACTTATCTTTGAATTTGTGATTAACTGTGATTTTCCGGCTGTAAATATACAATAAAAGAAGCGTGATCCGTAATAAACGAACCACGCTTCTTTGATAAATTATGTATAAGTTGTATGTTACTTACGTTTCTTCCTGCTACGAGGAGCGTCATCGTAGAATTTACGCTTCGGCTTGTCATCGCTACGGCTGGAACGTCTGCCGCCACGGTCGCTTTCCCGGCGGCTGTCTCTGCCTCCTCTACCGCTATCTCGTCGGTCTCTGAAACCGTTTCCGCTACGGCTACCTCCACGGCTACCACGACTGCCTTTTCCTCCCTCGCCTTTCGCTTGCGCCGGTTCCACGGAGATACGTCGTCCGTCTACCTCGAAGCCGTTCATCGAGTCCATGACACGGTTGGCTTCTCCCTCTTCTACCTCGAAGAATGAGAAATTATCACGTAAGTCGATACGACCGATACGAACCTTGCCCGGTACGCACTTGTTGACTAACTCAATAAGTTGAGGAGGCGTAAGCTCGTCTGTCTTTCCGAAGTTGATAAAGAAACGGGTGTAACCTTCTTCCGCTTCGCCTCTGCCACCCCGTTTACCTCTCTCTCGGGGAGCGTTCTCGTCTACAACCTCGATATCATCGTTATCTTTATAATAGTCGATCATCCGGTTGAACTCCAAGGATACGACACGTTTGATGATATCTTCCTTATCCAGCCATTCCAATTTACGATAGATAGAAGGCATCAAACTAGCGATTTCCTCCTCGTTCACTTTCACTTTCTCGATCTGGTCCACCAAGTTGAACAATTGTTTCTCACAGATTTGCTCACCGGTAGGCATCTCGCCTTTATCGAATTTCTTGTTGATGATTCGTTCGATCTCGCGAATCTTGCCTTTTTCCCTTACGTGGCAGATAGAGATAGCGATACCCGTTTTTCCCGCACGGCCCGTACGTCCGCGGCGGTGGGTATAAGATTCTACCTCATCCGGCAGACCGTAATTGATTACATGGGTTAAGTCATCCACGTCCAAACCACGTGCGGCTACGTCCGTAGCGACCAATAACTGGATATTCTTGATACGGAACTTCTGCATCACGTAGTCACGTTGCGCTTGGCTCAGCTCGCCGTGCAAGGAGTCGGCGTTATAACCGTCTTGAATCAATTTATCGGCGATCTCCTGTGTCTCCTTACGGGTACGGCAGAAGATGATACCGTAGATGTTCGGGTAATAATCGGCTAGACGTTTCAAGGCGAGATATTTATCTTGCGCACGAACCATATAATAAATGTCGCGGATATTCTTGTTTCCCTCGTTCTTCCTGCCAATGACGATCTCTTTCGGATCCTTCATGTATTTCTTGGTGATAGAGGCGATCTCTTTCGGCATGGTAGCGGAGAAGAGCAGCATATTTCGGTTTTCCGGTATAGCCGCCAAGATCTCGTTGATACTGTCGGTGAAACCCATGTTCAACATCTCGTCCGCCTCATCGAGGATGACGTTCTTTACGTTGCTTAAGTCAACCGTCTTGCGGTTCATCAAGTCGATCAAACGTCCCGGGGTAGCCACTACCACGTGTACGCCTCTCTTCAGTGTCTTGATCTGGCTCTCTATACTGGAACCTCCGTATACAGGGAGAACCTTCAGGTTATCGATGTATTTAGAATAATCGTTCAAATCGTCCGCTATCTGTAGGCAAAGCTCGCGTGTCGGACAAAGGATAAGCGCTTGAGGCTGATATTGAGAGACATTGATCTTTTGCAGGATCGGCAGGCCGTAAGCGGCTGTCTTGCCGGTTCCTGTTTGTGCCAATGCGATTACGTCGTTATCTTCTCCCAGTAAGAAAGGAATCACTTCTTCCTGTACCGGCATGGGCGATTCGTAGCCCATCTCTTGAATTGCCTTTAATATCGGTGCGGCAACTCCTAATTCTTCAAATGTTTTCAAAATGCGATTGTGTATATATGATAATATTCAGTGGCCGCAAAGGTACGTAAATAATTCGGATTCATATCAATAAAGTAATATATCTTTTAGCCTTTCACGTTTCTTATCAGTAAGACGTAATCCTTTCGACAAATATTTCTCGGTGGAACCGTACTCTTTCTTGATTTTATGGAAAGCTAGGTCCATGAGCCCCTCGTTGGCCGTAAGGAAGACCGTAATGCTTTCTTGGGCGTCTGTGGAGAGATGTTTCACGATATCAGCTAAATGACTCGTATCGATATATTGATTGGAAGTCAAGTAGTCTTCCATGATGGCGTCCCGGGGAATATCCAAGGCGGCGAGTAACATGGCGGTGAGAAACCCGGTACGATCCTTTCCGTAGGAACAACTGATGAGAATGGGGTAATTATCCTCGTTCTGGAACTGTTCCAGTACCTTGGCGAACTGATCGGTATTATCTGTCACGAATTGCAGGTACTCGTCTTCCATATATACCCCGGCGTCTCCTTTCCTCATTCGTCCCTCGATAACACGTTGGGGGGCATCGGCGATCTTGCCGACCGAGATGGGGATTTGCAGGATATTTGCTTTCGTATATTTGATAGGGGCGGTGAGGGTTTCTTGGTTCGTACGGAGGTCGATGATGGTCTTGATCCCTAGATTATCCAATCGGATGGAGTCCCATTCGCTCAAGCTGCTTAACTCGCCGGAGCGAAATACCTTGCCCCATTTCACCGTCTTCCCGTTTGTAGAGGTATAACCGCCTAGATCCCGGAAATTCTGTACACTATCCATAACCGCCGAGCGTGCCCCGATGATCCGTGCGTATTTATCATTAAAAGAAAGGCGGAAATACTTACGTGATATATTATCGTTCGTGATGTAAGTAGCCACGCCATCCTTGATGTTGGCGTAAATGATCGGGGACTCGTTGGTGAAAAGATCCGGGTTGTCGGACACGGTCATCTTGACAATCCCCTCCATTACCGGATCGGTTTCCCATTTTATCACGTAATTTCCGATGTCATCACGTAGGCAAATAGCTCGTATGTCGGGTGCGTTAGAGGAACAACCCACTAACAGGATCACACTGGCGAATAGAGAGAGAATCTTTCCTAACATTGTCTTCTATTATAATATTTAAGACTGACTAACATCCTTCGCCGCGACCTCCTTGGATACATAATTATCATAGCTTTGGCAAACCTCGGAGGCGAGGTCCATTCCGCAGCGGATGATTTTTCCCCAAGTATCCTGATCCAGAGAGGGAAGGTCGGCATGGCGTACGTCATACTTTAGAAGTCCGTAGATAATACCCGCGTTAAAATTGTCGCCGGCGCCGATGGTACTAAGCGGCTGGATTTGCGGGGAATCGAAATGTCGTGTGAAATTACGGGTGTGGAGATTGACTCCGTTTGCCCCGTGAGTTGTTAAGAAACGATCACAATAAAACTGAATATGCTCTTTGTAAACCTTCTGCGCGTCGCTCTTGCCATAAAGGTTCTGGAAGTCCTCGTCCGAGCCCCGGACGATGTCGGCGAATTCCAGATTTTCCAGTACGGTAGGCATGAGGCGGATCGCCTCATGAGCGTGTGCCTTGCGGAAATTGGGATCGTAATAGATGATCGCTTTCCGTTCTTGGGCGTATTGCAGAAATTCTACCATACGAGTCCGCAAGACCGGGTTCAGGGAATAATAAGAGCCAAACACGAAAATATCGTCTTTCTCGATCTTAGGCAGGGGCACCTCCAGCCGTTGCGCCGGGTAATCCTTGTAGAAGATATAATTAGCGTTCTTATCGTCGTCCAGAAAAGCGAGTGATATAGGACTTTTCCCATCGGGGAAACGGTCTACGAACTCGGTCGTGATGTGGTTATCTTCCATGAAATCCCGAATCATGTCGCCAACCCGGTCGTTGCCCAGCTCGCTGATAAAGGATACGGGGACATTCAATCGACCTAATGATATCAATCCGTTGAAAACGGAACCACCGGGAACGGCCTTCTGTGGCTGGTCGTTCCTAAAAATGATATCGAGGATGGTTTCTCCTATACCAAAGACTTTTCTCATGACTATATACTGGTTTGTTATTCATTCTTGCTTAGCTCACGGCTCTTGGAGCCTAAGTAGCCCCCGTGATGGCGCTTGGCGTAATCCTTGTTGGTGAAATGGATACGCTTCATGGTTCCGACCACGAGGATATCGCCTATTACCGTCATGACGGTCGTGGAGGTAGTCGGCGTAAGGCCTAACGGGCAAACTTCCTTGGGAGCGCCGGTCAACAGGCATACGTTCGCCTCGGCGGCTAGAGGACTATCCGGGTTACTGGTGATAACGATAAATTTCATGTCTGGCACCAAACCCCTCGTGAGATCTACCAATTCCACCAGTTCACGTGTCTTTCCTGAGTTGGAGATCAATAACATGATATCGTTCTTGCATACGATTCCCAGATCTCCGTGTTGTGCCTCGCTGGGATGTAAGAAAAAAGCAGGTGTACCGGTCGAGCTAAAGGTGGTAGCGATATTCAAGGCGATTTGCCCGGCTTTACCCATTCCACTCATGATCAGTTTTCCACCTAGGTCGTGTACATGTTTCACTATAAGCGATACCGCTTCCTCATATCCGGGCGTAACGGGTATGTTGCGAACCGCTTCCGCTTCCTGCTCCAATAAAGAGGTGATATTTTCGTTTACCATATTGTTGATTGATTGTTTTACGGCATTCCTGCCTGAATAACGATCGCGAAAGTATTTATATTTACTGATATTGGCATCATCTATTTCAGACAATTTATCTTTTTAAGACGTTTGCGAATTCGGACTTCGGCTTCCATTTCGGGTATCCGGTATCTTGCGCCAGTTTATAACCGAGGTCGAAGAATAATTGTACTTCTTGTAACAGACCACTGTAATCATCCGTGTCGGGATGGGTCTGGTCGGTCGGTTTGTGGTAAGTTTCCGCCCAATAGCGTGCGATATGCTCTTTGGCCCACTCCTTACCCTGTTTGCGGTTGTCGTTCCAGCCTTTGGCGAACATGGCCGGGATGCCTTTTTGTACGAAAGGGAAATGGTCGGAGCGATAGAACATCCCGTTGTAAGCGTCGGGGTCGGGCATGATGTAACGGTTGTATTTCTTCGCTAGCTCGGCTAGGGTATCATCCAGCTCGGAGTTGCCGTATCCGGTGATCGTGACATCGTTGTTCTCGCCCCATAGCGGGAAGACATCCAGATTGATTACGGCGGCTATCTTATCGATCGGGAACAACGGGTGCTCCACATAGTATTTCGTACCGAGGAATCCGGTCTCCTCGCAAGTAGGGGAGAGGAAGACGATATTCCGGCGGGGTTTCTCTTTCAAGGCATTGAAACAACGTGCCATCTCGAGCATCCATGCGATGGCTACGGCGTTATCGGTAGCGCCGTTGATGATACTGTCGCCGTTGATCGGTGCTCCATAGCCTAGATGGTCCCAATGGCCTAGGTAAATAACACTCTCATCCGTGTTCCCGCTACCGGGAATATAACCGATTACATTGGGGCTTTGCTGGCGGTCGAAGGTGTTCCTCATCGAGACGGTTACCGTAGATTTCAAGGAGATGGGCTTGAAGTCCGGCGATTTAGATTGCTCGATTAGTTGGTCAAAGTCGTAGCCATTATCGGCTAGCAATTGCTTGGCGGCATTGAATTGGATCCAGCCGTTTAGCGGGCAATGATAAGCATCGCTATCGCTGTCCACATACATCTTAGATTGGGCGGAAGCTCGTACGACCGACCAAGGGTAGCCCGCTCCCCGGTCTTCATGGATGATCAAGACTCCTTTTAATCCCTGTCGGGCGCCCTCCTCGAATTTATACATCCAACGGCCGTAATAGGTCATGATATCACCGTTAAAATAATCCGTGTTGTCGCTTCCGAGTCCCGGGTCATTTACGATAACGACCGCTACTTTATCCTGCGGGTTCTCGATTCCCTCGAAATCATTTTTCCCATACTCGGGGGCTACGATCCCATAGCCGGCGAATACCAGTTCCGCGTTGTCTATATCGATCTCCGGCTCGATCCGTGCGGAGAAAGCGGTATAGCCCTCTAGCCAATCCAATGAGATCTTTCCTTCCGGGGTACTCAAGACCATCGGCTTCGGGCATTGCGTACGTGAGGATATGATATTAACCTGTTGGAGATAAGAATCTCCGTTGATGGGTTTCAGGCCGACTTCCTTCATTTGGCGGGCGATATAGTTCACCGCACGGTCGGCCCCTTCCGAGAATGGTTTACGGCCTTGGCAGGAGTCATGCGAGATGGCCTCGGTGTATCGCTTTAGATGTTCCGTGGTCGCAAGGCTTTTCGCTTTCTCTATATCGTTGCCTCCTCCTCCACAGGCGGAAAGAACCAAGGAGGTGATCGTTAGTAAACAGGTTGCTATTTTCATGTTTCTCATAGAATTATAATGTATTTTCAATCAGCCATTCACCTAAGTTGCGAGTGGCTGCGTCGAAAGCGACCCCCACTTTGACTACTTCCCGTTCGTCGGCCGTATAAGGAATCAGATAGCCTCGATCGTCGATTTGCCGGATCGCTTCTTCCGCTGTTCCTTTCAGCTTGAACTCGAATACGTAGATGTAGCGAGGTGTTTTTACGATGGCATCGGCACGTCCTTGGGCCGAACGTACCTCGGCCTCGGTGAATTGCCCTAGTAGCTTGAATACGATGTAGAAGACCACTTGGTAATGACGCTCGGTCCGGTCGTTCAACTCGTAAGGGATATCGGCGAAGAAAGCCTTTAGGCGGGTGAGGAAAGCCTCGGCGTTTCCGTTCTCCAGCTCTTGGATGAACTTCCCGATATAAAAAGGAGTCTCGGTTTCCGGTAAATGCGCATACATGGAGGCGACAAAATTCAAAAATCCATATTTAACTTCCTCATTCGGGTATCCTAACGTATATAACCGGAAACGTTCATCGTAACTTTTAATCGTCAAATATCCACTTTGATAAATCATGGGAACCGGGTTATTGATGTTCGCCCGATCGTCCGAAAGGGATACCTCGGACACCTCGATCCCGTCCAGCTCCCGTATATCGTAATTCGTTTTCCGTAACATCTCCGCCAAGAATGTCGGGGTACCGGAAGCAAACCAATAGTCGTAAAAGACCTGTTTACTCAACACGTTCAATACGCTAAACGGGTTATAAAGGGCGATACCGCTGCGGAAATCAAAATGGTAGCCGTCGTACCGGCGTGTAATTTTCTCGATGGTACCTTCGTATGAAAGCTTATTCGCCTCGGCCAAGGCATGAAGCTCCGGCTGGAAAGTCGCCTCGATCTCGGGCAATGTCATGCCACAAAGGGCCGCGTATTGCGGGGCTAGGCTGATATCGTTCAAATGATTCAGGTTGCTGAAAATGCCGACTTGCGCGAACTTGGTGACACCGGTTATGAATACGAAGCGCAGCCAAGGATCGGCATCTTTAAGGACCGTATAGAAGGCGGTTAATAATTCCCGGAACTCGTTCTGTAGCTCTTCGTTGTGCAGGTTCCTAAGTAATGGCTTATCGTACTCGTCGATCAGTACGACCACCTTCCTTCCGGTTATCTCTGCCGCCCTGCGTATGATGGTCATGAACCGTCCGGAATAGGTGATACCCTCTCCTCCGGTATCATATATTTTTTCCCATTCCCTCAACTGGCGTTCCAGCATATTCTCCAGTGCCTTGCGGCTATCGTACAACTCGGCGTTGAGGCTGAAATGAAGTACCGGATGCTCTTTCCACTCGGTCTCTAGTTTCTCTATGGCTAATCCCCGGAACAATTCTTTCTTCCCCTCGAAATAAGCCTTGAATGTCGATAGCAGCAAGCTTTTCCCGAATCGCCGGGGGCGGCTCAGGAAATAAGGGACACCTTGGTATGCCATTTGATAAATGAACTCGGTCTTGTCAACATACAAATAGTTCTCTGTACGTAGTTTGTCAAAACTCTGTATGCCTATCGGTAATTTTCGGACGATATTTCCCATAGCCTTATCTGTTTAATTTACACAAATGTAGGTATTTTTTCCAAGGAGGCAAATAGATCGAAAAAAACACGTACGTCTTTTTCCGGAAACACGTACATGTTTTTTGAAAAAGACGTACATGTTTTTCCGGAAAGTCTTTCGTACCTTTGCGGGCTGATACAAACAAGAAGGAAAATGGATTATATCGCTCATACATTGCCGAATGGACTTCGCATGGTACATCTCCCGGTTAATTCCCCGGTCTCTTACTGCGGTTTCGCCGTGAACGCCGGTACACGGGATGAGAACGAGGATGAGTTTGGCTTGGCGCATTTCGTTGAACACATGATCTTCAAAGGTACGGAGAAACGGAAAGCGTGGCATATCCTGAACCGTATGGAGAACGTAGGAGGGGAGTTGAATGCCTATACTACGAAGGAAGAGACCTTTGTTTATTCCATTTTTATGGAGGAGAATTTCGGCCGGGCGTTTGAGCTATTGACCGATCTGGTTTTCCATTCCCAATTCCCCAAACAGGAGATCGAGAAGGAGGTAGATGTCATCTTGGATGAGATCAATTCGTATGAGGATAGTCCTTCGGAACTTATATTCGACGAGTTTGAGAACTTGCTTTATAAGGGTCATGCCCTCGGGCATAATATCTTAGGGGATGAGGAATCTCTTCTTCGCTTTGACTCCGAGTCCGGTCGTTCTTTCATGCGTCGTTTCTACGCCCCGGAGAATATGGTGTTCTTCTCGATGGGACGAAAAGACTTCAAGAAGATCTTGAAATCAGCGGAATCCGCTTTAAGCGATATCTCTTTCCCTATGGCTGAACGGATCCGGAAAGCTCCGGACCCCATCGAGGCTTGCGTACGCCAGATCCATAAAGATACCCATCAAGCCCATGTACTGATCGGTGGCCGGGCGTTCAGTATGCACGAGAAAAAGCGCATTCCTTTATTTTTG
>ENA-UOJA01002210-UOJA01002210.1-human-gut-metagenome-genome-assembly--contig:-C19-NODE-2210-length-13970-cov-4.276824_pt1 | contig 13970 bp, 10 predicted proteins | sample MGYA00242337_ERZ723884 | MGnify/ENA metagenome assembly ERZ723884
AATTCTGCCGGAAATCTATACAATGCGGGACTTTTCTGTGAGGACAGGGGCACTGTATTTTTTGCAAATCCGGATGATAACTACCGGTTATATTCCATGGATTCCAACGGAGATCATTTAAAAAAGCTTTGCGATGATACCGTCATGTATATCAATGCAGATGAGCACTATATTTACTATGTCCGCAACAATGACCGTAACAGTGCCAGTTTTGCTTTCTTTACATTCGATAACAACAGTCTCTGCCGTATCACGCGTGACGGAAAACAATTAAAAATCCTTGATCCGGATCCTTGTATTTATGCAACTTTGATTGGTAACTATGTATATTATCTCCACTACGACAAAGAACAGGCAACAACTCTTTATAAAGTTGGAATCGACGGAAAAGGCCGAACAAAAGTCAGCGATAATTATCTCTTTACCTGTAGCACGCTCGGTCAGTATTTTTATTCAAACGGAACAACGACCGACGGCTGTCTGTATCAGTACGATTCGGTATCGGATGAAATGACTAAGATTTATGATTGCAACTGTTACAAACCTATTGTGTCCGGAACAGATAATGTTTATTATCTGGACGTAAATCAGAATAACGCTTTAGTACATACCAATATATCTGCAGACAAGCCACGGACACTTACTACGGATAGCATTGATCTCTATAATGTCTACGGAAGTTATAACTATTATCAGAGATATTCCGAAGATCACCCTGCGCTGTGTATGATAAAAAATGACGGAAGCGATTTCAAAGAACTAGCACAGGGAAACTATTCCAACATCAATGTCACTTCCAATCGTATTTATTTTACTGACTTTAAAACACGCCAGGTGTTCTATACATCAACATCTAACCCTGGAGAACTGACACCGTTTCATCCCGGTGTTGCGAAATAGGTTCTAAAATAAAAATCACACACGTTTGCATCTTACAAACGTGTGTGATTTTTTATGCTCCAAAGTCAAATAAAGATAACTGATTCGATTCCGGTATATCTCCGAACAATCCCAAATCACTCATCAGTTCAATCGTTGTTTTCGATACTTTTGTTCTCTGCCGGAAATCATCTTTGGATAAAAACGGTCCATCTTTGGCAGCTTCAGCAATCGCAACTGCCGCATTATCTCCAAGACCATCTATCGTATTTAGTGCCGGCAAAAGTTTTCCATCCACAATCTGAAAATGATGTGGTTCTGATGTATAAATGTCAATTGGCAAAAATTCAAATCCTCTTGCATACATTTCCTGTACCAGACGCATATCTTTGTAAGTATCCTGCTCCTTTTTGGAAAGTTCGTCCTTACGTTTTTCATACTCATGCATGTATCCTTCCAGTTTATCTTTTCCCTGACACATTAGTTCATAACTAAAAGCGGTTGCGCGGATAGAAAAGTATGCTGCATAATATGCAAGCGGATAGAAAACTTTACAGTATGCAATGCGCCAGGCCATCATTACATAAGCCGCCGCATGCGCTTTCGGGAACATGTACTTAATCTTTTCACAGGACCAGATGTACCAGTCCGGCACATTATGATCGATCATGTCCTGCTTCCACTCCGGCCACTTATCACATTTTCCTTTCGCCACAATTCCTTTTCGCACATTTTCCATAATTTTGAATGATTCCTCGGAATCAAGTCCCATACTGATCAGGTAGATCATAATATCATCTCGTGTACAGATAGCAGTTGAAATGGTTGCCTTTTTTTCCTGAATCAACGTCTGCGCATTTCCTAACCACACATCAGTTCCATGGGAAAGTCCTGCGATACGTACCAGATCCGAAAATTCGGTTGGCTGCGTATCAATTAACATGCCCATGGCAAAATCCGTACCAAATTCCGGAATACCCAAAGCGCCAAGCTGACAATTTACCAGATCATCCGGTGTAATTCCAAGTGCTGAAGTATCCTGAAACAATGACATAACCGCCTTATCGTCTAACGGAATCTGTGTCGGGTCGACACCTGTCAAATCCTGCAGCATACGAATCATGGTCGGATCATCGTGTCCAAGAATATCAAGTTTCAGCAGGTTGTGATCAATGGAATGATAATCAAAGTGGGTTGTCGTGATATCTACTGTCATATCATTTGCCGGATGCTGGATCGGTGTAAAGGTATAAATCTGCTCTCCCATAGGGAGTACAACAATTCCACCCGGATGCTGTCCCGTTGTACGGCGTACTCCAACACAGCCTAATACAATGCGGTCGATCTCACAATTCCGTTTATGCACGCCACGCTCCTCGTAATAGTTCTTGACATAACCAAATGCCGTCTTATCTGCAAGCGTACCGATTGTTCCTGCTTTAAACGTCTGTCCTTCGCCAAAAATAACTTCTGTATATTTGTGTGCCTTACTTTGATATTCTCCAGAGAAATTCAGATCGATATCCGGCTCTTTGTTTCCTTTAAATCCAAGGAATGTTTCAAACGGAATATCAAATCCTTCTTTGGACAAAGGCTTTCCACAACGTGGACATATCTTATCCGGCATATCACAGCCGCTTCGTCCACTGTAGGATTTAACCAAATCCGAATCAAAATCACTGTACTGGCAATGCTTGCACAGGTAATGTGCATGCAGCGGATTTACCTCCGTGATACCAGACATCGTCGCGACAAAGGAACTTCCTACTGATCCACGGGATCCAACCAGATATCCGTCTTCGTTCGATTTCCACACCAGTTTCTGCGCAATGATGTACATTACGGCATAACCATTGCTGATAATGGAATTCAGTTCTCGATCCAGACGTTCCTGTACGATTTCCGGCAGCGGATCGCCATACATTTTATGGGCTTTGTTGTAGCAGATGTCCCGGAGCATCTGATCCGAATTTTCGATAACTGGTGGACATTTATCCGGCCGGACCGGTGATATCTTTTCGCACATATCTGCGATCAGATTTGTATTTTTAATGACGACTTCCTCCGCCTTCTCACTTCCCAGATACTGGAACTCTTTGAGCATTTCTTCGGTTGTGCGAAGGAACAAGGGTGCCTGTTCATCTGCATCCTTAAATCCCTGTCCCGCCATAATAATACGGCGGTATATCTCATCATCCGGGTCCAGGAAATGCACGTCACAAGTCGCAACAACCGGTTTATGAAATTCCTCACCCAGGCGGACGATTTTCTTATTAATTTCAATCAGATCATCATTCGAAGCAATCGGAGAGTCTTCATCCCTGACAAGAAACGCATTGTTTCCAAGCGGCTGTATTTCCAGATAATCATAGAAATTAACCAATCTTGTAATTTCTTCCTCCGGCCGGCCATTTAAAATGGCACGGTACAATTCACCGGCCTCACAGGCAGATCCAATCAGTAATCCGTCCCGGTATTTGATAAACTCACTTTTTGGTATACGTGGGCGCCGGTGATAATATTTAATATGTGCCAATGAGACCAGACGATACAAATTGGTTCTTCCCTGGTCACAGGTAGCTAATATAATAGCGTGATATGTAGGCATCTTCTGCACATTTTGCACGGATGATGTTCCAAGTGCGTTGACCTCGTCGAGTGTGGACACTCCGCGGTCTTTCAGCATTGCAATAAACTTCACAAAAATTTCCGCGGTACAGCCTGCATCATCTACTGCACGATGATGATTATCCAGGGAGACACCAAGTGCTTTTGCAACCGTATCCAGCTTAAACCGGTTCAGATTCGGCAACAGCACACGTGCCAGCGCAACGGTATCTACGATCGTCGGTGCACATGGGATATCAAGCCTCTGACAATTCTTTTTGATAAAACTCATGTCAAAATCTGCATTATGTGCAACCATAACGCAACCTTCGCAGAACTTCATAAATTCCGGTAAAATGTCTGCAATCACAGGTGCATCAATGACCATGGAATCGTTGATCGAAGTCAATTGTTCGATACGAAACGGAATCGGGACTTCCGGATTAACAAAAGTAGAAAACTTGTCTACGATCGCACCATTTTTTACTTTTACCGCGCCGATCTCAATAATGCGGTTTACCTCCGGACTAAAACCAGTGGTCTCCAAATCAAACACCACATAATCGGCATCCAGATTCTGATTCTGACTGTCTGTAACCATGCCTTTTAAATCATCTACCAGATATGCTTCCACTCCATAGATCACTTTAAAATCTGAATCAGACGGAACTGTATGGTTAGCATCCGGAAATGCCTGTACATCTCCATGATCCGTAATGGCAATCGCCTTATGTCCCCATTTCATGGCACGTTTGACAATATCCTTGACATCGGAAACGCCGTCCATGTCGCTCATCTTGGTATGGCAATGCAGTTCCACGCGCTTATCAATGCTCGTATCCATACGAACCGTTGTAAAATCAGCACATTTTTTTATACCAACAATGGAGCCTATAGTAAGTTCACTGTCAAATTTGTCAATGGTTGCGACACCTTTGACCTTTACAAATTTGCCCTTATCGATTTCTCCTAACAAGTCTTTGACATCATCATTTCTTGCAAAAATTTTCAATACAATGGTGTCTGTAAAATCTGTTATTGAAAAAATAATAATTGTCTTCTCATTACGAATCTCTCTCGTATCTACCGAAAGAATTTTTCCACGAATAACGACTTCTCCGATTGGTCCATCAATTTTTTCAATTTCAATCGTTTCGTCCTCAAAATCCCGTCCATAGATAACATCTGGATTCATCGATTTCTTATTATTATCATGTTCAAATTTACGACGAAACTCTCCTTTTTTCTCGAAGGTCTGTTTCTTTCGTCCACCGGAAGAATGTTCTTTGCCTGAAGTACCGGAAGCTGACTTTTTCTCCTGACCGGATGTTGCTGCCACAGCCTCTTCCTCTGCCGGCTTTTCTTCTTTTTCTTCCTCCGACATAGCAAACTTCGTTCTGGCAATAATGCTTTGTACTTCCTGTGCAATCTGTTTTTCAGAGTTCTTCCGGTATTTACTCTCCTGTGGTTTACGAAAAGCCGTCTGTATGATCAGATTCATCCCGCAACGCTCACAGACGACTTTTTCCAAAAACTCAACAATCTCATCCGTTCGTGTTTTTGCAATAATGGTCTCATCCATAGTAAGAAGCATATGATGAGGCTGATCAAACTCCATCGTTGCCGTGCGCAACAGGTTGTATTCTAATACACTATAGGCATTCAGCTCATCTAAAATGCTGTCCCGGTATACATCCATCAAGGACTGTGGCGTATATTGTTCGGACAATTCAAATGACTCTATAATCTTGACTTTTATATCACGGTTTTGGAAAATCTGTTCCAATATGGCTTTTTCTATTTTCCATATATTCTTTTTAAAAATCAGTCTTTCTGCACGCAAATAAATGCGAATATGATTATGATCATGATTCGCACTTATTTTTGTAACCTCTGTTGTCTCTAAAAGATGATCTAATTCTTCATCCAATTGAAGCGTAGGGAACGCTTCTTTAAATGGTTTCGACATTTGTTTCACTCCAATGTTCTAACTCATACCGCAAAGCCGGGAGAAGTTCTTCTTCTGGTACTTTCTTGAACACTTTTCCGTGTTTGATAATAAGTCCTTCTCCGATGCCACCAGCGACACCAAGATCCGCCTCTTTTGCTTCTCCCGGTCCATTTACCACACATCCCATGACTGCAACCTTGATATCAAGTGGAAATTCCGCAACCATTGTTTCTACCTGATTTGCCAACTGGATCAGATTGATCTGGGTTCTTCCGCAAGTAGGACAGGAAACCACTTCAATACCACCCTTGCGTAATCCAAGTGTACGAAGAATCAGCTTTGCAGATTTGATTTCTTCAATCGGATCACCGGTCAGAGATACCCTTATGGTATCGCCGATTCCCTTGCTTAATATCAGACCAAGACCAATAGATGACTTGATATTGCCACTGATCAATGTTCCTGCTTCTGTAATTCCCACATGTAACGGATGCTCTGTTTTCGATGCAATCAGTTCATGGGCTTTTACACACATCATGACATCGGAAGATTTGATACTGATCACGAGATTGTCATATCCCATATCTTCGATCATCTTTACTTTGTCCAATGCACTCTCCACAATGCCCTCTGCCGTAACCCCATGGTATTTTTCTACCAGCTCCTTTTCCAGAGATCCACTATTTACACCAACACGAATTGGTATATTTCGACTTTTTGCCTCATCCACAACTGCTTTTACACGATCCGCACTACCAATATTTCCCGGATTAATACGTATCTTATCTGCACCATTTTCCATAGCTGCAATTGCCAGACGATAATCAAAATGAATGTCCGCCACCAGTGGAATTGTAATCTGCTTTTTAATTTCTCCCAACGCTTTTGCAGCTTCCATGGTTGGTACTGCACAACGGATAATCTCACAGCCGGCTTTGGTCAATTGATGTATCTGCGCAACTGTCGCAGCTACATCCTCCGTCTTTGTATTTGTCATCGACTGAATTGCAATCGGATGATTACCACCAATAATACAATTACCAATCTTTACTTCTCTTGTTTTATGTCTCTCCATCATAATTATCTCCCAGAAGCCTAAATAAACAGTTTTCTTATGTCATTAAACATGACAACAAACATCAATCCAAATAGCAGAATAATTCCAATAAAATGAACAATTCCCTCCTTGTTCGGATCAATTCTTTTTCCACGTATCGCCTCGATAATCAGAAATACCAGTCTGCCACCATCCAGTGCCGGAAGGGGAAGTAAATTCATAACCCCAAGGTTTGCCGATAAAAGTATTGCCCAGTTAAGCATATTCAAAAATGCATAATAATAGCCGGAATCTGTAACGGATTGTGTATAGGTGTCACCTATATTTTTCACGATTCCAACAGGACCGTTCATCTCATTAACCGATATCTGGCGTGTTACAAGCATGCGCAGCCTCTGAACAGTAGCATATATCCAGTATCGCAACTCATAACAGCTATTCTTCAGATTGGTCAGCACAGTTCCTTTTACCCGTTCCTGTCCAGAATACTGAAAACCATACAAGTAACGTCCGGTCTTGCTATCTTTTTTAGGCACAAGTTCTGCTGTCTTCTTTTCACCATCACGCAGATAAGTAACTTTCACTTCTTCTCCCGCATGGAATGTAGAATATGCACTGATTTCCCTTGCAAAGTGAATGGATAATCCGTTCATGCGAACAATCTCGTCTCCCGCCTTCAAACCGGCCTCTTCCGCTGCATATCCTTCGGATACACCTGTCAATACAGGTTTGTCATAACCGATACAGCTCATAAGAATAAACGCACAGACAAATGCCATAATAAAATTAAAAAATGGTCCTGCGAACACAACACTAATTCTCGCCCACACGGATTTCTTGCCAAAAGCACGTTCATCGGAAGAATCTTCATCTTCTCCTTCCATCATACAAGCTCCGCCAAAAGGAAGAAGTTTAACGGAATATTTTGTCTCTCCTTTTTGGATGCCCCAAATCGTTGGTCCAAGGCCAAGACAAAACTCATTTACCCGGATTCCATTGGCTTTCGCCAGCCAGAAATGTCCCAGCTCATGAAAAATAATGATAACACTAAAAATAATAAATGCAATTATAATACTTACTACGCTCAAATTACCACCTGCTACCTATAAATTCATAGGCTTCCTGCTCTGTCGCTAAAATTTCATCCACATTTGGATGATCAATAAATTTACAATGTTCCATAGATGCCTGAATAATATCTGTAATCTCAAGATAAGAAATCTTTCGATTCAGAAACAATGCTACTGCTTTTTCATTTGCTGCATTAAATGCCGTTGGTATATTTCCACCTTGTTTCATGGCTTCCATTGCAAGCCCAAGACCCTGAAACGTCTCCAGATCCGGCCGTTCAAACGTCAGATTCTGTAATTCAAACAAATCCAGACGCTTTCCGGACAAGGTTCTTCGTTTTGGATAATACAGGGCATATTGAATCGGAAGCCGCATATCCGGAGTTCCAAGCTGAGCAATCACGGCTCCATCTTCATACTCCACTGCAGAATGAATCACACTCTGCGGATGAACTACCACTTCAATCTGATCAAGTGTAACCCCAAAGAGCCACTTGGCTTCCATTACCTCCAGACCTTTATTTACCAGCGTGGATGAATCAATCGTAATCTTATGTCCCATCGACCAGTTCGGATGCTTTAATGCATCTTCCACCTGAATATGTTCCAATTGCTGTCTTGTACGTCCCCGGAAAGGTCCACCGGATGCCGTAAGCAGAATTTTATGAATCGCATTGCCCTCATTTCCCTGCAACGCCTGAAAAATGGCACTGTGCTCACTGTCCACAGGCAAAATATGCACATTTTTTTCTTTTGCAAGAGGAATGATCAGATGTCCGGCCGTAACCAATGTCTCTTTATTTGCAAGCGCAATATCTTTTCCAGCTTCAATTGCTGCAATTGTCGGACGTATTCCTAACATGCCAACAATTGCAGTCACAAGAATTTCTGCTTTTGGAATCGTTGCTACTGCAAGTAATCCTTCCATGCCCGTATAGACCGGTATGGATAAATCCCGCGTGCTATTCCGCAAAGTCACAGCATCTGTCTCATTCCATACAGCAACCAGCTTTGGTTGAAACTGGCGCATTTGTGACTCAAGCATCTGAATATTTCTTCCACACGCCAAAGCAACCACTTCGATATCTTTATGCTCTGCAACCACTTCTAATGTCTGTGTTCCGATGGAACCCGTTGAACCTAAAATAGCTATCTTTTTCATATTGTTCCTCTACCTGTTTGAACATCAGCCCATGCATAATTTGCTTTCAGCAAATGGGCTGACGCTACATGTCAAGTTTTCATAGAAAAAACTTGACACAACCTTTTGGGCATATTTAAATAAAATGATATGCCAGAAAATAAATAATTGGTGCTGTAATGATCATACTGTCAAAGCGATCCATAATACCACCATGTCCTGGAATCAAATGTCCATAATCTTTAATGTCAAAAAATCTCTTGATTGCGGATGCTGTCAGATCTCCCACCATAGAGATCAATCCTGCAATCGCTGCAATCACCGTAAGAATGCCAATCTCTGTTCCTGTCAGGTTCATCTGTGACCGGAAAATAAAACAGTATAAAGCAGTCAGAAGTGCAGATCCGACAACTCCACCTATCGCACCTTCCACCGACTTTTTCGGACTTAATTTCGGTGACATTTTATGTTTACCAATCAGCATTCCAACGCAGTACGCACAGGTATCGCATCCCCATGAGCATAAAAACACCAGAAATGCAAGGTATAATCCTCTCTCCAACATCCGGATCTGATATACATAAGACAACATAATTGCCACATAAAACAATCCGAAAAATACTGCCATGACATCATTTGCATGATATTTTGGATAGGCAAATACAAATATAAACATAAGCAGAATCATAAATGCCATAAATAAAATCATAATATCTGGTATAAAATTCCATTCCAGATTACAATAAAATACGATTGCTGCAATGTATCCAAGCCCTGCAAGCAAACTTTTTTCAATTTTAAACACACGATAAAGCTCATACATGCCAATGCACGAAATTGCCAATGTTGAAAAGAGAAGCACCTCTTTTCCAGTGATAATAAGCACCAGTGCCAAAATAACAAGTACAATACCGCTTAAAAGCCTCGTCTTAAACATACTGTATATCTTTCCTTTCCTTACTCTTCTTTCAAGCCGCCAAATCTACGATCACGACTATTATACGCTTCCACAGCTAATTCCAATTCTTTTTTATGAAAATCGGGCCATGGAACATCCGTGAAATAGAACTCACTGTACGCCAGCTGCCATAAAAGATAATTAGAAAGTCGTTGTTCCCCACTAGTGCGAATCAGAAGATCCGGATCCGGTAAATCTCTTGTATCCAAATAAGAACTAAATACTTTTTCATCAATTGCCTCTTCTTTGAGATTTCCAGCTTTCACATCACTTATCATATGACGCATGGCACGAATCATTTCATCACGGCTACCATAATTGATGGCAATTGTCAAATTCAATCCAGTATTTGCAGCTGATGACTTTTCCAATTCTTTAATTCTTTGCTGAAAAACTTCCGACAAACGGCCAATTTCCCCAATTACCCGAACTCTCATGTTATTTTTATCTGCAGTCTTGATACAGGTCTTCAAATAACTTTCAAGTAATTTCATAAGTGCCTGTACTTCATTATCGGGACGATTCCAGTTCTCCGTTGAAAAAGCATATAATGTCAGATACTTTATACCGATTTCATCTGCCGCCTGACAAACAGTCTCTACATTTTTTGCACCAATTGTATGCCCATAATTACGTGGCATGCCTTTGCTTTTTGCCCATCTTCCATTTCCATCCAAAATAATCGCTACATGTTTTGGAATTTTCATAATCCACCTCAATTTCTGTATGTCTGTCTAACGTTCAGGAAATCATCCTATTATATCCGAACTTCCTATGACAGTAAAAGGGACATCTGCCAGTGGCAATGTCCCTTACAATCATTATACAGTAAGAATCTCCTGTGACTTAGCTTCTACAGCTTTATCAATCTTCGCTACATACGAATCTGTAAGTTTCTGAATCTTATCCTCAAGATCTTTGATTTCATCTTCGGAAATATCTTCTGCCTTACCGACTTTTTTAAAATGATCCATTGCATCCCTACGAATATTGCGGACTGCAACTTTGGCTCCTTCGCCCTTTTTCTTGATATCCTTTGCCAATTCCTTACGTCTTTCCTCTGTAAGTTCCGGAAAAACAAGACGAATCAACTTTCCATCATTCGTAGGATTAATACCTAAATCAGAACTAAGGATTGCCTTCTCGATTTCTTTCACCATAGATGCTTCCCATGGCTGAATCTGTATCATTCGTGGTTCCGGTACGCTGACATTGGCAACACTCTGAATTGGTGAAGGTGTACCATAATAGTCCACGCGAAGTTTATCAAGTACATGTGGATTAGCACGTCCTGCACGGATACCTGCAAACTCCTCTTCAAGATTGGCAAGAGACTTTCCCATCTTGTCCTCAAACATCACTAATTTGTCATCCATAAATTTAACCTCCTAGTCAACGGTGACTTTCGTTCCACGAAACGCACCATTTACTGCATTTACAATACTATTTTCTTCATTCAGACCAAACACATACATTGGAATTTTGTTTTCCATGCACATAACTGAAGCTGTCAAATCGACAACCGCAAGTTTCTTATCGATAACCTCCTCGATAGAAACTTCGTCATATTTCTTTGCATTTGGATTTGTCTTTGGATCGCTGTCATATACCCCATCGATAGCTTTTGCCAGATAGATACCCTCTGCCTCAATCTCCACAGCCCGTAATACAGTTGCTGTATCGGTAGAGAAATAAGGATGTCCTGTTCCCCCTGCAAAAAATACTACCATATCATGAGCAAAATACTTGCTGGCACGATCTTTGGAATATAATTTTGTTATAGATCCACACTCAAACGGAGTCAATACAGCTGTTTTCATTCCTACTGAGCGGAAAATTTCCGATACATAAATACAGTTCATAACTGTGGCAAGCATACCAATCTGGTCTGCTTTTGTCCGGTCAATTGTTTCACTGGTACGTCCTCTCCAGAAGTTTCCACCGCCAATAACAATTCCGACCTGTACGCCATCATCCACTAATTTTTTTACCTGCTTTGCAACAACTGTTACCGTTGGCTCATCAAATCCATGATGTTTCTCTCCAGCAAGTGCCTCTCCGCTAAGTTTTAATAAAATACGCTTCATATTATCTCCTCTTATTATCTGCCATCAAATAAGCCCTGAACATCAACGTCCGCATAGCACTGAGAACAGAATCCTTCAATTACGGCTCCATTGTTGATCTGTACGGAACGTGACTTAATATTTCCCATAATTACAGCAGAAGTATCAACAACAACCGGTCCCTGTACATCAATGTCACCCTTTACAGCACCTGCAATGACTGCGGATGATGCTGAAATATTTCCAATAATCACAGTTCCAGCTCCAATCTTAACAGTACCTGTGCTTGTTACCTCTCCCTCAATCTTAGCTACATCTGCAAAAATCTCAGAAGCCGCACTGTTACCATTTACAGTTCCGGTAATAACGAGCTTACCATTACATGAAATATTTCCATTGATTGTTCCTTGAATATCAAAAGATCCATCAGATGCAAGATCACCTGTCAAAACGGTTCCCGCAGTAATAACAGAAGTCTCATCTGCAACTGCTCCCGGGTTAACAGAATTAACTGGTGTGCTTGGTGTAATTGGTGTGCTTGGTGTAATTGTTGGTGCTACCTGTTGTGGTTCAGGCATTGAAATATTATTGTTTAATAAAGCTGCATTATTCATTAAAATTTTATCCTCTTCTGATTTTTCTGTCGGTCTGATTTCTGGTGCTGCCGATGATGCTGCCGGTTCTTCTTCCTTTGCATACATTACATTTGGAATTTCTGTCTCTAAAGTAGATTTAACAGCAGGCTCCTCATCCTTCTTTACCTGTTCAAGAAGACCATCCAATTTCGATAATTCCTTTTTAACATCAACATCTTCGCCCAAAGTATTTACAACAAGTTCTTCTGGCTTGCTGTCTTTTGCAGATGTCTCGTTTCCTGGCATCATCTCATTCACTGCCTGAGAAAAGTCCTCTTTAAAATCCTTAAATAATCCCATTTGTATTTCCTCCATCTCATATTTATTCAACGCTATCTGCCTTGATATATTGAATAACGTTTGTATTTTCATCAATCGGCAGAATCTTTGCCTTCATTTTCTGTAATGCCTTAATCAAAGGTCCAAGCGCCTCCACCGTTGTTGACTTATCATCTCCGTCATGCAACAGCACAACAGATGTCTTATATTTGGATACCCCCTCTGTTACATTTGTAACAATATCCTGCACGGAATAATCCGAAGCTGAATCACCAGCAGATACATTCCAATCAAAATATGTAATCTTTTTTTCATTCAAAACATGAATAAATTCCGACATATCTACATTGCTTATTTCATTATTACTACCACCGGGAAAACGATAATATTGGCTTTTTTCCCCTGTCACTTTTTTTAAATAAGCATTGAGTTTTGTAACATCTTTTTCAAAAGAATCCGACGATGAATATATAGTACTGTAACTGTTGCTATACGAATGCATACCAAGCGTATGCCCTTCGTCCACGATTCGACGATAAACGGCTTTCATTTCATCAGATTTACTTCCTATAACAAAAAATGTTGCTTTCACATTGTATTTTGCCAACACGTCCAATATTTCATTTGTGTTTTCATCCGGTCCTCCGTCAAATGTGAGATAAACCTTATGTTCATCTCCTTTTTTAGCAAGATTATCTTCTGTATCCATATCTGCCGACACATTTTCCGACTCCGTCTGCAAATCCATATTTTCCGTATTATCCTGTTCAGTCATCTCCTCCTGTATAGGATTATCATTTCGAACTGTCAGTTTGTCTATCCGGTGATTTAAATAAATCACTTGTGCTGTAAGGATAATAATGGCAAGAAATGAAACAACCATCCATCCAGCCACAACCATAATCACCACATTTTTCATACGCGTAATCCGATTGCGCCTCTGCCGTTGTTGCTCTAACACCGCTTTCTCTTCTTCGTTCATTATTTTCCTCCACCGAGAAATATCCTTTTTTATTTTAACATAATTTTCGCACTTGTAAAGTCTATCTTATGCTTTTAAAAAAAGGACGGAGAAAAATCCGTCCTTTTTCCATATCAAATGATATAATTCAATATAATTAACCATTGATCTGTGCAGCAACTTCAGCAGCAAAATCTTCCTGTTTCTTTTCCATACCCTCACCAACTTCAAAACGAACCATTTTAGTAATTGTAAGATCCTTTGAAACAGACTCAAGATACTTAGCAACTGACTGCTTTCCATCTTCAGCCTTAACATATGTCTGATCAAGGAGACAGATTTCCTTTAACTGCTTAGATACACGAC
>ENA-UOJA01002216-UOJA01002216.1-human-gut-metagenome-genome-assembly--contig:-C19-NODE-2216-length-13926-cov-5.955086_pt1 | contig 13926 bp, 10 predicted proteins | sample MGYA00242337_ERZ723884 | MGnify/ENA metagenome assembly ERZ723884
ATCATGGCGACGGCGGTCGGCGCGAGAATTCTCAAGTTCATCGTCGGCAACATCGTCGCGGGTCTCAGAAAGCGCTGGGCGCGGGACGACCGCCCGCTCAACATCATCATCTGCGAAAACCTGATGGACGCAAACAAGGTCATGGAAGGGATGCTGAAGAACCTGCTGACCGACGAGGAAAAGAAGCACTTTGATGAAAAGGTCGGTCTGGTCGAGGCCTCCATTGGCCGCATGGTGCCCGTGCAGACCGAGGAGATGAAGGACGGCGATCCGATGCGCGTCTGTGTCGAGCGCTACGGTTTCCTGCCGGTCGACAAGGCCGCGTTCAAGGGTGAAATTCCGGAGATCACGAACATGGTGCCGTTTGAGCCGTTTGATTTTTATATTAAGCGCAAGCTGTACGTCCACAACATGGGCCACGCGACCTGCGCGTATCTGGGCGGCTACGAGGGCCGGAAATATATTTATCAGTCCATCGACGATCCTGAAATTCTGACCATCGTGCAGAACGCCATGCTGGAAAGCGCGCTGGCGCTGCATAAAAAGTACGGCGTCGAGCTGGATGGCCTGATGCTGCACATCACCGATCTGCTGGGCCGCTTCCGCAATGCCGCCCTGAAGGACACCTGCAAGCGCGTCGGCGGCGACCCGACGCGGAAGCTCGGCGCAGCCGACCGGCTGATCGGTTCGAGCCTGCTGTGCCTCGAGCAGGGCGTGAAGCCCGCGGATATCGCCGTCGGCGCAGCCGGTGCGGTGTACCGCTATCTGAACGAGGCGGGCATTGAGCAGTCGAAGGAAGAAGCGGCAAAGGTTCTGAAGGACGTCTCCGGGCTGGAGGCCGATTCGGAGCTGGCCGGGATGATCCTCGATCTGTACGCATACTTCCTTGAGGGCGAACCCGTCGCGGCCCTCCGCCGCGCCGCGCAGGCCGCAAAGACCGCCAGCCTCGGCAAGATCATCTGATTGCCCCTCTCCCCCGCTGAAATCATGAAAAAAGCCTTCCCCTTTCATCATGCACACGGCATGAGAAGGGGAAGGCTTTTTGATTTGGATCCAGGCCGCTTCTTACGCCTCCGTAGAGAACGACGCGACCTCCTTGAGTTCCTTGTCGATCAGAACGACCGTTTTCTCGCTTGTGACGAAGGCAAGATTCTTTCCGACAGGGATCACGCGGGGCGAATAGGCCGAGGTGGAGCGCAGCGTATATGGCAGCTTGAACTCCTTTGTCACGATCAGCGGGTCGTTCAGCGATCTGAGCTCCGCGTTTCCATTCTCGTCACAGACGAAAATCTGATCGTTCCAGACCGCAGCTTCCGTCTTGCCGTTTTCGAGCGTATATGCGGTACCGCTGTTCAGCTTATAGATACACAGCTTCTCTTTCCCGTCTTCCTTCACAGTGTAAAACAGGTCGATTGTAAAATGAAGTTGGGCGGGAACATATAAAACTGGATGCAGATCCACAGCATCAGCGTCACGCCGAACAGCCCGCCGAGCGTGACGCCCGCACGCTTTTCAGCCAGCAGCAGTCCGGCTGCGGTCAGATTGGTCAGGCCGTTGACGATCAGCAGCGCCCAGCCGGAGAACGTCAGATCCCGGAACAGCACGTCCGCAAACGGCAGCACCTGAAAATACGGGAGCATCGCGTCCATGCCCAGCGCCCGGCCGCTCGGGTCGAGCAGCATCCCGGCCGCGCCTGCGACCGCGCCGACGCCGATAAACAGCGTCCAGAACAGCAGGATGCGCGGGCCGTCCGGTATCTTGAATGTATCTGCATATGCGTTTTGTCCATAGCGGCTTACAGCTCCGAGAGCATATAGAGCATCTTTGCGACCTCTGCACGCGTGACCTTGCCGGTGGGGTTCAGCTTGCCCTTTGAACCGCTGATGATCTTCTGCTGGGCCATCTGCGCAAGCGCGGTTTTCGCCCAGTCGGCGATCTTGCCGCTGTCAGAGAAGGCGGCGAGCGTGTTGAGGTCGGCCTCGGGGAAGTCCTTTGTGCGTGAGAGGATCGTCATGGCCTCCTGCCGGGAGATCGTTGCGCCGGGCTTGGCCAGAAGCTGGCCGTTTGTCTTCGAGCCTGTGAGATAGCCGAGCGAGTACGCCGCCTGCATCGCGGATTTTGCCCAATCGGCAATCGAGCTGCTGTCGGCAAACGGGAGCGAAACGGTCTGATACGCGCTCAGATCCGTGCCGAGATAGCGCATCATGGCAACGATGAACTCCTGCCGCGTCATGCTGGCGTCGGGGCGGTAATAGAGCTTGCCGTCCTTCGTGGAGCCCTGCAGCGTGCCCGCGTAATAGAGATCGGTGATATAGCTCTCGGCCCAGTGGCCCTTTGTATCCGCAAACGGCTGCGCAGAGCCGACCGTGACCTTGAGCGAGAACGACGTTTCGCCGTAGGAGGCGGTAATCGTGCCGGTCAGATCCGTACCGGTCTTCGCGGCGGTAAAGACGCCGCTCCCGTCGATCTCGCCGATATCGCCCGTCACGGCCCATTCAAAGCTTTCATCGGCGGAATAGACCTGATTGCCGTAGTACCAGGCCGTAGCCGTCAGGTCTGTTTTGCTGCCGCCCGCAATATGCAGCGCGGTCAGCGGGGTGTTTTTGCCCTCCTGCTTGATGGTGATGGAGGTCGGCGCGGCGGGGATCTCAAACGTCGCGCTTGCGCGCAGACTGCCCGCCGCCGCGGTGACGGTCGCCGCGCCTCTCGCGCCGGGCTCGACCGTGACGGTGCTGCCGGAGGTCTGCGTGACGTTCGTGCCGCCGAAGGTCACGCTCGTCGGGACTGCCGCCGCCATATAGCTGCTGTCAGCGGCCTTGATCGTCATGGTGAGCTTCGCGCCGGGCAGCGCGTAGCCGCCGAAGGGATACAGATACAGCTTCGAGGTCGCGCCCGCGTCCTGCTTCTGGCGGACAAGGAAGATGAAGTTCGCGCATTCGCGCAGCTTTCCGTCCGACGGCACATTCGCCGTCGCGCCAGAGGCGTAGCCGGGATAGGTGACGCCTGCGGCGGTCGAGCCGCCGCCGTCGAGATTCAGGGCCGTCCGGCAGCCGAGCGCAAGCATCCGCTCGGCCAGCTGCGCAAGCGTCAGACCGTCGGAATTGCCCGCCTCGTCGCAGGTATACAGAATGAGCGAGCCGTCGTTTGTCACGCCGATGGCCGTGCGGGCGGCCATTTTCTTCGCGGAATCGAGTGTAAAGTCCGTGCAGACCTGCCCGTTTTCAACCAGCATATCACCGCCGCCTGCGGCGGAGGTCACATTCTCCCAGCCGGAGGCGCAGGTGACCTGAAGCGTCATCTGCTGGCCCATGACCATGCCTCTGAGCGCGGTGAGCGCGCTTTTATAGGCGGTATCGTTCGCAACAGCAAGCAGGAAGCCGTCTTCCGGGATGGAACAGGACTTCGTATCCTCCACCATGCCGACGACCTCGACGGTCAGCGACTGCCCCAGGCGCAGCTCCGCCGCACGGGAGTCGACCGGACGGACGATGACATGATAGCCCTCAATGGTATTCTTGGTGCGGGTGTCGTAGTCCTGCGAATACAGGAGCACGCCGTTCTGCACCGTCATGGCCTTGTTATAGTTGAGCACCAGCGGCGCATCCGCGCCGTAGTCCAGCGTGACGGCGACGGTCGGGTCGCCGATGAGCGCAGAGCCATCAGCCAGAAAGCCCACCGCGTTGGCAGAGCCGCCGGAGCGCAGGATGCTGTTCGTGACGACGATGCCGTAGGGAATGCCGGTCGCCCGGTCAAAGAACGAACCGTTGATCCCCGCGACCATGCTGTAGCCCTGCTCCTCAAGCGTCTTGATGGTCTTGTTCATGGGGCTGGTGCCGTAGAGCGTCGAGCCGAAGGCGACGACGGGCCGCACCTGCGCCTCTTTTTTATAGGTAAAGATATTCTCATGCAGATTCGTCTGCTTGCCGGAATCGGAGGTAACGGCCTGCGTGCTGTATGTATAGACGGTCCCGTCCGCAACGTTCAAAGAGCGGCTCCCGACAGGCTCCGCCGCAGCCAGCACCGGCACGGCCAGCAGCGCCAGCGTCAGCACCGACGCGGCGATCCGCTTCAGCTTGTTTTTCATGATCTGTGGCTCCTTTCGAGGGAAAATGAGAGTAAAAAGGGGGTACGCATTATGTTAACATGAAGCGCAAAAAAAGTAAAGAGCGCGCGCGGGAGAAATATTTTCTGCGCTGCGCATGATCAGCTCCATGGTCACAGCCGTTCCCGGCGAAGGAGCGCAAACCCCTTGCGCCGCAGGCACTCTACCGCGGGTAGACCGGGCGTTCGGACTTGTAGAGCGAAAATGGCGATTTTTGAATAGCATTTTGCGGCGCGGCGCGGTATAATATGCAGCAGAAATCAAGAACCGGAGGTCACACATGGAAAAACGTTTTCAAATCGTCACCGACTCCTCCTGCGATCTGCCGCAGGCACTGGCGGACGAGCTCGATCTTGCCGTCCTGCCGCTGCACGTTCTGATCGGGGAACATACATACGCCAACTATCTCGACGGCCGCGAGATCGGCTTCAGGGAATTTTACGACAAGCTCCGCGACGGCGAACGCGCCACCACGAGCGCCGTCAACGTCTCGGAGTTCACTGCCGTCATGGAGGAAAAGCTGAAGGCGGGCCTTGATATCCTCTTCATTGGCTTCTCCTCCGGTCTGAGCACGACGTACCAGTCCGGCGCGATCGCCTGCGGCGAGCTGCGGGAAAAATACCCGGAGCGGAAGCTCATCGCCATCGACTCGCTCTGCGCGTCTCTGGGCGAGGGCCTGCTTTTGTATCTGGCCGCGAAGAAGCAGCAGTCCGGCGCGTCCATGGACGAGGTCGCAGACTACGTCCGCGAGACGATCCCACATCTTTGCCACTGGTTCACAGTCAACGACCTGATGTTCTTAAAGCGCGGTGGACGCGTCGACGCGGCGACGGCCCTTGTCGGCACGGTTCTGCAGATCAAGCCCGTCATGCACACCGACGACGCCGGAACGCTCAAGAACGTCACCAAGGCCAGAGGCCGCAAGGCTGCGCTCAAGGCCCTTGCGCAGAAGCTGGCCGACACGGCCATCAACCCGGCAGAGCAGACCGTCTTCATCTGCCACGGCGACTGCATTGAGGACGCAGAGTACACTGCCGAACAGATCCGCGCCCTGACCCCGGTCAAGGATATCATCATCAACTATGTCCGCCCCGTCATCGGCGCCCACCCCGGCCCCGGCGTCAATTCCGTCTTCTTCGTCGGCACCCACCGGTAACGATACAGACGCATTGCGGCTCCCCGGACACATCCGGGGAGCCGCGTTTTTCATATCAATGAAGCTTCTATGGATCAGTCCTTCAGCGCCTCTAATGCGCCGAGCAGGAAGCGCCAGGTGCGCTGGACGGAGGAGATGGACATTTTTTCGCGCGTGGTATGGATATCGGCCAGATCCGGGCCGAAGGATACGCAGTCAAGGCCGGGGAGCTGGCCCGCGAATAGGCCGCATTCCAGCCCCGCGTGGATGGCTTCGATCTTCGGGGTCTTGCCGGTCTGCTGCGTGTAGACGGCGGCGAGCTTATCGCGCAGCGGGGATTCGCGCCGGTATTCCCACGCGGGATAGGCCCCCGTCACATGAAGCGAACCGCCCAGCAGCTGTGACAGCGCGTCGATGCGGGCAAGCAGCATCTGCTTCTGCGACGAAACCGAGCTTCTGACCGAGCTGACCGCCGTCAGAACGCTGTCCGTCACATGGAAAATGCCGAGATTGCAGGACGTCTGCACCAGCCCCTGGATGTCCATGCTCATGGCCGCGATGCCGTTCGGCACAAGCAGCAGGAAGCGGACAACACGCAGCGTCGCTTCCTCCGTCAGCGCCTGATCGCAGGCGGGGGCAGGCTCCAGCGCGACGGTCACACCAGGGTCGGCTGCGGCGTATTCCTTCCGGAAATCGGCCTCGCAGGCCGCCGCGATCTCACGCGCGGCAGGCATATCCTCCTCCCGCAGGGCCAGAACGGCCTCGGCCGCATTCGGAATGGCGTTGTCCTTCAGACCGCCCGCGGCGGAAACGAGCCGGAAGGAAAGCTTGCACTGCACCGCGTTCAGCACGCGGCCCAGCAGGAGATACGCGTTTGCGCGGCCCTTGTCGATCTCCTGGCCGGAATGGCCGCCGATGAGGCCGGAGACGGTCAGACGCGCACAGGCCAGCGCGCAGGGGGCTCTCGTCAGGCCAATGGAGACGGTGGCGCTTGCGCCGCCGGCACAGCTGACGGTGAAGATGCCCTCGTCCTCGGAGTCGACGTTCAGCATACGGCGGGCGGAGAGCTGCGAAAAATCAAGGCCCTGCGCGCCCTCCATGCCGATCTCCTCGTCGACGGTAAACACGACCTCAAGCGCCGGGTGCGCAATTTCGCTGCTGTCCAGCACGGCCAGCGCCATGGCGACGGCAATGCCGTCGTCGCCGCCGAGCGTCGTGCCGTTCGCCGAGACATAGTCGCCCTCGACGCGCAGGTCGAGTGCGTCCTTTGTGAAGTCGATGGGGCTTTCCGGCGTTTTTTCCGCAACCATGTCGAGATGGCCCTGTAAAATGACGGCGGGCGCAGCTTCGTAGCCTGCTGTGGCGGGCTTTTTGATGATGACGTTGTTGAGCGCGTCCTGATACACCCACAGATCGCGTTCCTTTGCAAAGGCGACGCAGTAGTCGCTGATGGCCTTCGTGTTGCGCGAGCCGTGCGGGATACGGGTCAGATCCTCGAAGAAATGAAAGACCGCTTTCGGTTCCAAAGTTTCCAGTACACGGGACATGATGATCGTTCCTTTCCGTTTATAAGCTTGATATGGTTATTCCGGCAGCTTTTCAAAGTCCTCCGCGCCGTGCTTGCACAGCGGGCAGATAAAATCGGCGGGGAGCGTTTCGCCCTCGTAGACATAGCCGCAGATCTTGCAGACCCAGCCGGTCTGCTTTTTGAGCGCCGACGGCTTGGGCTTGACGTTTGCAAAGTAGAAGCTGTAGGTCATGGACGGCGCGTCGGAGAGCACGCGGGCCTCGGTCACGTCGGCAATGAACAGCGTGTGCGTGCCGAGATCGATCTCCTGCGTGACCTTGCCGCTGACAAAGGCGTTGGTGGAGTACGGCAGGTAATACACGCCGTTCGTCGCGCGGGCCATACCCTTTACATCCGCGAACTTGTCCACGTCGCGGCCGGACTGGAAGCCGTAGTGCTGGAACAGGCCGAACGGCGCGTCGGTCGAGAGCATGGACAGATTGAACACGCCCGTCTTGCGGATCATGTCATGCGTGAAATTCGCCTTGTTGACGGCGATGGAGATGCGCTTGGGTGTGTCGGTGAGCTGCGCGGCGGTGTTGATGATGCAGCCGTTGTCCTTTTTCCCGTCGCGGGCCGTCAGGACGAACAGGCCGTAGGAGAATGAGAAGAACGCGTTCTTTTCAACCGGCGCGTCGGCCTTGTGCTCTGCCGGGACGGGCTTCGGCATGGAATCGAAAATGGCCTGCGCCATGGTCTCGACGTCCGCCAGCTGGGATTCCTTGAGCGTCGATTTGATCGTGACTGTCTCATCAAGGATCGTGCAGTTCTTGAGCTTCTGGAACTCCGCGCGCATCAGCCCTGCCGCCGTCGGGGCCCAGGAGCCGTTTTCCATGAGGGCGATGGTGCGGTTCTGGAGATTGTGATGGACGATATCGTGCACCAGATTTTCCATCGTCACGAACATCCCCGCGTTGTACGTCGTGGAGATAAAGACCAGATGGCTGGCCCGGAAGCATTCGGAGAGGATATAGCTTGGATGCGTGACGGACACGTCGTACATCTGCACATTGCGCACGCCGAGGTCGGACAGCTTCGCGGCCAACACATTCGCCGCGTTTTCCGTGCCGCCGTAGACGGAGGCGTAGGCGATGACGACCGCGTCGTCCTCCGGGGTATAGGTCGCCCAGTGGATATATTTGTCGAGGAACCACGCGATATCTTTGCGCCAGACCGGGCCGTGCAGCGGGCAGATCATCTCGATCTCCAGCCCGGCGGCCTTTTTCAGCAGCGCCTGCACCTGCGTGCCGTATTTGCCGACGATGTTGGTATAGTACCGGCGGGCGTCGGTGAGCCATTCCGTGCGGAAATTCACCTCATCCGCATACAGATTGCCGTTCAGCGCGCCGAAGGTGCCGAAGGCATCGGCAGAGTAGAGCGTTTTCGTGGCCGTGTCATAGGACACCATGACCTCCGGCCAGTGCACCATCGGGGCCATGACGAAGGCAAAGGTGTGTCTGCCGGTCGTGAGCGTGTCCATCTCCTTGACGAGCTGCACGCAGCTGTCCAGATCGAACGTGAAGAAGTTCTGCATCATCGTGCGCGTCTTGGCGTTACAGACGACAGTCACCTCCGGGTGGCGCAGGACAAGTTCACTGATGGTCGCGGCGTGGTCCGGCTCCATATGCTGCACGATGAGGTAGTCGAGCTTCCGGCCCGCGAGCACATGGTCGACGTTTTCAAAGAACAGACCGCTGACAGACTTATCCACAGTGTCGATCAGGACGGTCTTCTCGTCCAGCAGCAGATAGGAGTTGTAGCTCACGCCGTTCGTGAGCGGGTAGGCGTTTTCAAACAGATTCAGCCGCCGCTCGCTCGCGCCGACCCAGTAGAGATCCTCGGTCATTTTCTTGACACAGTACATAAATCGGATTCCTTTCAAATATAATAATAATAATTTCTATTATCACAGTAACACAGGACGCGCAAAAAATCCAGAGGAATTTGCGAGGTTTCCGCGATTATTTTCCCTTGTTCTGCCGCCGCAGACGGTTCAGGTGGCGCTCAAAATAGCCCTGCGAGATAAAGCGGGCCAGAACGTACTGGTCGAACAGCGGTACAGAGCAGGAATAAAAGCCGAGCGTCTGCCGGTACTGCTCCATCAGGCGCTCCGGCAGGACCATATAGCCCATACGCATGGACGGGGCCAGCGAATGTGAAAACGTGTTCACGTAGATCACGCATCCGCGCCGGTCCATGGAATAGAGCGTCTGCAGCGGCTTTTTGTTTTCGGAAAACTCCGAATCGAAATCGTCCTCGATCAAAATCGCGTTCCGCTCCGCCGCCCAGGAAAGATAGTCGCTGCGCTTGGCCGCTGACGTGGTGATGCCGGTGGGGAAGCTGTGAAACGGCGTGATGTGCAGGACGGACGCGCGTGCGTTTTGCAGCGCGCCGGCGCGGATGCCGTCTTCGCCCATGGGCAGCAGCTCACAGACCGCGCCGTTGGCCGCGTAGACCTGCCGGACCTTTTCATAGCCGGGGTCTTCCAGCCCATATACGCGCTCCCGGCCCAGCAGCTGCACGATCAGACCGTAGAGATATTCCGCGCCGGAGCCGATGACGATGCAGTCCGGCTGGGCCAGCATCCCGCGGTAGCGCAGCAGATATTCCGCGATCGCGTTGCGCAGTTCCGCACAGCCGTAATGCGGCGGCTTTTCCAGCAGCCGCGTACCGCAGTCGGCGATGACCTCGCGCATGAGCCGGGTCAGCGCGGAATACCGGAAGCCGTAGCCCGCAGGCTCCTGCGCGGCAGGCGCGTCCGCGGGGAGCATACGCAGGCGCGTCTGCGGCTGCGTGTTCTGCGGCAGGCGGGAGATGGCGCTGACATAATAGCCGCTGCGCGGCTTCGCTGTGAGATAGCCCTCGTCCACGAGCTGCTCATACGCGCCGGAGACGGTCGCGAGGCTGATATGCAGATGCTCCGCCAGCGCCCGCTTCGACGGCAGCTTCTGCCCCGGCGGAAGCTCGGCCCGCAGGATATCCTCGCGGATGCAGGTATAGAGCCGGTAATATTTCGGCTGATCGCCCGCTTGCAGATCGTAGGTCAGCATACGCTTACCATTTGTTTTCGACCTTCTCGGCAAAGCCGAAGAAGTCGCGCACGGGCAGGACCGTTCCGTCGTCAAGCGTGATGCGGCCCGTGAAATGACCAAAGACCTGATGCTGATCGGACAGCACAACGCCTGCGCTCATGAACGCGCTGCGGTCGAGCACCGGTGTAAAATTCATATAGAACCGGTTGTCGTCGCTCGTGAAGACCCAGGGCTTCATGAAGTCCTCAAAGCCATCTTCATCCATGGGAATTTCAAACTTGACCTCGCCCAGCTTGTGGATTTTTCCGTCGTAGAACAGCACGTTCTCCGTCGCGGCGCTGGTGTTGCCGAAGCCGTAGCCGATGTTCCAGCCGAAGGGTGCGCCATCCAGCTCACCGGAGGCGCTGCCCCAGTACCACGTGTTGTGATACGTCCACACGCCGCGGCCCCAGTCGAGCACAGCGAAGAATTTGTCCTTCGTCAGCTCGTACCGGCGGCTGCCCAGCTCGATCCAGCCCTCGGCGCGCATACAGTTGATCTTCTGGTTGTAATAGAAATGTCCGGGCTTGTCAAAGGGCGTGGCGATGACCATGCTCTCGGCCGGCTCGTCGGTGAGCTTGACAATGCCCTCGATCGGCTCCTTGTCCAGAAATTTGTCCATGTGGAACGAGAGCATCCGCGCCCCGTCCTCGTGATAGAAGGCCAGGGCATAGCCGCTCCTTGAAATTTCCGACGCGCCCTCCGCGCTCGATTCCGGCAGCTGTGTCCGGCCCAGCGGCAGCGCACGCATCCGGCTGGTCGTTTTTTCCCATTTGCCGTCAAAGTCGAGGAAGGAAACGGAGTCGAGGCCCATATAGCCGTTGTCCGCGATGGTCAGCGCCAGACCGATATGGCCGTCGGTGATGAGGTAGTAATCCCATTCCTTGACGCGCATCGCGCCGGCTTTGATGTCCGCGCGCCGGTAGACCGGGAGCAGGGAACGCGCCCAGCCGGGTTCGAGCAGATTGCCGTCGCTGCCGAGCAGCGGGCCGGAAGTGGTGATCTCATGCTGCTGTCTCATTGGATAGCCTCCTGTGATGTGTATTTTTCCAGAAACGCTGCCAGCGCCGCCTGCACGCGCGGGCGGTCGACCAGATAGCTGTAGCCGTGCCTTGCCCCGTCGACGAGGATTAGCTGCTTTTCAGACGCACAGACGTCATAGGCGGCCTGCGACATGGAGCAGGGGACGAAGGTGTCCGCTGTGCCGTGGATGAACAGAATAGGGCACTTCGTTTTCGATACCGCGTCCAGCGTGGACGCTTCTTTGATGGAAAAGCCCGCGAACACACGCGTGCAGACGTCCATCAGTCCCAGCAGCGGCCCCGCCGGGAGCCATTTTACGTGCGCCCGCAGAACGCTTCGCATGATCGCCTCCGGCGAGGAGAAGCCGCAGTCGGCGATCACGCCCCGCACGGACGGCGGAAGCTCCAGCGCGGAGGCCAGCAGAACCGTCGTCGCGCCCATCGAAAGCCCGCCCAGAAACAGCGGGTGATCCGGGCCAAAGTGCATGGCCGCGTACTGCGCCCATGTTGCGGCGTCCCGGCGCTCGTGAATGCCGAAGGTGATATATACGCCCTCCGACTGCCCGTGCGCACGCTCATCCACGGCGAGTAAATTATATCCGAGCGAATAGTAATAGGGAAGGACAATGGAAAAATCGATGATCCAGCTCGACCGGTAGCCGTGGAACAGAAGGATCGTGCCCTTCGCGCCGGGCTGCTGCAATAGCTGCCCGTGCAGACGCAGGCCGTCATGGGATGGCAGAAAGATATCCTCCGCGTCCTGCATCAGCGTGATACCCGCGAGAATTTCCTCCGTCTGGTCCTCCCTGCCCCATTGGGCGATGACCGCGGGCTTTGTAAAATCCGGGACGGGGCTGCGGCGGCAGGCAAACAGGAACAGACCCAGCGCCAGCAGAACGACCGCCAGCAAAGCAGCCAGAACGATCAACGCCGCCGTCATGCCGCGTTCCCCTTCCTTCCGAGCTTTGCGAAGAACGGGAACGTAAGCGGCCAGACAATGCCCGCAAACAGGACAAGCAGGAAATACCGCACAAAGCTTTCCGCCTGCGACCCGGCAAAGAGAGACACCAGCAGCGGCTTCAGCCCCGCCTTGATGCCGAGCATCAGCGCAAGGCCGAGTACCAGCTTTAAAACCTGTCCCCAGAACGGCGCGCGCACGTCAAAATGCAGCTTTTTCTCGTCGGCAATGTACACGATCAGAAAGCCCAGCAGCGCGCCCAGCATGGTGTACGCGTTTTTGAGGCCGTGCGTGATATTGGAAAGGTCTTCGCTGCCCGCCGGCCAGTCGCACCGGGCGAGGGACGAGGCGTAGATCAGATATCCGCCGCACAGCACCGCCACGCCAAGTAAAAGCCACGGCACTGTCTTTTTTGCGGCAGATTCTGTCCGGAACGCCGGATAGAGCGCCGCAGCCAGCGCCAGCGCCGTCAGGAAGGCCACGCCGACGTCCAGCGGCGTGTGAACGCCCAGGTACATCCGCGAAAACGGCACCAGAACCATCAACACGATACAGACAATACGCACCCACGTTTCCTTCCGGCTCGCGAAGATCGAGGCCGTCGTGCCGACGATATTCTGCGTGTGGCCGGAGGGGAAGGAATAGCCCGTCGCGTCCGCGCGGGCGGCTTCGACGATCTGAAAGTCCGGGTCGAGCACCCACGGGCGCGGAATGCGGAAGGCCAGCTTCAGAAACTGGTTGCAGACCGTGCCGAGCGCACCGACCAGAAAGACATAATAGCCCTGCCGCTTGTCAACGCACCAGAAGATCAGCAGCGCCGCCGCCATGAACGCGATCTCCGAGCCGAAATAGGTCAGACCCGAGAAAAACGTGTCCAGCGCTCCGCAGCGTCCCGCCGCAAGAAGCCGCAAAAAATCCATACCGGAACCTCCTGAATTGAGATACAGACTCAGTATACCACCAAACGCCGGATTTGCCAAGCATCTTGCATTTTCAGATAAATATAGTATGATATAAGAAAAGCAACGAAAGGTGTGCGAACCATGTTTTCCAATGAAGAACGAATGATCTACGCCAAGCGCCAGCTGGTCGAGGTGATCTGTCAGCTTCGTTTCCCGGAGATCCTGTCCATCGACGCAAGCGAGCCTGCCGCGTTTCAGGACCGCATCCGCCGGGAATATCCGCAGTATGAAAAGAAGATCGAGCAGCTGCCGCCGCAGATGGTGAACGGCAAGCCTGTTCCGCAGGGAACGGTCAACAACTATCAGTTCGTCTCTGCCGAGGGGCAGTGGAAAATCAGTCTCACCAAGGGCTTTATCGCCCTTTCGACCTACGGCTATACCCGCTGGGAGGAATTTGCCCAGCGGCTCGACCGCATTCTCGCCGTGTTTATCGAGACATATCATCCCTCGTGGTTCACCCGCGTGGGCCTGCGGTATGTCAACGCATTCCGCCGCGCGCCGCTCGGTCTGGAGGACTGCCTCTGGAAAGAACTCATCACGCCGGGATTTTTGGGCCTCATGGGCGACGAGGACGCGCAGGAGCAGGCGTTCATGAAGAACGAGCTGACCGCGACCGTCCAGATGCCCGGCGGCGCGAAGGCCAACGTCAAATCCGGCCCGGGCCTGCTGCGCAAGGTCAACAACCGCACCCGCGAGACGACCGAGGAAAAGGTCTTCATGCTGGACCTCGATCTGTTCATGGACAGCAAGATCGAGCTCGGGCAGGCCGTCCCGGCCCTCAACATCGTCCACGAAAACGCCGGGAGCCTGTTCCGCGCCGCCCTGACCGACACGCTCTCGGACGCCATGGAACCGCAGAAGGCCTGACCCGGCCGCACACGAAAGGAGCAGCACAATGACTGTCATTGATCGTTTTCTGAAACTGGTCTCCTACCCCACCACCTCGGATGAGCGGTCGGAGACCTGCCCCTCGACGCCGCGGCAGCTGGCGCTGGCCGAAGAACTGGTCCGGCAGATGCAGGAGATGGGCATCGCCGACGCGCACGTCGACGCGGATGGCTACGTCTACGGCACGATCCCGGCCAACTGCGAAAAGGATATCCCTGTCT
>ENA-UOJA01002217-UOJA01002217.1-human-gut-metagenome-genome-assembly--contig:-C19-NODE-2217-length-13921-cov-19.901125_pt1 | contig 13921 bp, 14 predicted proteins | sample MGYA00242337_ERZ723884 | MGnify/ENA metagenome assembly ERZ723884
ATGGATTATGGTGTCTATAAAAATGCACGGAACGCAAGCTGGCAGTGCCTGATTGACTGTGGCGTGTCAGAATTGCCTGTTAAGCCAACACGGATTGCATCGCATTATGGCGTGGAATGCATTGAATTTGCCCCGCTGCTGCAAGACGGAGAGGCGGGGAGAATCCTACAGCGAGCAGATGGCAGAATACAGATTGTATTGCATCCAGACCAGCCTGCTCCCAGAAAGCGCTATACTGTCCTGCATGAGTTAGGGCATTACCTTTTGGGACATCTGGGAACGGAACCACTTGCACGCAGTCACAACGATATCACACAGCCAGAAGAGTATGCAGCAGAGCGTTTTGCTGCCGATGTGCTGATGCCTGCGTGCGTTCTGTGGGGCTTACAGCTGCACACTGCGGAAGAGATCGCCCAAGTATGTGGCGTGTCTCTGACAGCCGCACAGCGGCGCTCTGAACGGATGACGACGCTATATCAGCGTAATATGTTCTTGTCGCATCCATTGGAGAGGCAAGTATACCGTCAGTTTGAATCATTTATCCGGACAAACAAGTAAAAACGCCGCACCTGCTCTAACAGGTACGGCGAATTGATGGAGGGATGCTATGATAGTACAAAACCATTTCTATTATAGCACATTTCCCACGAAAAATGCAAGAGGGAATCAATAATGGAAACATATTGCATCTATCTCCGGAAATCACGTGCAGATGCGGATGCTGAAGCACGTGGCGAGGGAGAAACGCTGGCACGACATGAACACATCTTGTCGGCGCTAGCAAAGAAACAGAAATATCACATCTCTAAAGTGTATCGGGAAATCGTATCTGGCGAAACGATTGCCGCCCGTCCGCAGATGCAGCAGCTGTTGCAAGACGTGGAATCTGGTATCTATGCCGGCGTGCTGGTCATGGAGGTGGAACGTCTTGCCCGTGGTGATACCATAGATCAGGGCATTGTGGCGCAGGCGTTTAAATACTCTGATACAAAAATTATCACACCGGTTAAAACCTACGACCCGAACAACGAATACGATGAGGAATATTTTGAATTTTCTCTTTTTATGTCCCGCCGTGAATACAAGACCATCAAGCGCCGTATGCAGGCAGGACGCTTTGCAGCAGCCAAAGAGGGCAAGTATGTTGGCAATGTCCCGCCCTACGGGTACGACCGCCAAAAGCTTGACCATGACTCCGGATTTACACTAGTGCCCAATCCGGAGGAAGCGAAAATAGTCAAGATGATTTTTGAATGGTATGTCCATGGTGCAATTATGAAGGACGGAACAAAGCAACGACTCGGCAGCACATTGATTGCGTACCGCCTCCATGATATGGGCTTTACCACACGCAAGGGCGAGAGGTGGAGTCTGAACACTGTCCGCAGCATCTTGACCAATCCGGTATATGCGGGCATGGTACGCTGGGGATATCGACCGCAAAAAAAGGTCATGAAAAACGGAGCTGTCACCAATAGCCGCCCAAATATAACAACGGATGATTATGTACTCGTAAGAGGGCTGCACGAGCCGCTTATATCGCAGGAAGATTACGATACCGCACAGGAGCTGGCACATGGCAAGCGAACCATCCCCAAGGTCAACATGGGAAAAACATTGCAAAACCCGCTTGCAGGCATTTTGATCTGTAAAAAATGCGGGAGATCAATGACACGTAGACCATACGGTGCGAAACTAAGACAAGATACAATCTTGTGCAAAACGCCTGACTGTGACAATGTAGCATCTGATCTATACCTTGTGGAGCAGCGCATATTGGACAGCCTCCAAGCGTGGCTGCATCAATATGAAATGCAATGGCAAGAGCATCAACCCTCCACGGGAATAGATAACAGTGAACAGATCGCCGCTATAGATGCTCTTAAAAAGGAGCAGGAAAAAGCCAAGCAGCAGCTGGAAAAGGCGTATGATCTGCTGGAACAGGGCATCTATGACACCAACACCTTTGTAGAGCGTTCCACCACGCTAAAAGCCAAAATCGCCGACACACAAAAAAGAATTGAAAAACTGGAACACAACATGCAGGAGCAGTCATCAAGAGAGCGGGAAATGCAGGAACTGATACCAAAGGTACGACATCTCCTCGCCGTGTATGATACGCTGCCGGATGCGGCGGCGAAAAATCAGATGCTTTGTCAGGTCATTGAAAAGGCAGAGTATTACAAGGCGCACAGTGCACGATGGCACGGTAGCGTTGATGATTTTGACGTTGTGGTCTATCCAAAGTTACCGAGATAGCGTTATTTTTATTTATGTATAGCATGTGTGCTCCAACGAATACGCCCACAGATGGTGTACATTATTATTCCAAAATAAAATAGACATTCGGCAGTGCTGTTTACTTTGTACAGTGCTGCCGTTCTTTATTTGTGCATGTATACAAAGTTGCTCCTATCGGGTAAAATAAGCTTGCTTTTAGTCCCGTTTTGGTGTATACTCTGAGCAGAAACAAAAACAGAGCGCCGAAACGGCAGGAGGAAATAAAAATGTATAAATACAACAAAAGTCAGATCATGAAAAAAGCGTGGGAAGGATTCAGACGGGAACGTCAGTACAACCCCAATTACACATTTGCAGATGCACTGCGTGGCGCATGGCTGAGTGCAAAATGGGAGCGCAAGGAAGCGCTGGAAGCTGCAAAGGCTCCTAAGGACACCATCATCAACGGATGGAACATCACGAAGCTTGAAAAGGCTGGTGGCAAGCGTTGGACTAAGTACGGAAAAGATCGCATGTACCTCCGCAATGTCGGAAACGATCTTCTGGGCATCAAGCTGTTTTACAACTACAGACGCAGCAGCAACTGGTCTAATGCTACACTCAACGGCGAGGATATCAGCAACGGTTGGGCTTGCACCATCATGGGCACCTACAGCGATGCATACATTGACCTGACCACTGGCGAGATTTGCGGGTGTGGAACTAGAGCCGGCATGCAGGAAGAGTTCGAAAACAAACTGACCGAAAAATTTGCAGCATAATCAATAGGACCTGGAGGCGGTTATCATGGCAAAAAGTATTGAGATGTATCTGAAGCATACGTCGAATTGCAACGGCGAGAGCGTCTACACATGGTCGATGGACAAGGACGACAGCGAGCGCATTGTAAAGGAAGCGCTATTTCAGTTGCCGGATGGATTTGAGGTGGTGGAATGCATTGACGGAAAAAAGCACGTCTATGATCTCCGAGATTTGGAAGACGGCGAGCTTGTTGGAGGATGGAGGTGTTGCCAAATTATCACGCACATAGAAGCTCCGTATGTTATTTCCGGCAACACATGCCACAGGTTAAAGTGCACATAAAAGGGCAGGCAGATATGTTCAAAAGAACAAAGTTTCGAAAATCAGGGAAAAAGCTATTGACATTTTCACCGAATTGGTGTATACTCTGAGTAGAAACAAAACAACAGGGCAAGCCAAAAAGCCCGTACCTAAGAAAGGAAATGACCTATGAAAAGACAGCTTAAAACATTGTATCGTTGCACCTATGGCGTATGGGGTCTGGATTTCCCCGTAGAGCGCTATTTCGAAACGTTGGAGGAAGCTAAAAATTTTTGGGAAGAGCGTGATTTTTGCAACTATCCCGTAGCGTGCAATTTTACCCCGGAGCACGCAGAACAGGCTTTGCGGCGGCAGGCAGAAGGAGATCATGCGTACAACTGGTGATAATTAAAAAGTGCCGCTGATGAGTCGCTGAAAATTGCGACGAAACGGGGAGGAATCCCCGTCCGGCACATCGCCGAATAAAAAACGCATGGCTGCGGAAAAGGAGGAAAAAGAAAATGAAAAACGAATACCGCCCCGGCTGGCATTATTTGAACTGGGTTGCAGTTTTTGTGGACGAAAACGGGGTAATCACCGAAGCGAAACGCAAAAACAGCGCCGGAGAGTGGGAACCGGCTCCGGTAGGTCACAGCACCAAAGAAACGACCGAGAAATTTTTTAGCATGTATCAGAAAGGTGAAAAGAATGATTGATTTTGACACATTCCGCACGCTTTACGGAGAAGCGAAAGAATATAGCGGAAACGAGGAACGCTATATCATGGAACGAGGCTGGCAGGACTGGATGGACGACACAGACAACGCCGTTGATACCTTGCGTAAAATTTACGCTGTATCCAACAAAGGCTTTAAAGCGCTGGTACCGGAATACCGGAGTTTAAAGCATCTTTGCAGATGGCTTGTTATCCCATACGGGACAGCGCAGAAGTGGGCAAGCGGAGAGCATGAACCGTCCGAATATATCGTTATGCTTATGGCGTATGCGACAATCAGTAGAAAAGGCGCTCAAAATGGACGGGAAACTGATTGATTTGACCGGTCAAAAATTTGGTGATCTGACCGTTATAGATTATGCCGGTAACAGCAAATGGAATTGTCAGTGCAGTTGTGGGAAGACAACGACAGTTGCCACTGGTGCGCTCAGGAGTGGCGGGACAAAATCTTGTGGTCATAGGCGCACAATAGAGTACAGACCTAAGCCGCTTAAAATAGAGACAAATATAAAAGGTGTTTATTATGTCCCATCCCTAGAAATGTACTATGCTGTATTAAGGTTTGAGGGAAAACGATATCATTTGAAAAACAGCAAAAACATTGACGAATGCGCACAAGCGCTGGAAGAAGCAAAAGATCAACTTCGGAAAATTGTCCTTGACTGGTACGAGGATTACAAAAAGAACGAATAAAGAAAGCCGGCAGCGATTGGAACAAAATCCACGCTGCCGGCTTTTGTGGTTATTGCATTTTTTGAAACATCCACCCTACGCTTCACGGAAATTGTCAACGCTGACATAGCCGGTTACATACTTGCCAGCTGGTGTCTTGCCGCAGTACTCTGCCTTGGTGGTGACACGGAAACGCCCGTTTTTGCAGCACTTGCCGTCATAGATGTAGTATATTCCGGGAGACAGATAGCTGGATGGAGTGGTAGCGGATTCGCTGGAAAACAGCTGCGTCTTGCACTTGTACAGTTGTACCCGTTCCCCCTGCTTCCAGTCATACCGGAGTGCAATCGATGTGCTTGCAGACGGCTTTGTGGTTGTCTGGCTCTGATTCAGATATGCTTGCACTTTTGCTTTAAATGCTGCCCAGTGCGGCAGGATATAAAGCGGGCACATCTTATAACTATTGTGCATGGTGTTCAGCTGATCGTTCGTTCCGGTCTTGCCGTCCCGCACATTTAGCCAGTGCGTATGCGTATAGAGCTGGTCAATTCCCAACCCGTATTGTCTCAGGAGAGCGGCTGCCAGACGTGCAGCATTGTCCTCAGATTTTCGGTCTGTCGCATTGTATGCGCTGCTCATAATGCATTCAATCGCAATTGTTCTTCGGTTTCCGTTCCCGCTGCCGTCCGCTGCATGCCAGCCACTTAGCGTCAAGGGGAGATTCTGCCATGCGCAAACATTATCCACATAATAATGCACTCTCACATCGTTCATATTGCCATTGACGGTGGCACGAGTGTACTGCTCTGCCGGAGTCGTGCCACTTGCTGTTGCAATCCAATCAGTATTATGGATGGTAACGCCAATGATTCGCCCTGCCATGGACGCTGTGGGCATATCAATCCGGTTCGGGTTGTGTTTGGTAAGCAGATATTCCTTGACGTTTACTCTGTTGATTGTATATTCTTTGTCAGGTTTTAAAAAATTCATTTTTATTCCTCCTTAATTTCCGGGAGTCCTGCAACGCTTGTCAGCACGGACAACACGCCTGCCAGCAGCGCAGAGCTGCCAACCATTACCCAGCTAACATCCTGCATCACAGCAGCCACGCCGATGACGCCAACAGCAGTCTGCGCCATGGTCTTGACCGCCCGAATGCCGGCTGCTTTCAGCCACTGTTTCCAATTCCGATTTTTCATTTCTCCAGCTCCTTTTCCAGTTCTTCAATTTTGCACTCGGCGAGCAAGACACGCTCCTGCACCCCGTTGTGCTTGTCCACACGCCTTGACAGCACCTCCACGTCTTTTCGCAGTGCGTCAAGACGTTCCTTAAGAATTGCCGTTGTCTTGCTCTGCATCAGCGCAGAGCCTGCAACAGCCCCTGCCGCTGCAATGCCGGCGGTGATGATCTCTGTCCAGTCCAATCTCTCTCCCCCCTTTGCACCTATATCTGCCGCCATGTTGTCCAAGTTTTCCCATTCCAAGACCGCATGTAGATTGCGTTGTTGTGCGGGTAGATCGCAACCTGTGTTTTGGCACTTGCCGCAATCCGGATGGCGATCAAGAGAAACGCATCGCCCGGAACTGCCGTATTTTGGCACGTGTTGTTTGCAGCCGCATAAAATAACCCGCAGATGCCGTTTGTGACTTCATTGTTGAGGTTTTCGGAGGTCAGTTCCGCCGCCATCTGATTGCTATAGTTTACCGTGTCCAGCAGCGTGCGCTCACCGTGCCACGTTCCGTCGGCATTCTGCTTATTCCATTTAAGATTGTCATTCCATTTAGGCTTGCCGGTTTCAAACATATCGGAATATATTGCCATGCCAGATTTGTTTCCGTCGTTGTATCCGTTGCGATGTCTGACCGAAACGATGTTGTACCACTCATCGTTTGTTGTGTCGTGATATGTGCCTACAAAAGACTTCTTGCTTGGCAGATTTGCGGTCATTGCCCCGCTGATTTCCATGGATCCGCCCACAACCCAAGCCGACGGATCAAACGAGTCCAGCGCTGTCTGGATGTCGCCAAGAGTGGTTTGCAGGTCGTAAATTTCTTTCGGAAAATTTGTCTGAATGTCTGCCAGATTGGCAGGCGTTAACGCATGGAGCACTTCAATGTTTGTGTGCGTGTGCGTTTGTGTAACTAGTTTTAACCAATCTGATTCTGTGATCCTGTCCAGTGTGGTCATGTTTGCATGCGTATGGCATCCGATTATCACAGATTTCCGGTCTTTGTCAATTTCAATGGTGATTCCGCCGTCCACGCCAAATGTAATAGTATCCGATTTGTTGGAGGCGGTGAACATATACTCCCCAGAATTTCCGAGGCGCACGCTGCTAAAAGCCTTTGTTGCATATGGTGTCAGGTCTACATCTGCGCCCTCGGTAAAGGATTCCGTGGTTGTACCGTCCTTGTCGGTAATGGTGATAGTGACAACACTGCCGGTCTTTTCGACTTTTGCGGACGGAGAAAAGCCGTCTGCACCATCTTTTCCATTTGTGCCATCTTTTCCGGCAGCGCCGGTGTCGCCTTTTTCGCCACGATCTCCCTTTTCGCCTTTTTCTCCTGATGCGCCGGCTTCTCCGGTATCGCCTTTCTCGCCTTTGAGAGATGCAAGCCACTCTGTTTCCGTGCCGGTATAGCCAGCTTCTACAGCGATCTGGTAGGCGGACTTTCCATCTGCTCCGTCTTTACCGTCCACACCGTCTGCGCCATCCTTGCCGTCATGCAGGGATGCAATCTTCTTGTCGATCTTTTCCAGCAGCTGGGCGTACAGGTCAGGCGTTGGCGGGATAGGCGTTTCACCGTCGCCTTTAAAGCCTGCTCTCTTTATACTGAGGCAGATGGGTACCGTTGTACCACGCACAGAGCCATCCACGGCATATCCAAAAATGCTGATGCTGACACATCCGGTCTTGATCTCCGCTGGGAGCATGCAATGGCAAACCGTGTCAGAGCCAAGATGCACATGATACGTCTTGTCCTCCTGCACAAATTGGGCGGTTTTGTCGAGGTCGTCCCAATCCGCCGAAAACAAAAAGCACATGTCTACAAAGTTTAGCTGCTGATCGGCGATGACCTGACGGTTGATCAGGTCGATTTTCTGCCCATCAATGCAAAATTTCAGCATTACGTTTCCTCCTCCCATTGTTTCGTCTGATCGTTCCACACAAACGCACCATCTGTGCAGGAAATGCGCTCCAGCGTGCCGTTATGATGCCCGCTGCTTGTGTTTGCGCTTATCCAATCATCTGGTTTCTTAATTGCGTTCCATTGCGCTTTTGTGCCGGCGTATGTGATGGTGGTTAAGCTGTCGCAGTACGTAAACATTGTGCTGCCAAAGGCAACCACGCTTCTGCCGATTGTCAATGACCGCAAACCGGAACAATAAGTGAAAAGTAAGTCGCCGAGCGTCGGACTCAGCACCTCCGCAGAGGTCAGCAGCTTGCAGCCATAGAGCACATATTTCCCGATGGAGGTAACTGTTTTCGGCAGCGTGATCGTTTCCAGTCTGCACTGTGCAAATGCATAACTTTCGAGTGTGGTAACACTTGCTGGGATGGTAACAGAGCGCAGCCCTCCGACATCAGGCGGCAGCGTTGTGCCGCCGGTACTCCCGCAAAAGGCACACCTTCCAATGCTTTTCAACGTGTCCGGCAGTGTTGCCATTGCCGCATTGCAGGCGTAGAAGCCATAGCTGCCGATGCGGGTTACTCCGCTCTTTACCGTGATAGAGCCAACATCTCTACTGTTGTAAAAGGGCGACTTGTTTTTCGCAGCGTCGTAATCGTAAGTAGCACCGCTGCCCACGATCTGTGTATTGCCGTTGGAGTAGGATGCGTAAGACACAGATTCACCAATTTTTCCTGCGTCCAACAGTGTGACACCATTTGTGCCGGCGATCTCTTCCACTTCGTCAAGGCGTGCGGTCAGGTTTTCCACCTGTTGTGTCAGGTCGGACACTGTCTTTCGATAGTTGCCCAGCGAGTCGAGGATTTCAGATACCTTGCACTTGCCAAGGATACAACGCACATAGCCGCATCTGCTGTCATTGTTTCGGTAGTCGGTAATGTTGCTCTTTGTGATCTCTGTCACGCCTGCCCGCAGCAAGACTGCGCACAAGGTGAGATAGGTGCGAGTATCTGTGTTCACAAACGCCGGGATTGCCGGAGATGCAGAGCATGTGCCGGATTTCACGATAAAATCACAGTCTCGCACATTCTCTGCCGTGTCGCAGTACACGCCAACTACCACATACCGTGACAGCGATTCATCCACGTACTTTGACAAATCAAGATTTGTTTCCGTGCTTGTCTGGGCATAGTGTCCGTTTATCCACGCCTTGCCGCTGCCAATGGTCAGCATCATGCCGCCGCTGGCAGACAGCGCAAAGCAGCTGCCGTAGTTGTCCTGTATGCCATTGCAAATCAGGCTGGACAGGTAGCTGGTAAAGTGTTCCGCATTGTATAGGCGATCATCGCCTTTGCTGTTAAAAAAGCCGCATTCCATGTGGTTTTCATCTCCTTACTCCTGGACGACCGGCGACAAACCGTAGCCGTCACTGTCAAAACTCTCCACCATGCCGATCAGTCTGACTCTTGGCATGCTGATGCCATAGCCTGTGTGCTGCATGGTAATCCAATCCCCCACCTGATAATCTACGCCATAAGTAAACTGGTGGTCTTGTGCCGCAATCGTCGCTTCGCTGGACAGCACCGGCGCAACAAGGCTTTCCTCTCCACGCTCCCGCAGCATTTCACGGTATTCCTCGCTTGTCAGTGCAGTGTCTGTTCCGTCATCGTTCCGCACGGTCTGCGACAGGTCGCTTGCATTGACATAAATTTCATAGCGATCAAACCCTGTCGGGATTTCCTCCGTATCGTAGCAGACTGCCGATTTTCGTTGTGCACCCTCGCCCTCTCCGTAGATATAGGCGTAGTTCCGGTGCTCGGAGTAATCGCTGTTATAGATATACGTCAATAGGTTGTCGTATGTGTCGGAAAAGACAACTGGCGCATTGCCGGACTGCCGGATGCTCCGGTCTGTCCCCTGCGACAGTTCAAAAACCATGCGGTACAGTCCGGAGCCGGTCTTTGTCTCACGGAGCCGGATGTTCGCCGTGCCGCCGACTTTTTGGCAGATGGTATAAATCCAGTCCATGAGGTTTTCGTAGCTGACTTGCAGCTTCGTTTTATTCAGCCATGCGTTCCCCGTGATTCCACCGATCTCTAAGTTTGGGATGCGCCGTTCTGTTCCGGTGGTACAATTCTGCCGGACAGCCTGCTGCACGATCTCGCCATAGGTTGTCATGGTAGAGATCAAAAGCGTTGGCACAATAATCCGCCGGCTGAGCAGGCACATCAAAAAGCGCCCGGAGATGGTGAGGTAATCGCCGTTTTCCGCATCCGTGCGCAGATACACGCCCTCAATGATGCCGTAATGGCTGTTGTCGTCGCTGCGCCCAACAATGCGGTCACGCTGAAACAGCGCCATTGTCTCTGCTGTGGCGGCGACGTATACTTCAAACTGTCCAGACTCGTAGTATTCCACATCCCACAAAACACTGGAATAGCTGTCACAGATACCGGCAAGCTGGATATACATGCCGGAATCTGTGTTGCTGCTGTCGTATATTTCCAGATACATCAGTCATACCCCCAGATAAGCGTCCGTGTGGTGAAAAGTCGCTGTCAGATATTTTAGTCCGGACACTGCGGTCAGGTAAAAATGCGATGCACCCGGAGGCAGTGTAAACCACGTGCTCCCCGATACCCAGCGATTCATGATAACGGTTGTCACGCCGTTTCTGGTCAGTGTCACGGTTCGGCTGCCTCTTTTGGTCGAGATGGTGATTTTGTCCTCCGGCTGTATCTCGCCGGTGATGCGCAGATACGCTCCGGTATCTGCATTGTAGATGGTCGGCATATATACCACGCCATCATGCGCTTCAAGGTCGATGGTCAAGCCGACCTCGTCGCCCTCGTTGATGATCTCCACCGTATCCTCAGTGCGATATGTGCCAAGAGGCACGCCGGGCTTCTCTTCGATCGCAAACGGGAACTTAAAACCGGACAACGTGCTGCTGAATACCGCCACAGTTTCTTTGCAGCTATAAAAATACACATCCGGACACAAGATGCTGATCTGTCCGGAAACGCCGCTCTGGAAGCGGTTGATTTCGCATGTCTCCACGATGCCGTCTGCATAAGCATCAATGGCAGAGGTGCGATAATATACCCGGATAGGCTGCGCCGTCTTTACCACTTGATACAGTGCATGACGGCGTGCTTCTATGCCGATTCCCCGCATTTCAAACGAGATGACGATGTTTCGCTTTTCCAAAAACGCACGATTCAGGAGGCAGCCGTTTCTTGTCGCATAGGTGGATGTGCTGACAGAGGCAGCCGGAGGGTCAAGCCCCGTGACGTTGGACATCATGTAACGGAGCGCCGTGGCTGACATGTCAATCTGGTCGCCGTCTGCATTTTCTAAAATCAAGTGGTATTTCACCGGGTTTCACCTCACACTTGCACGGCATTCCTTGTCTGCCGATAAATTTCCAGCCGAGACAGCGCCTTAGGGCTGTTGTTCGTTTGATTTACCGTGCGGCTGTTGTCCGTCTGGTAGTAGTTGTTGACGACAGGTGCACTGCCGCTGAGTATTGCCGTCATGGGGTTCTGCTGCATTCGGTATGCTGCACCGGATGTTATGCCGTTCAGGCTTTCTGCCGCAGTATTCCGCAGTTTGTCCGCCATCTTCTGCACGGATTTTACGGCGGCAAGCGTGGAGTCCTCAATACCGATTGCAATGCCGGCGGGGAGATACTTGCCGACTTCATCACGCATCACCTTAGACGGGGAAGCGATTCCAAAGAAATTTTTGATACCACTCAACACGTTTTCCCCGAACCCCTGAATCTTGTTCCCGATCCAGTCCACCATGTCATTGATACCATTCCAGAGTCCCTCTACAATGTCCTGACCAGCGCTAAACATCTTGCTGGGCAATTCTTTGATATGATCGAGGATGGCATCGGCGATTTCGCCGGCAGCATCCCGCACCTTCCATACAGAATCCTGAATGCCGTTGACGATGGAATCACGGATTTCCAGCATCTTGCCGGGAAGCTTGCCCAGCAGCTCGCCCAACGCTTCCATGACCTTGCCAAACAGTTCCCTGGACTTTTTCAACAGTTTCGGAACGGCATCCACAACCGCACCAAGAATTGCATCGATGATCTGCGGCAGTGCATTGCCCAGAGCCACCAGAATTTCTGGGATTGCATCTACCAGCGCCATCAACAGCTGGATAGCTGCATCTAAGATCGGGTCAATGTTGTTCAGGAAAAAGTCCACCAGTGCCGTGATAATGGTCGGCAGTGCAGCCACAAGTGAATTGATGATCGTTGGCAGTGCGTCCACAATCGCCATCAGCATTGTAATTGCAGCTTGCAGCAGTGCCGGAATGGATGCTTGCAGGCAATTTGTAATGGCGGTCAATATCCTTGGGAGCGCAGCCACAAGGGCATTGATGACCTGCGGGAGCGCATTGACCAGCGCCATGAACAGCGTAACAGCAGCGGAAAGCAGCTGCGGAATAGCGCTGGTCAGAGCGTTGACAATTGCAATGATGATTTTTGGCAGCATCGGCACAAGGGTGTTTATCAATACGGGTACGGCATTCACGATTGCCATAAGCAGTGTGGTTGCAGCCTGCAAAAGCTGTGGCACAAGGTCTATCAGCTGGTTTGCAATACCTCCAACAATTGTAATTGCCATGTCAAGGAACTGCGGTACGAGCGAAACACCAGCATTGACCAGTTCCGTTATCACACTCGAAAGTGCCGATAACAGTGTTGGGGCGCTCTCTGTCATTCCCTGCATCACGCCTTGTAACAATTGCGTGCCAATGCCTGCAAGTTCCGGAACGGCATCAGAAGCCATAGAAGACACAGTATCCGCAAGTCCTTTGACGGCAGAAGCAATACCGCTTTCCGCACCATCTGCACCGGTGACAACACCCAAGAACGCATCAGACAGTTCCTGTAATGCCGGTGATACGCCGGAAATTAGATTCGCTTTGAAATTGGTCATGGTGGTTTGCAGCGGCTCCATGGCAGCCCCTACACTTGCCACAGCATCCTGATAGTTGACCGTTGCTTCCCGTGCATCAATGATGGACGCATTGTTTTCCCGATAGGTTTCTGCACTATCGGCGTACAGTCCGTTCAGCGTGCTGATAATCAGCTGCTGCCGCTCCTGCTCATCACCGCAGGCAGCCAGAGCCTCGTTGAATGCGTCCTCTGCACTCATTCCCTGGGATACGCCGTTGTTGAAAGCGTTCAGTGCAGCGGTGTTTCCACCGAGGGCATTTGCCCATGTGTCATTGCTGGCAGATGCCCAGTTGATCGCATCCGCCATTGTGCCGGTGATCTGTCCGACCTTCGCTGTTTCGTTGACGCTCTCTGCCAGACCGTCCAGCGGAATGGAATCGCCGTACATCGCCCAGATACCGGTGGCACTGTCCAGCAGGCTGTCCATGTCCTGCATGGATACGCCCAGCTTTTCAAAGTTAGAAATGGTGGTCGTGGTGGCGGTTTCGTCGCCCAGAACGCCGTACAGCTGGCTGTATGCCTGTGTGATGTAGTCCGCATCCATGCCTGCCGCAGATGTGGCAGTGTACAGCTTGTTCATGTTCTCACGGTATTCTTGTGTCGATTCACTCAAATCCGCAAATGACGAAATGGCGTCACCGATAGCACTCACCAGTGCAGTCAGACCGTTGCCAATAAAGGTCGCCACCGCCCCGCCCAGAATGGAAAAGCCATTGCCGGAATCTTTGGCAGATTCGCCGAGATCTTTTGTGCTGTCTCCGGCATCCTCTGCTGCATCTTCCAGATCGTCTGCTACGTTGCCGAGTTCTCTGATCTCCCCGCTTGCCTCACCGGAATCCTGTGCTGCCTGCTCCGCAGCGTTGCCCAGATTTTCCGTGGCATCTGCCGCAGTATCCAGCTGGGAATTGTATCGTTTCAGTTCGATCTCGGTTGCTGCGATCTCACGCTGTAAGGCATTGAACTGCTCCTGCGAAATCTTACCTTCTGCAAGCTGATCCTGCGCCTGCGCAGCAGCCTCTTTCAAGACATTCAGTTTTTCCTCGGTCTTGCTGACCGCCTGTGTCAAAAGGTCCTGCTTCTGGGATAACAGCTCAACATTTTCAGGGTCAAGCTTCAGCA